>Ga0181537_10002752_pt1 | contig 15306 bp, 10 predicted proteins | sample PEATcosm2014_Bin_39_FD_119765 | JGI IMG/M metagenome (GOLD analysis project Ga0181537, IMG submission 119765) | Peatland microbial communities from MTU Mesocosm Facility, Houghton, MI, USA - PEATcosm2014_Bin23_10_metaG | ecosystem: Environmental > Terrestrial > Soil > Wetlands > Peat | place... | reverse complement strand
TGCCAAAACAACCCGCGCTCCACCCTGGGCGATAGACACTGACTCCCGGCACGTTATAGCAGTTGTTTGCAATATTCGGGTCGGAGGTCGAGGCCCATGTGTATTTTGCGCTACCGCTTCCGCCTTCCGAACGCGCACGGCCTGCCGCCGCATCCCAGGTAAACCAAGACGCGGAGAAGACGTGCTTGCCGCCGGCTACCAAGTTGCCGATGGCCATGTTCGGGCGTCGCCAATCCTGGCTATACTTCGGAGTACCGTAATCGTTCAGCCCAAATACCCACTTGTGACCCCAGTTCCGGAAGGTGGAGAAGAGACCGCGCATGTAAATGCTGGAACCTTCACCGAGTTTGTAATCCAGGCTGCCCGTTGCTCCCCAACGGGTACGGTCATAAACGTAGTCGCGAATATCCATTTCGTCATAATGCGGAGTCAGGCTGCTGGTGGTTGGCGAAGGTTCAATGTCATTGATGCCGCGGCCATTGTAGTCATAGGTGCCGCCGATCAAGATACCGAGCTTCTTCTGTTCACCGAACCGCTTGCCCAGGGTGCCGCCGGTCTGCATCACTTCGCGGCCGTGAGTCGAGATCGGGGTATAACCGCCAAGGCCGTAGAGATTGAAAGTCGGCAATTCACTTGCGGTCTTCGTGCGCAGGTTTACCGAACCGCCGATACCGTCCGCGTCGATGTTGGCTTGCAGCGTTTTGTTGATCTCAACGGAGTCAACCAGGTCACTGGCGATCGTGTCCAGTTTGATGTAACGCACGCCCGTCTCCGGAGACGGGATCGTAATGCCATCCACCATCACGTTGTTCAGGCGCGGCTCGGTGCCGCGAATTTGAACGTACTTGCCTTCGCCTTCATCGCGCTCAAGCGTAACACTCGCCATGCGTCCCAGCGCATCGGCAATGTTCGCGTTCGGAAGGCTGGTGATGACCTCGGAAGGAAGAACCTGAAGGATATTTTCAGCGGCGCGTGTGCGGTTGATGGCCTCAACCTCGCCAGTCTGGCGCTCGGAGAGAACCGTTACCTCTTCCTGTTTGCCGGACACTGTGATGACAGCCTTCAACTGCGTCGTCTTTCCGGCGAAAATGGCAACGTCTTGCGTGAATGGTTGGAAGCCGACGTAGTTGATGAGGACAGTGTAAGTACCGGGCGCAAGATTGGTGATGTTGAATTCACCTTGTGCGTTGCTGGTGAAGGTGCCTGCTCGAGGCAGCAGTTCAATCTGCGCGCCCGGCAGAACGGCATTCGCGGTGTCTTCAATCCGCCCGCTCAATGAGCCCTTTCCCGATTGAGCTTGTACAAGAGTCCCAAAGAGACAGAAGCATAGCAAAGAAATCAGAGTCGATGACAACATTCGACGCATATTTGAGTTCTCCATTCGCACGGTTAGTGGTGAGCAACAACGAAAAGAAATATGGCTACCGAAAGCGGAAAGGGCAGCAGAACATAGCCGAGCTCAAATGTGATTTGAGCACCTTTCGAATAAGTTCCTGTCAACGAGTCGTGAACGTATTGTTAATAGCTGAAGGAGAGAAACTCTGGTCTGTGAACATACGATGAATTAGAGAGAGGCTCTGACACTCGCACGAGTGCGGTGTGGCAAACTCGGTTCTACAGTCAACTATTTAGGAGAATGCCATGCGTATATATCGCAACTTCAGTCTTACCCTTCTCATGCTGGCGTTGGCAGGAACGCTGCTGGCCCAGACGCAGAAAGCTTCAGGCTACAAGGTAACCCGGCGCGTTACTCTTGGCGGCGAAGGCGGGTGGGACTACCTTACCCTGGACAGCGAGGCACATCGCCTCTATGTCGCACGGACCACGCGTGTAATGGTGATTGACGTCGACAGCGGCAAACAAGTTGGCGAAATCCCAAACACCAATGGTGTGCATGGTGTCGCACTGCTGCATAAGTTAGGGCGAGGAGTTACTACCAACGGCAAAGACGACTCCGCTACCCTCTTCGACTTGAAGACGCTTGCGGCTATTGCTACGGTCAAAACCGGCGGCAAGCCCGATGGTATTCTCTTCGATAAGTTCAGCGGCTTGGTCATAACATTCAACGGCAAGAGCAACGACAGCACTCTGATTGATCCTGAAAAAGCCGTAGTTGCAGGCAGTGTCGCACTACCAGGCAGGCCAGAGACGGCCGTCTCCGATGGCAAAGGAAAAGTGTTCGTCAACTTGGAGGACAAGAATCTGATTGCCGTGATTGATATTGCAACGCGCAAGGTTGTGACAACTTGGCCGTTGACGGGTTGTGAAGAGCCCACCGGGTTGGCACTGGACAGCGTCAATCGGCGGCTTTTCTCGGGCTGCCATAACGGTGTGCTCTTAGTGGTGGATGCCGACTCGGGGCGGATTGTGCAAAAGTTAGCAATCGGCAACGGTGTGGATGCCACCAAGTATGACAAGAAAGCCGGATTGATCTTTACGTCTAATGGCGAAGGCAACATCTCTGTGATTCAACAGGAAGGTCCCGACAAGTACACAAGCTTTGCCAATGTCGCGACGCAGAAGGGTGCCAAGACGATGGCCCTCGATGCCGACAAACACGTCGTTTACTCAGTGGCGAACGCTGCTGGCGAGGATGGCAAGCCTGGTGCATTCGAGTTGATTGTATTGGAGAAGTAGACGATGAGACTGTCGAAAGGTGCCACCATCGCTCTCGTATAACCTGCTCGGCTACCATCTGGCCGCTGACGATCAAAGGCAGGTTGTACAAACTCCGGAATAAGGTGAACCCTTGCGTGCGCGCACGTCTGCGCCCCAAGGGTTTCTACGTTTCGGCACGTCGGCCAGCACGCCAGAGACCCGCATCCTGGCCCAGCCTTATTCGATGCAGTGCAACTCCCCCAGCCTATTACTTGCGCCGCGAGATGTCTTAAACACAGTTAGTCTCAATATCATGTGTTCGCACAGCCAGAATTCGTACACGCATTCTGTCCCATCGTTAAATGATTGTGAATCTTGATTTCGAGCAGGACAGGGGAAGATTTGGCGGGTACTTAGTTTCATCATGCGTTCGTAGGTTTCGTAAATGTCTTACTCGATGTATTGGCGGGAGAATCTCGGCTTCTTCTCGATGCCCCCTTTCGACAACCCTAGACGACCGGCAGTTCCCGACCGGGAGCACGAGAGTTTCACCTGAGTAGCTGAGTAATACTCCACCGCTTTTCTAAGCCTATCTGCTGACTGCGTTCCAACTCACAAGAAAGCTAAGCTGACTCTATCAATTCCAGGAGATTGCATCATATGCGCCTTCGTCTGCACACCATCGGGATATTAGTCGTATTACTTGTAGTTACTGTTGCGTGCTGTGCACAGAGTTCCAGTGGAGAGTTCACTGTGGTCACCCTGCCAGACACACAGAACTACTCGCAATACTATCCACAGATCTTGACCAGCCAGACGCAATGGATCGCGGCGAACGCCAACGCGCTGAATATACAGTTTGTGCTCGGCCTCGGCGACATCGTTAACAATGGTTCCGATACGACTCAGTACGCCAACGCCGACGCGTCCTATCGTGTGCTCGACAATGCAAAGGTTTCTTACCTCGCCGCACTGGGCAATCACGATTACAAAAGCGCTACGCCCATGACGCGCGACGCGACAGTGTTCAATTCGTATTTTGGACCGTCGCGCTATCAGGGCAAGAGTTATTATGGTGGGAATTTTCCAGCGGGCAGCAATGAGAACTTCTACGGAGTATTCAATGTGAACGGCACCTCCTATCTGGTGCTCTGCCTTGAGTTCATACCGCGCGATCAGACTATCGAGTGGGCTTCCGCAGTAATCTCAGAGAATCAGGACAAGAAGATCATCGTCGTCACACACGCTTTCCTTACTCCATCAGGACTTCGACAGGGACACTGTGACGGCAACTCGGCAGAATTCTTTGGGCTGGCTGGCGATAACGACGCCGATGCGCTCTGGAGCAAATTGATCAGCAAGTACCCGAACGTGACGATGGTGCTCAACGGGCACGACACCGGCTATGCTTCGCGTCAGGACTTGGGAGTCAACGGAAATCTTGTTAATCAGATTGTGAGCGACTATCAGGACTGGCCCAATGGTGGCGGCGGATATCTTCGCATCATGACCTTCAAACCGGCATTGAATCGCGTTGATATCACGAGTTACTCTCCCTATTACAATCAGTATCTGACCGACACAGACAACACTTTTTCTCTTAACCTTTCAGGCGTACCGACCACTGCCCAGGCTGGAAGCGTGGCCGGAATCGTTCGCAATCAGAATACGTGCGCACCAATTGTCGGCGCCACCGTCACAGCCAAGGGCGGTCAGGGCACCAGCAACAGCAGCGGCTATTACCAGACCACGTCGGCGCCCTCGCCGACTCAATCCATAATGGCCACCGGTAGCAACCTGGCTTCCAATATTGAGACGGTGAAAGTGGACGCGGGCTATTCTGCTCAACTGAATTTCTTCATGCTCCCCACGGGCTCTGCAACAGGTGCTATCACTGTCAGCACCCCGCTTGAAGGGGCGAACGTGGTCTCGCCTGTGCAGATCAAGGCGGCTGGAGTTTCGTCCTCTGGACCCATAACAACTATCCAGGTGTACGACTCCGACACGCTGATCTACACTGCTGCTGGACCCAGCCTGGGCGCTTCTCTCAATCTTTCTCTCGGCGGGCACGAACTCATCGTTCAAGGCTCTGACACGCATGGAAACTGGTTCAAAACTCCACTGAACATTGTGGTGCAGCAGGCGGGCTCGGTTGCTATGACCTCGCCTCTGAATGCCGCCATCGTCTCATCACCCGTATCTGTGACTGGAGAAGCAGCGTCTTCAAAGGGCATCGTAGCAATGCAGGTCTATGAAGACAACAAGTTGGTTTACACCACGTCGGCAGGCCAGGTTGACACCGCACTCGCAATGTCTCTGGGAAGTCACATCGTTGTTCTGCAAGCCTTTGACGGAGCTGGCAACGTGTTCAAAGCTCCCGCCCAGATTACGGTCGCGTCTTCCGCGCAGGAAGTAATCGTGACGTCACCGACGCAAGGTGCAAAGGTGTCTTCTCCTGTAACTGTTGCCGCAAGCACTGTTTCAAACACACCGATCACAGCCATGCAGATTTACGAGGACAACAAACTCGTTTATCAGGTGCAAGGTTCTGCACTGAATACACCTTTGACCATGTCTGCGGGTACTCATGCTCTGGCCGTGAAGGCATGGGACGCAATGGGTAAGAGCTATCTCTCAATCTGCAACATCACGGTGAGCAACTAAAGAGCATCTTCAATCCGACTGGCAAAGTCCTCGATAAGTCGAGGACTTTGCTCTATTGCGCTCCTGTCGCTCATTCGAACCAAGCGGCTGTTTTCTCTATCTTGTTCCCGAGTCTCAGAGTCAGACGGCGCAGGGTCACCAGCTAAGCGCTGATTAAGTGGTGGCACTTAATCAGCTACTCTGGATGTTTATTGGCTATTCACGCCAACTCAAATTCCCATTCATATGCCCTTGCTATTCCTTGGTGCGGGCAGTATCTCACCGCCGAACCGCCCCCGCGCTCGCGGCGCCGCGCAAACGGCGACAACTTAACGGGCCAATGTGCTCGCTAACTGAGAGGAACACCGATGCAAATCAGAGAATGGCTGAAAATGGGCTGTATTTCCGTGATGCTGTCTGCGTTGATGTTGCAACCGGCTTACTTGCTGGCTCAAGACCAGCAGGGCGGTGAACTCGACCAGAAGAAACTTGTCGTGATTGCTCCCAAGTCGGGCGATGAAGTTGCCCGCCATACCCTTCGCGTGGAGGACGCGCCTTATCTCACCCACGACCAGAAACTCGATCTGCTTCGCAAGAAGATCAAGTTCGTCTTCGTTCTCTTCCAAGAGAACCGCTCGTTTGATTTCTACTTTGGCACCTATCCTGGAGCAAGAGGGCTGTTCTCGCAGCCGGCCACTAAGACTCCCGGCTTTATTCAGCCGATCGTATTGACCGATGGGTCGGTTGGCACTATCTCCCCCTTCAAAATTCCGCAGTCCGTTACAGATGTGAACAGCAAGACAGTGCTCCTCTACCCGGAGGATACGGACTCAGTAAACCACTCTCATGTGGGGATTGACGCAAAGCTCAATCTGGATGCGAACAACGTCGCGCAGAATAATCGCTATGCTTTCGTGGAGCAAGGACTCACCGGAACGCTGAGCGCAGATGGGAAGACTTATACCGGACCTCTGCCGACGGAAAAACAGGTACAGAAGGGTGAGTTAGTGGTTGGTCACGTGGATTGCGATACAGCTCCGTTTGTTTGGAACTACGCAGACCGCTTCACGCTATTCGACAACTTTTTTGATACGGTCATCGGTCCTTCAACGCCCAATGCCATTGCCATGATCGCCGGGCAGTCTGGCAAAACTCAGTGGGTCAAACATCCTGGCCTGGGCAGCAACGTTCTAACCACGAACGCGCAGCTGCCCGTCACCGCTGACCCGCAGCCATTCTGGGGGTCGGCTCTGGATGTCCTTACCCCTCCCAATGAGAAGCAGCCAGTAGACAATCCAGGCGGCGTCAGTTCGAATCCAGCGTCCAACCTGACCTTTGCGAGTCTGCCGCTCTCCTTCATGGGCGATCAGATTGAGAAGATCACCGCAAATGATATGGATCCGACGTTCGATCTCCTAGACGTTCAAAACGACATCAAGAAGATTGCCGGCGACCACAACAAACCCGTGAACTGGGGATGGTTTCAGGAAGGCTATGATCACGAGCCGACCGATCCTTCTGGCCCGGCGACCAATCTTGATTACATCGCCCACCATAACGGCCCGCAGTACTTTGGCTATGAGGCCAACAATCTAGGTGAAACCAAGGCCCACTTGAAGGGTCTCGGCGATTTCTTTGCCGCAATCAGCAGCAATGCATTGCCTGTGGACGGAGGGGTCTTCTACGTCCGCGGCGGGTATGGCAACCTCGACGGTCTCACGCCTCGTTCGCCGAGCCCTGCGGTTGAAGCTGCATTCAAGGGCAATGACGATCACCCGGGTTACTCCGACGCGCAGATCAGCGAGGCTCTTCTGGCTGACTCGGTCAATGCGATTGCGAGCAGCAAATACTGGCCTGAGAGCGCCATCATCATTACCTACGATGAAACCGATGGACTCTACGACCACACACAGCCTCAGATCCGCTCCTTCGATCCTCTGGGAGAGGCACTCGATCAGGGGCCGCGCATTCCAGCGATTGTGATTTCGCCATATAGTGTGGTTCACGGGATCTCTCATGAAGCCACTGAGCACGGCTCAATCATTAAGTTCATCGATGAGCTGTTCCAGTTGACGCCACTCGCTGATCTTCCGGACGAGGCCTCCGCACGAGCTCAGGGCGAAGCCGTCTATGGCCAGAAGTATCTTGGACCTTCCGATGGACATACGCCCGGCGTCGGCAACCTCTTCTCCGCGTTTGACAATGCGCGGTTGAAAGGCAACGCCGCACCGCTGCCAGCCTCCTACGCCATGATTCCTGCTGTCCAGGTATTGAGCCTGCCTCATTTCGGAGCACAGGGCTGCCGCATTCTGCAAATCACTCCGACCGACATGGTCAACGGCAAGCTGCTGGACCCGGCCCCAGCGGACTTTAACCCTCGCCCGAGCACGAATCCCGGCCTGCCGACTTCTGGCAGTTGGCCAACAAACTAGGATACGTACAATCAATCCGGCGGCCGAAGGGAATCTCGACCGCCGAAGTTTTACAAATTAATACCTAGCTATCGCCTGAAGGGGAAGCCTGAATGATCAGGACTTTTGCACCGTTTCTCATCGTCGGATGGATACTGACCGCAAGCGTCGCAATGGTCCATGCGGGGACGACACTCGACAAAATAAGAAGCACAGACTCTCTTCCTTGCGGAATCAACACCGAGGAACCAGAGTATTCCACGCAGGACTCGCATGGGAATCACTCGGCATTTGACTTAGACATATGCAAAGCTGTGGCCGTTGCAGTGCTTGGTCCAAACGCCAAGTTCACGGTATTTCCATATCGCGATGAGCAGGATGCGCTGAAAGCGCTGGCCTCCGGCGAGATCGCACTGCTGGCGACCGGATCTCCTAATCTCATCAATTCCACCAGCGCTGGCCTCGGCTTTTCGCGCCCAGTCTTCTATGACTATCAGGGGTTCCTGGTTAACAAGACAATGGGAATCAACTCCCCGAGAGATCTGGCTGGAAAGAAGGTCTGTTTTCTGGGCGGCACAGAGATCGAGACGCAGGTTGAAGGTTACATGCAGCGCGAGAACATTAAGTGGTTGCCTTTTGCCTTTCAAGAAGAAGGGGAAATGGAAGCCGCCTTCATCACACGTAACTGCGCTGCCATCACGGCGGACATCTCCCAGCTTGCCTACGAACGAATTGCATTCAAAGGCATGGCTCGAAATTTCGAAATCCTTCCCGAAGTTATCGCCAAAGATCCGTTGGCGCTAACCTATCGCCTGGACGATCCGCAATGGGCCAACATCGTGAATTGGAGTGTGGAAGCGCTGATCCAAGCCGAGGAGAGTGGGGTGACACAAGCGAATCTTGCCGAGATGAAGAAAAGTGAAGACCCAATGATTCGGCGTTTGCTTGGGGTTCAGCGCGGCTATGGTCAATTCGCTGGACTTGACGACACATGGGCAGCCAGGACGATAGAGGCAGTGGGCAACTACGGAGAGATCTTCGAACGCAATCTGGGGCCGAGATCGGTAATGAAGCTGGAACGAGGTCCAAACAGACTCTGGACAGCGGGAGGGCTCATGTACGCTCTCCCTGTCCGCTAATAATTCTGCGCGGGGAAAGACTCGATGCTGCAAAGAAAAAATCACTACAGCCTGGCTGTGCTGGACAGGATCTAACTTCCGAGTACGCTTGCGTGCCAGCAGCCGGGCTTGTCTGCTATTCAGCCTGAAGATGCCAGAGGTGAATGTTTGCGCAGTCGTAACGGCTCGTTCACAGTCCTTTAATGATCCCGAACTAGACTCCTCCTACTTACCGAATGCCGCAATGGCACGCGCTCTATGTGTGACTGTGACAAGGAGAGCTACATGAATTCCAGAAAATCATCTCTGCTGTTGTGTTGTGCATGCATCGTTCTGGTTCTGGCTGCTTGCAACAACAAGACTCCCGGTTCCGTCTCTGCTGGGAACGGCGTGAAGTTGCAAGGTGCCGGAGCAAGCTTTCCAGCGCCACTCTATACAAAGTGGTTCAAGGCATACAGTTCCGCGCACCCGGACGTGCAGGTGGATTATCAGTCCGTGGGCAGTGGCAGCGGAAAGAAAAGCGTCATTGACAAGACGGTTGATTTCGGCGCCAGTGACGCCGCGATGTCGGACGAAGAGGTCAGCCGCGTGCCAGGCGGCGCGCAACTTTTTCCGATGACGGCGGGCAGCATCGTGATTGCCTACAATCTTCCGGAAGTGAAGGATCTGAAGCTTTCACGGAAGGCGTACACAGGAATCTTCCTCGGCAAGATCAAGAGATGGAACGACCCTGAAATCGCCAAGGCGAATCCAGGAGTAAAGCTTCCTGACGAACCTGTCAACGTAGTCGTTCGCGCGGATTCCAGTGGTACCAGCTTTGTTTTCTCCAAGCATCTCAGTGCGATCAATCCCGAGTTCGAAAAATCGGTCGGCACCAACACAATGCCCAACTGGCCCGTGGGAACGAAGAGCAAGGGCAATGAAGGTGTGACTGCCAGCGTGATGACCACGCCTGGTTCGGTGGGTTATATCGAATACGGATACGCGAAGAGCCAGAGCGTTCCATTTGCTGCGCTGGAAAATAAGGCTGGCAAGTTCGTAGCGGCCAGTACGGCTTCCGGACAGGCGGCGCTCGCCTCAACCACTCTTCCAGACAACTTGATTGCTTGGAACCCCGATCCGTCCGGCGATGAAGCCTATCCAATCGTGACCTACACGTGGATGATTTTCTACAAGAAGTATGACGCCACCAAGCTGGCGGCTATTCAGGACCTTGTGAAATACGGCCTGGGAGACGGGCAGAAAGAAGCTGAAGCATTGGGATACATTCCTCTGCCGCAGAATGTAATCGCGAAGGCGACCGCAGCCATATCAAACCTTTCCAGCAATTAACGCGAAGCAGGTGATCCATGTCGTCCCACTAGTCTGTGCAACCAGGAGTTGCATCCGGTTCTGTTTTCTCCACCAGCCGCAATGTGATCTCGCAGGCCCCGACGCGGCTACAACGCGGGCTGGATGCAGTTTTTCGTCGCTCCTGTTATGCATTCGCATGGTTCACCATCCTGTTGGTGACCTTTATCGTCTTGCGCATTGCGGTGGCAGCTGCGCCCGCAATACGTCAGTACGGATTCGGATTTCTGACCGGGCGCGTGTGGGATGCCAATGCTGGGCAGTACGGGATTCTGGCGCAGATATGGGGGACGGTTTACACCTCTGTGCTGGCCCTGGTTGCAGGCACCGCCTTTGGAGTGGCCGCCGCCATTTTCCTCAGCGAAGGATTCCTCGGAACCGCGGTCTTCAGCGTCCTTAAGCGATTTGGACTGCACCTCAGCCCCTATTGGAATCGCATTCCCGACCAGTTAGAGAGAATTCTCAAAGAGCTCATCGAACTGCTGGCAGCGATCCCAAGCGTGGTCTATGGATTGTGGGGCCTGTTCGTAGTCATCCCGCTGATCAGGCCTGTGTGCCACTGGCTGCACCTACAAATGGGATGGTTTCCCTTTTTCTCTACTGACCTGAGCGGCCCGGGTGTATTGCCCGCGGTGATTGTGCTGGCAATCATGATCATGCCGACGATCACGGCCATCAGTCGTGATGCGCTGATCTCCGTGCCGCCGAAGCTGCGCATGGCAGCTTACGGTTTGGGCGCAACGCGTTGGGAATCCATTTTTGCGGTAATTCTACCCACGGCTTCACGCGGTATAGCGGGGGGCATTGTGCTGGCGTTCGGCCGCGCGCTGGGCGAAACGATGGCGCTGGCCATGCTGGTCGGCAATAGCAATCAGATCAAGCTCTCACTCTTCTCTCCTGCCAATACCCTCGCCGCACTGCTGGCGAACAACTTTCCTGAAGCCGGTCCCAAGGAAGTTGGAATTCTGATGTACGCCGCGCTGGTGCTGCTGGCTATCACGCTGGCGGTCAACATTGTTGGTGCGCTCATACTGCAACGTGCGTCGCTGCACGCTGCCGAATAAGCGGGGAAAACATGAGTGTCACACGTATGAAATCGAAGCTCGGTGTGGATGACCCCTTTGCCGGGGTTGACTTCTCGGAACTGGAACACTCGTTGCGACGTCCGCGTACTTTCATGGACTTTGTGCTGAACGGCGCTGTCACGCTGATGACTCTCTCTGCTCTTGTGCCGTTATTCAGCGTGGTGTTAATGCTGCTCTGGCGAGGTGGCAAGCGTCTGAGCCTGGTCTTGTTTACGCAACTGCCACCCGCTCCGCTGGAGACCGGTGGAGGATTTGGCAACGCAATTGTTGGCACGTTGATTATGGTTGTGCTGGCCGTTGTACTTAGCGTCCCGGTTGGACTGCTGAGTGCCATCTACCTTGCGCAAGCCCGGGAAAGTAAGGTAGCGGAACTCGTTCGCTTCGCCGCCAAGGTGCTTACCGGCTTTCCTTCAATCCTTGCCGGGGTGTTTGCCTACGGCGCGATTGTGCTGGCCACCGGACAATTTTCCGCGCTGGCTGGCGCCGTAGCTCTCTCGGTGCTCATGTTGCCCACCATCATCCTCACTTCCGAAGACGCTATCCGCATGGTGCCTTCCAAGATGAAAGAAGCGTCGATCGGCATGGGCGCAACCAGCACGCAAACGGTTTGGATGGTGCTCATTCCCACGGCCATGCCCGGCATTTTAACGGGCATCATGCTGGCCGTGGCGCGTGCCGCCGGAGAGACCGCGCCGCTTATATTCACAGCGCTGTTCAGTAATTATTGGATGTGGTCGCATGGCGGAAACCCACAGTTAATGCAGCCGACGGCGTCGCTCGCCGTACTCATTTACAACTTTGCGGGTATGCCTTTCAAGAATCAGGTTGAACTCGCATGGGCCGCCGCACTTGTGCTCGTGCTGTTCGTCCTGATCGCCAATCTTATCGGCCAAAGTTTTTCAAACAAACAGATTCAGCAAGGGTAGGAGAGTTTATGGCAACCGGCAGCGCGCTTCCCTCGCAACCAAATGAAAATCCCAACATTCCGCCTGCACCGCAGCATGAAGACGTGGTGATGGATTGCAATATCCGCGAGCTCTATTACGGCAGCTTCAAAGCTGTGCGTGACACCTCGATCCCGGTTAAGAAGAACTCCATCACGGCTTTCATCGGACCTTCCGGTTGCGGCAAGAGCACAGTCCTGCGCTGCCTGAATCGAATGAATGACCTGGTGCGCGGCTTCCGCTTTGAAGGCCACATCCACTATCGCGGCCGCGATATCTATGACGCCGCGATCGATCCTGTCGCGGTGCGTCGCTTCATCGGTATGGTCTTTCAGCAGCCAAACCCTTTCGCTACCAGCATCTTTAACAACGTCGCTTTTGGGTTGCGCCTCAATGGATACAAGGGTGACAAGGCTGCAAAGGTGGAAAGCGCGCTGCGTGCCGCTGCCCTTTGGGACGAAGTGAAAGACAAGCTCAACAAGAGCGGGCTTTCGCTCTCCGGAGGCCAGCAGCAACGCCTGTGTATTGCGCGGGCTATTGCCACCGAGCCCGAGGTGCTGCTCATGGACGAGCCGTGTTCGGCACTTGATCCGATCGCTACGCGCAAGATCGAGGAACTCATGCTTGAGCTTCGCAAGAAGTTCACCATCGCAATCGTTACCCACAACTTGCAGCAGGCGCAGCGAGTAGCTGACTACACAGGCTTCCTCTATGTGGACACGTCCATGGGCGGAAGAACAGGGTATCTCGTCGAGTTTGAACAATCGAAGAAACTGTTTGAGGACCCTAAGCACCAACACACCAAGGAATACATCCGCGGCGAATTCAGTTAGGCCCCGAATTCCCGGCCGGGGTCACCCGGCCGCTTCTGATGCGGCGAATGTCGCCGCACCTCGCCATCAGAATACGAACGCAAGCTCCGGATTAAATTTCTCAGGGGCAACCCAACCAACTACCGGAGAATCCCTTCCCCAATCCGAACAATCGCTTCGCAATTGCAACAAAGCTCGACTGCAGCGAAATAACATTCAGCTGATTCAGCCGAAGGCGCCCCACAGCCGAGTCTCGCCCGCTCATAGGCGCGGGGCCTCTCTCCTTATTGTGCAGAACCTGCACATTGTGCCGGTGTTTAGCCGAGCTTCTCACAATTGGAATTTCCGGGAGCGCCTGTAACCATTCTCTGTCAAATGCGTCTCATAAATAGCTGGATTGGAGGGTACACAGTCATGCCCATGCGTTTGCTGCCTTGTTCCGTGATCTTGGGACTCATTGTTCACCTTGTCGCATGTACGGCAAATGCTGCGCCCAAGGCATTGATTCCTCCACCGAAGGCTGACCTGCCACTGGCTTCAGCCCCCAGCCAGCAGACGGCAGTGTTTGCTGGCGGCTGTTTTTGGGGAACGCAGTCAGTCTTCGAAAGAGTGAAAGGCGTCGTTAAAACTACGGCGGGATATGCCGGTGGCTCCGCCTCAACTGCGACTTACGATCAGGTAACAACGGAGAAGACCGACCACGCGGAGTCTGTTGAAGTGGTCTACGATCCTTCCAAAATCACATATGGACAATTGCTTCGAGTGTTCTTTTCCGTCGCGCATGATCCGACGCAGCTCAACCGGCAAGGCCCCGATGTTGGTGCCTCTTATCGTTCGGCGATCTTCTATCTCAATGACGACCAGAGGCGTATTGCGACCGCCTACATCGCGCAACTCGACAATGGGAAGGTTTTTCCGGGACGGATTGTCACCCAAGTGGCGCCACTGAAAGGTTTCTACCGCGCGGAGGACTACCACCAGGATTACGCACTCCACAATCCGGACAATCCATATATTCAGGTCTGTGATCGCCCGAAGATCGAGATGCTGAAGCAACAATTTCCAGAGCTTTTTGTTGACTATGCGGGAAAGCGCTGAGCACAGGCCGAGGCTTCACTTACCAAAGGGCTACGCGAGCGCTCTTGCGATTCTCAAGAAACAGGCCGCCGGAAATGGCGGCCTGTGCTGGCTAAGAACAGTGAAATGGAGCTACTCGTTTCGATCAGTGCGAAGTAATGGTGTAGGTCCCGCTGGCAACTGAGCTGGCGCCATACCCTCCACCGGAAGCGATCGCTTTAACCGTAGTTGTGGTCGAGACCGTGAATGGTCCCGTGTACTGGGTTGAGGTGGTCGTAGGGGTTGAGCTGTCCGTGGTGTAGTAGATCGTTACGCCAGGCGCAGTATCGGCTAGAGTTACCGTCACCGGAGCTGTAAAACTCCCGAATGGCCCCGGCGACAACGTTGGCTGGGGCGCTACGATCGTGTAAGTACCGCTGGTTACTGCTCCAGCGCCGTACCCTCCGCCGGAAGCCATCGCTTTAACTGTAGTTGTGGTCGAGACTGTAAATGGTCCCGTGTACTGGGTTGAGGCAGTCGTTGGTGTCGAGCCGTCCGTGGTGTAGTAGATCGTTACACCAGGCGCGGAATCCGTGATGGTCACCGTCACCGGAGCTGTGAAATTCCCAAACGCCCCCGGCGAAAACGTGGGTTGCGGAGCGACAATCGTGTAAGTACCGCTGACGGCTGAGCCTGCGGCGTAGCCTCCACCGGAAGCGAACGCTTTAACTGTTGTTGTGGTGGCGACTGTGAATGGTCCCGTGTACTGTTTCGAGGCCGTCGTTGGCGTCGAGCCGTCCGTGGTGTAGTAGATCGTTACACCAGACGCGGAATCCGTGATGGTCACAGTCACCGGAGCCGTGAAATTCCCGAATGCTCCCGGTGAGAGTGTAGGCGTCGGCGCGACGATCGTGTAAGTCCCGGTGGTCACCGAGCTTGCACCAATCCCTGTGCCCGCAGCAATGGCATTGATTGTGGTGGTGGTCGAGACTGCTATCGGTCCCGTGTACGGAGTCGACGCGGTGGTCGGCGTGGTGCCGTTCGTAGTGTAGTAGATCGTTGCACCAGACGTTGTGTCCGTAAGAGTTATCGATTGTGGCGTTGTGTACGTGTAGGGCGACGGGGAGAATCTCGGTGCCACTGCGGTGAATGTGTAAGTTGCGCTGGCCACCGGGCTTGCTGCATACCCTGGGCCGGCTGCAATGGCATTGATCGTAGTGGTAGTTGAGAGCGCTATCGGCCCCGTGTAAGGAGTTGACGCGGTGGTTGGTGTTGAGCCGTTCGTGGTG
>Ga0181537_10002751_pt1 | contig 15309 bp, 10 predicted proteins | sample PEATcosm2014_Bin_39_FD_119765 | JGI IMG/M metagenome (GOLD analysis project Ga0181537, IMG submission 119765) | Peatland microbial communities from MTU Mesocosm Facility, Houghton, MI, USA - PEATcosm2014_Bin23_10_metaG | ecosystem: Environmental > Terrestrial > Soil > Wetlands > Peat | place... | reverse complement strand
GTCGCGAGGGCCGAAGAAGATCTTCGGCAAACCGCCATTACGCAGCCAGCCGTGATTGCAACAGACATTGCGATGACCCGGCTCCTGGCAGCTTATGGCATTCGCCCTGACATGGCGATGGGCCACAGCGTCGGCGAGTACGGCGCTCTTGTGGCAACCGGGGGGCTCCCCTTCGAAGACGCCATGGAGGCCGTCAGCGCGCGTGGACGCGAGATGACATCTTTGTCACTGGGAGACAATGGCCGAATGTCAGCCGTCTTCGCGCCGCTCGATGAAATCGAGCGGACGTTGAAAACCATCGACGGCTACGTGGTGATTGCAAACATCAACAGCAAGAACCAGGCGGTCATTGGCGGCCACACCAGCGCGGTCGAGGCGGCGATGAAGGCATTCCTGAATGCTGGTTACAACGCCGTCCTGCTGCCCGTGAGCCACGCATTCCATACCGCGATTGTGGCTCCCGCAAGTGAGCCTTTGAAGCGCATGTTGCAACGTCTGCGCCTCCGGGCACCAAGCCTGCCGACCGTAGCAAACATCAATGGCGAGTTCTATGCCACCGGCCCTGATGCAAAGCAGCAGATGGTGGAGATGCTCGCGCAACAAGTTGCGTCTCCGGTCCAATTTGTGAAAGGCCTCCAAAGGCTCTACCAAGCCGGAGCCCGTGTCTTCATCGAGACCGGCCCCAAAAAAGCCTTGCACGGTTTTGCCGAGGATGTACTCGGCGAACATAGTGACGTGGTCTCGCTTTTCACAAACCATCCAAAGCTCGGAGATGCTATGGCATTCAATCAAGCACTATGCGGACTCTATGCGGCAGGGTTGGGTGGCGCACAGGTCGAGACATCGCAGGAGGTTACGGTAATGACACATCCGTCGCAATCCACTTCCGCTTGCACAAGCACGTTGGAGCACGTTCTACCCTCGAAATCAACGGATGATCACAACGCAACGCCGAACGGTCGTCGCAGCCGCGCTGAGTCTCCGGTAGTGATCACCGGTGCGGCATTGGGGCTTCCCGGGACCGCGCACATATTTGATGATGCCAACGTCGGGCGCATCCTCCAGGGAGAGCAGTTCATTGATTCAATCCCCCTCCGGCTCCGTCGGGCCATGCTCGACAAAAACATTACGCGGCTGGTCAAGAATGACAACGGGGGCGCCTTCGAAAGTATTGACGACCTCAACCAGGTCATCAAGCTGGCCGGTCGTGGCGGAGCCTTCGATATCGAAACCGAATTCGGCATGTCTGCCGAGCGCAACAGCGCTTTTGATCGCGTCACGGCTCTCGCCATTGCTGTCGGCATCGATGCGTTGCGTGACGCAGGAATTCCACTGGTAATGCATTACAAAACCACGAGCAAGGGGACGACGTTGCCGGATCGGTGGTTATTGCCAGAATCACTGCGCGATGATACCGGCATAATTTTCGCGTCGGCTTTTCCTGGATACAACTCACTCGTCGATGAGTTGTCGCGCTATTACTCTGACCGCGCTCGTCGCGAGCAGGTGAAGATGCTGGAAAGCCTGCTGGCTCGCGCAGCAGAAATCAACGCGAACGGCCATTCCATCCTTGCCCAGGAAATCTATCGTCGAATTGAAGAGCTACGCTCCGTCATTGAAAAGGAGCCGTATATGTTCGACCGGCGGTTCCTGTTCAAGGCCTTGTCGATGGGACACTCACAATTCGCCGAGTTCATCGGAGCCAGGGGTCCTAACACTCAAATCAATGCGGCCTGTGCAAGCACCGCGCAAGCCGTTGCGCTGGCCGAAGACTGGATTGGTGCCGGGCGCTGTCGGCGGGTTGTCATTCTCTCCGCCGATGACGTGACCTCTGACCAGCTGCTTGAGTGGATGGGCGCAGGCTTCCTCGCCAGTGGAGCAGCCGCCACGGACGAACTGGTGGAAGACGCAGCGATTCCATTTGACCGCCGCCGCCACGGCATGGTCGTCGGCATGGGAGCCGCGGCGCTTGTGGTGGAAAGTGCGGATGCTGTGCAAGAGCGTGGACTCCAGCCCATCTGCGAAGTGTTGAGCACGGTTACGGCGAACAGTGCTTTCCACGGCACTCGCCTCGACGTGCAACACATCAGCCAAATGATGGAGGACTTAATCGCAACGGCCGAGGCACGCAAAGGAATTTCACGTCAGCAGCTCGCGCCGCAAACCGTTTTTGTCTCGCATGAAACGTACACGCCGGCACGCGGCGGAAGTGCATCGGCGGAGATCCATGCCTTGCGCAAGGTCTTTGGTGACGTTGCCGACAAAGTGGTCATCGCAAACACCAAGGGCTTCACTGGACACGCCATGGCGACCGGTATCGAAGAGGTCGTAGCCGTGAAAGTACTTGAAACCGGATGCGTGCCCCCTGTCGCCAACTTCAAGGAAATCGATCCCGAGTTGGGAGCCCTTAACTTGTCCAAGGGAGGTATCTATCCCGTCGAGTACGCATTGCGACTGGCCGCAGGATTCGGCTCGCAAATAAGTATGACCCTGCTGCATTGGCTCGCACCAAAAGATGGAGGCCATCGCAATCCCGCTTCTCTCGGCTATGCCTATCGCATCGCCGATCAGGACTTGTGGAAGGATTGGCTCGGCAGAGTCTCCGGAATTCCATCTGCGAACCTGGAGGTTGTCCATCGCACGCTGCGTGTGCAAGACGTGACAGTGCAGGCCACCGCGCCTGAACCTTCGCACCTCTCGCAACCTGCACCCGAACCGGGCCGCAGTGTTCAGCCGCCTTCAGCTCGTCCAGAAGTTGCGCCACCAGCGAAGCAGCAACCCACTGTTACAGCGGCAGCCACAACGACGCTCACAGGCGATTCGGTCAAAGAGCGAGTCCTTGCTCTCGTGTCTGAAAAGACAGGCTATCCCATCGATATGCTCGACCTTGATCTCGATTTGGAAGCCGACCTCGGCGTGGACACCGTGAAACAGGCTGAAGTATTCGCCACCATTCGTGCCGCCTACGGTATTGCTCGCGAGGATCAGATCAAGCTGCGCGACTTCCCAACCCTCGCACACGTCATCCGCTTCGTGCATGAAAAGCGTCCTGACCTCAGCAGCAGCGCTCCGCAGTCAACGGCAGCAACAGCAAGCTCTCCATCGGCAAGCACGCCTGCGCCCTCGCCCAACATCAAGCTGCTAGCCGCGGAACCTCCGGCTGTCGAAACCATTTCACTGGATTCCATCCAGGAAAAAGTGTTGGAGATTGTCGCCGGGAAGACTGGCTATCCGAAGGATATGCTGGACCTCGATCTCGATCTTGAAGCTGACCTCGGCGTCGATACGGTCAAGCAGGCAGAAATGTTCGCCGCCGTCCGCGCAGCCTACAACATTCCGCGCGACGAAAACCTGAAGCTGCGTGACTTCCCTACTCTCGCGCATGTGATCAAGTTTGCACAAGACAAGCACACAGCCTCAATCTCCAGCTCTCTTGCCGCCAGTACACCCTCCTCCTCGTCCGCAGTCAACCTGCCTGCCGCGGAACCTCCGGCTGTCGAAGCCACATCGCTTGATTCCATCCGGGAGAAAGTGCTGGAGATTGTCGCCGAGAAGACCGGCTATCCGAAGGATATGCTCGACCTCGATCTCGATCTTGAAGCTGACCTCGGCGTCGACACCGTCAAACAGGCAGAGATGTTCGCAGCCGTCCGCGCGGCCTATAACATTCCGCGCGACGAGAATCTGAAGCTGCGTGACTTCCCTACTCTGGCTCATGTAATCAAGTTTGCACAAGACAAGCAGACACCATCTGCCGATCCCCCGCACCAGACAGCTGCGAAGACAGCGGCTCCTGCGTCAGCGCCAGCGCAGGTTACACGTTCGCGCCCCACGCTGGCGTCGTTCGATGCTGCCAACCAGATCCCGCGTCGCGTGCCAGTGCCGGTCCTGCGGCCAGCGCTGAACATTTGTAAGCCAACAGGCGTCACCCTTGGGCCGGGGTCGCGAGTCGTGCTTATGCCTGACAACTCTGGAGTGGCTGATGCCCTCACCGCGCAACTGCAGTCCATGGGAGTTGAGGTGTTGCGAATCCAAGGCGCGCCCGATGCAGACTCTCTCATCCAGCTTCTCAAAACATGGACCGCATTTGGTCCGCTGCAAGGAGTCTATTGGCTGGCCGCGCTTGATCAGGAAAAGAGTCTCCGTGCAATGGACCTGCCTGCGTGGCGCGAAGCATTGCGTGTACGGGTGAAGCTGCTTTATACAACCATGCGCGCCCTATACGATCAGATCGCTGCACCCGGAACGTTCCTTGTATCCGCAACATTACTTGGTGGGCAGCACGGATATGATGTATCCGGAGCCATAGCACCCCTCGGTGGCCCCGTCGTAGGAATGACGAAAACATACAAGCGCGAGCGCCCCAACGTTCTCGTCAAGGCCGTGGATTTCGATCTCGGGTACGATGCTCGCGAGCTCTCCGAGCTCCTCATCGCAGAAACTCTGCGCGATCCAGGCGCGGTCGAGGTTGGCCACAGGGATGGAGAGCGCTGGACGATCAGCCTGCAGGAGCAACCTGCAATGGATGGTCAGCCCAGCATGACCTTGAACGAGCAAAGCGTCTTTGTGATCACCGGAGCAGCAGGCAGCATAGTCTCGGCCATCACCGCTGATCTCGCATCGGCCTCCGGGGGCACGTTCTATCTGCTTGATCTGGCACCAAAACCCGATCCCGATAATCCTGACTTGAAGCGTTTCGTAAGCGACAGGGATGGATTGAAGCTCGACCTGTTCGCTCGCATCCAGCAACGTGGCGAGCGTGCAACTCCGGCCCTGGTGGAAAAGGAACTGGCGGCCTTGGAGCGAGCGCATGCTGCTCTAACAGCGATCAATGCAGTGCATGAAGCGGGCGGCACCGCCCACTATTTCACGGTGAATCTCACCGACGCAACTGCCGTCGCGAAAGTAATCGATCAGGTACGTCAGCGTAGTGGGCGCATAGACGTCCTTCTGCACGCTGCCGGAATGGAGCGCAGCCATTTCCTGCCGGACAAAGGTCCGCGTGAGTTCGACCTGATCTTTGACGTCAAGTGCGACGGCTGGTTCAATCTTCTCCATGCCATTGGCGACATGCCCCTTGGTGCGACCGTTGCCTTCAGTTCAATCGCAGGACGCTTCGGTAACGGAGGGCAAGCCGACTACAGCTCCGCCAATGACCTGTTGTGCAAAATCACTTCGAGCTTCCGCACCACGCGCCCAGCAACCCGCGGCATAGCAATCGACTGGACTGCGTGGGGCGGAATCGGCATGGCCACTCGCGGCTCCATTCCTAAAATGATGGAGCTTGCGGGCATCGACATGTTGCCGCCCGAGGCAGGCGTCCCTCTGATCCGTCGCGAACTGACCGCAGGAGGCACGCGTGGCGAAATCGTAATCGGTCAGCGCCTCGGCATCATGCTCAATGAGTTCGACGAAACAGGCGGCTTGGACGTGAACGCGGCTCAGCTCTCGCCCGCACACCACCCCATGATCGGCAACATCGTAAGCATGGGCGTCCATAGTGGACTCACGATAGAAACCACGCTCGACCCTGCAATTCAACCTTTCCTGCGCGATCATCAGATCGGCGGCACGCCTGTGCTGCCCGGCGTCATGGGCATGGAAGCTTTTGCCGAAGCTGCGCTCGTGATGCTTCCCGGATGGCATGTCGAAGCCATCGAGGAGGTCAACTTCCTTGCGCCTTTCAAGTTCTACCGCAACCAGCCGCGCACCCTCACAATCCAGGCAATAATCTCGCAGCTGGGTGATTCTGTTGTTGCCGATTGCAAACTGGTCGGACACAGATTGCTTCCCAGGCAGACAGCACCCGAAACAACAACTCACTTCACGGGTCGAGTGCGTCTTGCAAGACACGCATCTCCGGAAGTTACATCGACCACAAGAGCGAGCCAGCGCGGATTGGTCATCAGTTCTGCTGACATCTATCGCATCTACTTCCACGGCCCGGCCTATCAGGTATTGGCTAAGGCGTGGCGGGATGAAAATAGAGTTGTCGGTGAGTTTACAAGCCAGTTGCCGGCGAATCACCATCCATCTGATCAGCAAACTCTGTTCGCACCTCGGCTCATTGAGCTTTGCTTCCAGACCGCAGGACTTTGGGAGATGAGCGCAGACGGTCGTATGGGACTTCCCCAACATCTCCGTCAGGTCCGCGTGTTCAGGCCCGTGGAGTCAGCCAGGGGTCCGCTCCACGCGTTTATTGAGCCGCACAAGAGTGAAGGAGGCTTTGACGCGGAGGTCGTGGACGCCGACGGAAACTGCTATGTACAACTAAGTGGTTACACCACGGTCGCCCTTCCAGAGAGCATCAGTGGCGAACTGTTGCGCGCTTTGCAGGCCGCCGCATGAGAACCGTCTGGGTAAGAGAGCCATGCTCAAAAGAGCATGACTATCGAGGACGCGTGAATGTCTACTTGATGGAGCAGAGCCGTGCCGACGTACCATCGGATAACGATTGGCTGAGCGCAAACGATGTCGCTTGCCTCAACGGAATGCGCTTTGAAAAACGCCGCACTGATTGGCGATTGGGACGGTGGACGGCGAAACGCGCACTCGCCGCCTATCTAGGTTCACCGATGGATGCGCGCTCCCTGGCCATGATAGAAATTCGTCCGGAGCCGTCGGGTGCTCCGGTAGCGTTTGTAGTGGGCAAACCGGCCAACGCCGAAATCTCGCTCAGCCATCGCGATGGCACAGCCCTCTGCGCCATCGCACAGTCGGGTGCTGCACTGGGCTGTGACATAGAAGTTGTCGAAGCGCGAAGTGATGCTTTCGTCACCGACTATTTCACGGCAGTGGAACAAGAGTTCATCAGCAATACGAATCCGCAATCGCGCTCTCAACTTCTAGCCCTGCTCTGGAGCGCAAAGGAGAGTGTGCTTAAAACACTCCGCGTGGGACTCAGAGTCGACACCAGGTCCCTGACAGTCGAACCAGCAAGGGATCCGGTGCCGTTATTTCATCCATCGCACACCGATGAGTGGCATTCGTTCAATGTTCAATTCGCCGCGGATCAGGTTTTTCAAGGTTGGTGGCAACACGCAGCCACGCGCGTCCGAACAGTCGTCGCCATCCCATCGCCATCTCGGCCGATCCTGCTCACAGAGCATATGTTAGATTTCTAGCTCACGTTACCCACCGTCAGACTCTTTCCAACGGAACGGGAGTGATTCTCTATTTAGGCCTGCGGATGCAAGAGCCACAAAGATGAAGATGGTTTTCTTCAGCAATTCTCAGGCTGGCAGGCGTGGGACTGCCAATGGTCTTCATGCAAAGAGAGCACGTTGAGACAATGATCCCATTTGCCAACAACTTATGAACGAAACCGGGAGATGTCGTGTCAGCAATCATGATGGTCCAGTCTCTGCGTCAGTTCACCTGTTTCGCTGAGCCTGTGATAGCTCCCATACTCGTCGGGTTCTTCGCTAATCGCAACGAGATAGTGTCTCCGATGATCACGACCTTGGGGTGCATCTCCAGTGCACACGGAGCACAGAGCCACACGTACTCTGTTTTCCGTTCCACTCCGCCAGCCTTATTCCCCAAGTCAATGTCCAGACGGAAAAGCTTGCCTTCCTGATGATGACGGGTGGCGAGACACCAGTTATTGGCGCATTTGTCAGGCATGGCACATCCTCTTCTGGGGGAAGGAACCTTACCCTAATGCAAGACAGTGCCACGATTCTGTTCGTTACGACACCCTATAGGGTGACGTTCCTCACATCTGAGTACTTCCTGATTTGCGGGCCGCACACCAGGCCGAGCTGATGCGCTGTACCTGCAAATAATTATGGGCGGTATTCTTGCTTTCTATGGTCAACCCCCATGGCGGGAATTAGCTGCCTGAGACTTGTGTCAATTGAGGAGACCGCATCCATCATCATCTTCCTATGCGATTCGTCTTCCGAGGTGTAGTGAGCATACGCGATGATCTGAAGTGAGTTTCTCAGGCGGTGATTCAACTCTGCGAGTCGATATAGCTCATCTTGAACCATTCTCCGCCGTTCTCGCCTTGCCATCAGCAAGACCAGGGCAGAAAATCCAGCGCCGACTCCAACCAACATCGCTAACCCAGCGGCGTGCAGTTCCGGCGCAACCCCGAAACTCAGCATTGCCATGTCTGTGAAGTAATCAAAGCAGCCGAACACAACCATGACAACGGAAGCAGTTAGGAAGATGGTCGAGCGTCGGTCAGCAACGCGTCCTACGAAGTCACCAATGCGATTCAGCATATGGTGTCCTCTTTCTGACTCGATGTAATCCCGCGCCCGCGGATCGTGAAACACTGCTACGGGTTAACGCCGAGTGCGGTTGCATTCTCCCGCTTGTCCCTCGCCTCCGCAGTGACTTACCTCACGGCTTCTTGTTCAGTCCGCACTGCCTCACCGTATGCCATCTGCCTGAACCGTAATATGCGCGTTCAATGCGTAGGGTGGGGAAAGCAGTGTAGCTGCCTTGCTCAATATCGCGTGTTCCAACGCGGGAAGAAGTCAAAAACACCTCCAACAATGGTCAATATTGCTCACCTTCAGGAGCCCCATAGGTTTAGAAACGCGACAGTCATGAATTCGAATGGTGGGACTTGAGAGCCCGAACAGAAGAAACAAAAACACGCGTAGTGGAGGAGAGCTCATAGTTTGGAAGTGACGCCTCATGGACAGCGTGCTGTATCCGCTGAGATAAGTGGGAACAAAAATGTCGATTACTACAAGGGTAAAGAAAACCGGACGCATCTTTCACGCCACGACCGAGTTGGGGATAGACAAGACTGCATACCGGGATGCGAATGGAGCTATCCATCCGGACACAATTTACGAAGGTCATCTCTTGGATGCCTACGCATATTCAAAACAATCGGATGTCATAGAGTATAGCCGCGCTGAATGGGGGCTGTTCAGAGGCTATGAGCTTGACGAACTGCATTCCGCACTGAGCTTCGTTAGTGCTAAATGAATTTGGTAGAGTTCACTCGCGATGACGTACCGCTCGTGGTGTGGGTAAGCATGATCTTGATGAGCCGTACAGTACGCTCTCGTGCCGGAACTTGGATTGAGGTCCAGTCGAGGCATGAGGACTTTTATAGGAACCCATAAGTGGGTAAAGGAGGGTAACGTAGCGAAGACGTCCTGTGACATTCCATCCTCATTATTATTCAGCCTGACTGCCGTGCCCTCAGACGGCGCTTGACATCTTCCCGTGTTCCGGCCGGGCGCGGTCATCGACTGCGCCCGGTTTCGTGTTGATTGGTCGGGTGCTCGGCCGGACGGCAAATCTCCATATCTTTGTGGACGGAGTTCTTGCTGGCGCATCCCCTCTATAGCGAAGATTCAATCTCGAAGCCCCATGCCTCAAGAAGAGGCTCAGGAATGTACTTTGAGTTCTTGTTGTGCCGCGCCCACTCACGGAGGCGAGTGGAACGGATGTACTGGTCAGGTAGCAGAATGAATTTGTGAATCACCTTCTCGAATTCAGTGATGGTTGGAACTACTGGTCCAATCGGGTCTGGCTTTCCCCAGTTAGGATTGCCACGTCTCTTTGCCATCTGCTCAGTCCTCCCCTGTAATCAATGTGGTGTTGGAATGCTCTGATTTTCGAATCCTATCGTGCGCGTGGTTGTGTTTCTGTTCGTTATTGCTCACATTCGCCGAAAGCCTTTGAGCGCAGCCGGGAAAGGCGGAGATGGGAAAGACACGGAATGTAATCCGGTGAGCCGGATTGACCAGTCTTCCCTCTCTGCCGATGGCAGACTGTCAATGGAACAGACGCAATCGTCATAACGGAGGAATTAAATGCCGCAAAGCATATTAGATAAAGCTGGTGAGCACATCGCTGATTCGGTTCGCGAGGCTTCCCGTGTAACAGCAACGGTCGCAGATGCGTTCGAGGATTGTGTGGGAGCGGCCAGGCGCGCAGCCAAACAGGGCAACCACGTGGCTCAAGAGTTTGTGAGCGATTCAACGCGGCGCATCCAGCGAAATCCGCTAGCCACAGTTGCAGCAACCTTGGCTGCCGGCTTTGCAGTGGGAGTTCTAACTGGTTTGGCAATCAAGCGCAGGTAACAGCAACTCCCGGTGTGAGCCAATGAGGCTCCCACGGGGATGGCTCGGGCGGCAACATAGTTGTTGAGGAGAGCCTTGGCTCTATTCAATGTGTGACAGTATTCAGAGTTGATCCATGGTTGCGCTCTATTTTGAGCAAAGCTGTCGCGTAACCAGGATCTACCTCGGTGCGATTTCTCCCGTTGTCTTTTGCTCTATAGAGAGCCGTGTCAGCGATCTTGACCATCGCTTCCCCAGTGGGAGACTCAACCGATAAACTGTTCGCAATTCCCAGGCTGATGGTTGTGGCAATCGTCAATGTTCCTGAGGTGTATGGGTTCTCAGCCACCGCCCGGCGAAGCCGCTCGGCTAATTGATAGGCGTCATTGCCAGGAGCTTCTGAGGCGATCGCCAGGAACTCTTCTCCACCATATCGGCCTAGCCAGTCTGACGCTCGAATGCTTGAATTCATCAGCCGCGCAATATGAACCAGCACGGAATCTCCAACCGAGTGACCGTAGGTGTCGTTGATTGTCTTGAAGTGATCAACATCAACCATGATGAGCGCAAGATTGCTGGAGCGCCGAACTGCCAGGGCGAGTTGGGCGCGAAGAAACTCCAGAATTGCGCCGCGATTCCAGAGCCCCGTAAGCGAATCGTGCGTGGCCTTGAACTGCGATAGTTCACAGGTTTGTATGAGTTTCTCTTGAAGGTCGATGATTCTCCTGCCGACGAGCAGTCGTGCATTCAGCTCCGAAGGTTGCACGGGCTTCGTGAGGAAGTCATCGAAGCCGGCCTCCAATGCACAGACGAGGTCCTGCTTCTCACTTCTGCTTGTAACAGCAATCATGTACGTGTATGCACGGTCGGGGATTGCTCGCAGTTGCCTGCATACTTCTATGCCGTCAAGTCCCGGCATCATCCAATCCACCAGGGCGAGCGATATTCCGGTGTCAGCGCGAAGGGCTGCTAACGCCTCGGTCCCGTCTTTTGCCAATATAACGTGGTGTCCCGCTGCGCGCAGAAAAGCACAGGTCACGTGGCGTGAGACTCCACTGTCGTCAGCTACCAATATTCGCATTACAAATCTCCTTCCCCAAAGTCCATTCGCGGCTCGGGGATCGACCAGAACTTAACTGTCTCGCACACATCTCAACCCTCAACGGCATCTCCGGGGATCGTGTCATTAACGCTTTTCATCGAGCTGAGAATCGCTGACATTTCAATGTCGAACTCCGCAAACAGTGCAGCGCTCTCGTCTAGGTCGTGCCTCCGGCCCATTCCCTCCAACTCACCTGCTTGCTGTGAGACTTGGGAAATCCCCAGGTACCCCAACTCGCCTTTCAGACTGTGTGCGGTCATCTCGATGCCTGCTGAATCTCCATTCGCGATGGCATCACGTAACCTTGCTACCTGTTCGGGACCTTCTGACAGGAAGATGTCCATCACTTCGTGAAAGAGCTTTTTATCGCCCCCCAGTCTTTCCAGGGACTGCGCGACATCCCACGTGGGCGTGCTGCCCCGCACGACGCTCTGTTCCGGAGCCTCTGTATAGTCGACCGTAGTGCCCGGCCCAGCGTGGAGCACGGCGGCAATCGCCTCGTTCAGTCCCCGGACATTTAGCGGCTTGGTTACATATCCGTCCATGCCGGCCTCGATACAGCGCGTCCTGTCACTGGCCATCGCATGTGCGGTCACGGCTATGATCGGTACACGAGACTGTCCCTGCGCTTCGGCCTCTCGAATTTTTCGCGTCGCCGTCAATCCGTCCATCTCGGGCATCTGGATATCCATCAGCACAAGATCGAACTTCTCCTTAGCCAGGAGCGCCAGTGCTTCGTTTCCGTTGCTGGCTACCACAATTGAGTGCCCCATTTTTTCCAGCATGCGGCTGGCAACAACCTGATTTACACGGTTATCTTCAGCTAGCAGAAGATGGAGGCTTACAGCGGCCAGCGCTGTGTCTTGACGGACTGTCGGCGTCGGAAGACCGAGAGTGCCCAGGTCGAGAACTTTCAAAATGGCTGTGAGCAGCTCCTTCTTTTGAATCGGTTTGAGAAGATACGAGCAAATTCCAAGCTGCCTGCAACGCTCTGTATCATCCCGATACCCCGCGGACGTCAGCATCATGATGGTTGCCGTAGATAACCCAGCCGTCTCGCGAATTTTCGTAACCAACTGGAAGCCATCCATGTTAGGCATATGCATATCGGTTAGGATCAGCTGGTACGGGTCTCCGGCGGCATTTGCGGAGATAAGCTCTTTCAGTGCCTGTTCCCCGCTCTCGACATCGCACGTCTTCATCTCGCAGCGGCCAAGTATTCCCAGCAATATCCCTCGATTCGTGGCGTTATCGTCCACGATCAGAACTGACACGCCGCGCAATTTTTCTCTGGATAGGATGGCCCGCGGCTCCGCCCTTCCCTCAAGAACTTTTAGTCGTACAGTGAAGTGAAATTGGCTCCCGCGTCCCACCTCGCTCTCAAACCAGATTTTGCCTCCCATCATTGATACCAGTCGCGTAGAGATGGTCAGCCCCAGTCCTGTTCCGCCATAGTTGCGTGTGGTTGATGTGTCAGCCTGAATAAACGGCTGAAAAATTGCCCTTTGTTTATCGGCTGGGATCCCGATACCGGTGTCAGCCACGGTAAACCGAATGTTTCCGTTACCGCTTTCTCCATTGGCCATTTCCACAGACAGGTATACTTCGCCAATGGCCGTGAACTTGATCGCGTTGCTCACCAGGTTGAGGATCACTTGGCGGAGCCGCGAGGGGTCTCCCTCGAACATCACCGGAACGTCGGGAGCGATTTCGCACAGGAGCTCGATCCCTTTAATGTCTGCGCGCAAGGCGAGTGGTCTCAGAGCCTCTTCCAGGCTGTCTCTAAGGTTGAAGTCGATCAACTCTAATTCCATCTTTCCAGCTTCGATCTTAGAAAAGTCGAGGATGTCGTTGACTACCGACAGCAGAGAGTCAGCAGAGGACTTGATCGTTTCCAGGTATTCGCGTTGCTCTGGTTCTGGCCGCGAATCGAGTGCCAGATCCGTCATGCCGATCACGCCGTTCAGAGGTGTGCGGATCTCGTGGCTCATATTTGCCAGGAACTCGCTCTTGGCTCGACTGGCAACCTCCGCCACTTCCTTAGCACGGCACAATGCATCTTCGTTTTGTTTCCGCTCGGTAATATCACGGAACGTCCAGATTCGGCCGTAGAACTTGCCATCTCTCCCCAGCACCGGAGCCGAGTACCTGTCCAGAACCGTTCCATCTCTGAGCCCGATCTCTTCGCGATCTGTTTCATTCGGATGACCGTAAAGGTGGCGTGCTCTTTCCATATACTCTTCGGAACATTTGGTCTGGCTCGCGCGGTATTTCAGTTGCGAGGTGTCGCTTTCCTCATCTGCAATGTCCTGCGGGATCTTCCACATCCTGAGAAATTGCTCGTTTCGGAAAATCTTCTTTCCCTCGCCGTCCACCACCAGGATGCCGTCCAGGGTGGCGTCGCTTTGCGCTTCGAGAAAGGCTGTCTTCCAGTGCAGCTCTGCTTCGGCTTGCTTGCGCTCGACAATCTCGGATTCCAGCTCGGCGGTGCGCTGCTGAACGCGCGTCTCCAGTTCATCGTTTGCATTTTGCAGAGCCAGATCTCGCCGCTGAATCCTGTCCAGCATCTTGTTAAATGCGCCGATCAGACCTCCGACCTCATCGTTCCCACTGGCCCTCGCACGCAAAGAGTAGTCGTGTTGGGTGGAAACCGTGACCGCCAACGCCGACAGGTGCAGAATTGGGTCGGTAATGATTCGAAGGAGCCGCGTGGTGACCAGCAATGTCGCAAGCAGCGAGGTGATTAGAAGCAGTAATGCGATCCTTGCATAACCCAGCATCTGATCGCGGAAACCGTTGAGATCTGACACAATGGCGATGGAGCCAGTCCTGTCGCCGTTGAGAAAAACAGTTCGATAAAGGACCAGGGAGTTACGCCCGAATTCATGCCCCTGTTCATGCCATTGCGGCATCTGATAATCGGAAGCAATTCCAGTACGGCGATACTCTGCAAAGACTGTTCCCTTCTCGTCATACAAACAGGCCACTAGAATGTGCGGTTCCGTGCGCAGGGCACTCAGCATCTCCGACGCGGTGACCTGATCGTTGAACGCGATGGACGCAGCCGTATTTGCTCCCAGTATGTCGGCAAGGGTCCTCAGTTCGTTCGCGGCGCTGGTACGGAAGCGCGCTCGTTCGAAAATGGCAAATCCCACGCAGGCCAGCACAAGCGCCATGACAGTGGCAGCGATGACCAACAAGGCCAATTTTCGACGAATTGGAAGGTCTCTAAAGGTCATAGCGTTACTTCCTCCCATTGCCCCCAATAACATATTTTGCAAGGAGCAATAGCTGCGAACTGATCCTGAGCCTCGCCGCGTCGGCGGCTGGCCGATTGATTTCAAATCGCACTTTGTTTCCGTCAAGAAACAATCGGATCATTCCACCAGCGGCTAGAAATCCTTCCCCGTCCCCGACCGTGAGAACCGGAGCGTTTCGGAGACTCTCTAACAGCGCGGGAATGTGGTCGCCCTCGCCCTTGCTTATGAAGAGCAAGTTGCAGTCACGCGCATCCGTGGATCTCCCCAAATGCCGGATGCGAAGAATTCGGGAGCCAATCTGTTTTCCTGCAACGGTGTTTTCCAGATCTCCGTGAAACGGATCATCCCCGAGAGTGCATAGGAGCAGAGAATTGCTGCCGAGGTTCGGAGAATCCGAGGGCCACTCCACCAGCTGAGCAAAATGAAAAAGAAAAGCAGCCTTCACGTGATACTCATTAGCCGTGGACTGCGCCCATGCCTCTCCCGGACAGGCACAAAATACGGCTGCGAAAAGAACAACAGAGCACAGCGTGCGTCTGCCGGACCTCAGTCTCACGAGGAGCCCGCGGACTGCCCTCCTGTAAACCTGCCCACGCTCCGAGTTGGCAATGCTGGTCAACTGCATGCACCCTCTCAGAACTGCCAGATGAACTTGGCGTAGACGCTGCGTTTAATCATCGTGGGGACCACGGTTAGATCTGAGCCCCTATATTCCATGTGGCGGTCTTTGAGTAGATTTTCTCCAGCCAGAGCGATGGAGAATCCTTCCGCGGGCTTCCACGTGAAGTTTGAATCCAGACGTGTGTAGGACGGGACTGCCTGCGCCGGAAGACGTCCCACAAAGTAGGCTGATGCGTTCCATCCCCAATGGCCCGGCAGGTCAACGTGAGAGCGCAACTGTGCCTGATGG
>Ga0181537_10002750_pt1 | contig 15310 bp, 14 predicted proteins | sample PEATcosm2014_Bin_39_FD_119765 | JGI IMG/M metagenome (GOLD analysis project Ga0181537, IMG submission 119765) | Peatland microbial communities from MTU Mesocosm Facility, Houghton, MI, USA - PEATcosm2014_Bin23_10_metaG | ecosystem: Environmental > Terrestrial > Soil > Wetlands > Peat | place... | reverse complement strand
CACTGCGGTTCGCAGCTTGGCGGTGTTCAGGCTTCCACATCGGGCGCTCCATCGCGAATCAAGCGCCCAACAATGAATCACATCCGATTCATCAGATTCAAGAACTTCCCGGATCGGCTCTAACATTCGCATAAGATCCAGCCGAACCAGAATGCGAATGTTAGAATCGGACCACTAGAGCCTAACCTCGACTTTCCTCAGTCGAAGTTATTGCGCTTTCCCTTGCGCACATAGGCGACCACGTCGCCGATATGCTTGCGGCCATGGGCCGGAGCGTTCTTGGCAAGATGGGCGAACATCTGCATGGCGAAGCCGCCATCGAGGCTGTCGGTGATCTGCCGCCGCCACGGACGGCGCACGATTTGCGTCGTCATGCGGCGCGTGGTCCGCGGCTGCGTTATGATGTGGTCTGCTATCTTGTAGGCGCGATCGAGCAGTTGCGCCCGCGGCAGCACCTCGTTGACCATACCGTATTCCAGTGCCGTCTTGGCGTCGATCGCCTGACCGGTCAAGAGCGCATAAGCGGCGCGCTTGACGCCGAGCAGTTCCTGAAAACAGCTATGGATGCCGTCGCCGGGGACCGAGCCGATGTCGTAATGCAGATCGTAGATGATCGTGTCCTCGCTGCAGATGGTGATGTCGCACATCAGGCACATCTCGGTGTGAAAACCGGGTCCATTGATGACGCCGATGGTCGGGATTTCGAGATCGTTGACGAGCGAGCTGACGTTAATGCGTCCGTCCTTGTAGGCGTATTCGTAGGCCCAATAATCCAGGTCGTCTGCCTCGATTTTGAAACCCTCGGGATCGGCGTCCATCATGAATTCGTCGCCGGAGCCGGTGAAAATTAAGATCTCGTTTTCCGGATCGGCGCCGACGGCCTTGAACATCTGGCCGACCGAACGGTGGTTCTCGACGCTGAGCTGGATCGGTCCGCCTTTGGTGTGGGCCTGCACGAGAATGACGCCGTCAGGGCGGCGTTCCATTTTGTAAAAGTCCTTGAAGCGCTCCTTGTATTCCGCGAATTTCGGCGGCGAAATGAAGTTGTTCAGCGACATGGTCCCGTTTCCTCCTCGTTTTGGGTGCCGGCGAGCCTAACAGCGCCCTTTGCGCGACGGCAAGACGACCGGCGTCGGCCGGCAATCGCGCGGCGATGGGTTTTGGGCAAACGCCCGCAGCGTCACCGCCGGGTAAACGTGCGCCGAAATCTTCTAGCGATCGGCGCAAGCAAATGGTGGGCAGTTGCGTTGCCGTTCGCTCACGCCCGCGCTCCACCGTGTCCGCACGATGTCGAACAAATGCCGCTAGCACAAAGATCGCCGCGCCAAAGCAAACAATTTGAAATAAATTCGAACAACTAAAACGGCACGCGCAGCCGGAAAAATCGCGTGACTTTTCGCGGCTGTTTATCCGATTTTACTTCAAATTGAAGCACTCGACTTAGGCGCACCGCAAAAGCTTTGTGTGAAACGTGACCTCAACAAGACGGGAGAGGGGTCACATGAGTTGGGGTGGTACCAGTTTTGTTGCGCGCGGCGCCGCTGTAGGGCTGTTGGCGCTTGCCGCATTGGCGGCGCCGACGACCGGCAACGCCGACGAGCGCCCGCTGTTCATCGCGCTTGGCGAGACCGTCAAGGCGCCGATCGGCTGGGTCGAGTTCTGCGTCGAATACGATCCCGAGTGCAAGACCAAGTCGTCGCAGCCGCGCGACGTCGTGCTCACGGCGCAAGCGTGGAAGGACCTTGAGCGCGTCAACCTCTACGTCAACAGCCACGTCAAGCCGATGACCGATCTGGAACATTGGGGCGTGGTCGAGCGCTGGAACTATCCGGAAGACGGTTACGGCGATTGCGAAGACTATGTGCTGCAGAAGCGACGTCTGCTGCTGCAGGCGGGATGGCCGCGCGAAGCTTTGCTGATCACCGTGGTGCGCGATAAGCGCGGCGACGGCCACGCGGTACTTACCGTCAAATCCGACAAGGGCGAATACATCCTCGACAATCAGAGCGATCAGATCCTGCTCTGGTCCGACACCGGATACCGCTTCGTGAAGCGGCAAGCGCAGTCCGATCCAAATGTGTGGATCGCACTCGGCGAGCCGCATCCGGCGCCTGCCACGGCCAGCTCGCGCTGAGCTTTAAGGAATCAAACAACGAAAGTTTGCGACCCCGGTCACGTCCCCACCCCTCCCCGTCCCCAGACCGGGTTCGCGCGGCCGGCTCCCCCCCAGGAGCCGGCCGCACCTTTTTGGTCCGCGACGACCGGACGTTTCTTGAAATTCGCATAGCTGTTTGTTGCCAGGCGCATAGCTTTTCGCCCACGATGGCGCAAAACGTTTTTGTGAGTTGTTTCGCCGGCGAAGAGCGCTATGTTGCAACGCACAGCGAGAGATCTCTCGTTAGGGGGTGGTAACGGCATTTCACGGCGGCCCGCATGGGCCAGCTTTGGATGCGGGTTGGGAGTTGGTCCCTAAATGACGGCCATTGTCCGCATCGCACTGCGGCGCCCCTATACGTTCGTCGTCCTCGCGCTCCTGCTCCTCATCATCGGCCCGCTCGCGGCGTCGCGGACGCCGGTCGACATTCTTCCGGAAATCCGCATTCCGGTAATTGCGGCAATCTGGCAATACACCGGCCTGCCGCCGGAAGAGATGGCCGGCCGCATGACCAGCCAGTTTCAGCGAGCATTGACGACGACCGTCAATGACATCGAACGCATCGAGGCCAATAATTATTCCGGCGTCGGCATCGTCAAAATTTTCTTCCAGCCCGGTGCCGATATCCGCACCGCCAATGCGCAGGTCACCGCCATTTCGCAGACCCTGCTGCGGCAAATGCCGCCGGGGACTCTGCCGCCGCTGATCCTCAACTACAACGCTTCCACTGTTCCGATCATCCAGCTCGCGCTCTCCGGCAAGGGATTGCCGGAACAGACGCTGTTCGACCTCGGCCTTAACTTCGTGCGCGTACCGATCGTTACTGTGCCGGGGGCGGCCATGCCCTACCCGTTCGGCGGCAAGTTCCGTCAGGTGCAGATCGATGTCGACCCGGAGGCGATGCGCGCGTACGGCCTCTCCGGCCAGGACGTCGCCAATGCCTTCGCCGCGCAGAACCTGATCACGCCCGTCGGCACCGAGAAAATCGGGTCGAACGAATACCCGATCAACCTCAACAATGCCGCGCCACTGATCAAGACCATGGGCGATTTGCCGATCAAGACCGTCAACGGCGGCATGGTTTACATCCGCGATGTCGCGCATGTGCGCGACGGCAATCCGCCGCAGCAGAATATCGTGCATGTCGACGGCAACCGCTCGGTATTGATGTTCGTCTTGAAGAACGGCGCGGTGTCGACGCTCGCCATCATCGAGGGCGTCAAGCAAAAAGTGCAGGAGATGAAGCGGACCCTGCCCAGCAATCTGGTGCTGACCGCGATCGGCGATCAATCGCTGTTCATCAATGCGGCCATTGGCGGCGTCATCCGCGAAGGCGTGATCGCCGCGGCGCTCACCAGCCTGATGATACTTTTGTTCCTCGGCAGCGTCCGCTCGACGCTGATTATCGCCGTCTCGATCCCGCTCTCGGTGCTTGGCTCGATCGCCACGCTGTGGGCGCTCGGTGAAACCCTCAACATCATGACGTTGGGCGGATTGGCGCTGGCCGTGGGCATTCTGGTCGACGAAGCCACAGTGACCATCGAGAACATCAATTGGCATCTCGAACAGGGCAAGGAAGTCGAAACGGCGATTTTGGACGGCGCCGAGCAGATCGTGACGCCGGCGTTCGTGTCGCTGTTGTGCATCTGCATCGTGTTCGTGCCGATGTTCTTCCTCACCGGCGTGCCGCGCTTTCTGTTCGTACCGCTAGCGGAAGCGGTCATTTCGGCGATGGTCTGGTCGTTCATCCTCTCGCGCACGCTGGTGCCGACCATGGCGAAATACATGCTGCGCAGGCATGAAGCGCACGCCGAAGGCTACGTGCCGCCCCCTTCGCGCAATCCATTCGTGCTCGTGCAGCGCGCTTTCGAAGATCGTTTTGAGCGCGGACGGCTTGCATACCGCGAGCTCTTGATGCTGGCGCTGCAGCATCGCGCGGTCTTTGTGACCTGCTTTATGGCGTTTATCGTCGGCTCGTTTGCGCTTGCACCCTATCTCGGCCGCGACTTCTTCCCGTCCGTCGACGGCGGGCGGATTTTGCTGCATGCGCGCGTCGCCATCGGCACCCGGGTGGAAGAAACCGCGCGGCAATTTTCCGAGATCGAGAAGGTCATCCGCCAAATCATCCCGCCGAGCCAATTGGAGACTTTGGTCGACAATATTGGGTTCCCAGTGAGCGGCATCAACATGACCTACAACAACACCGGCACCATCGGCTCGCAGGACGGCGAAATCCAGATCGGCTTGACCGAGGACCATCGGCCGACCGCCGAATATGTCCGCGCGCTGCGCGAAGAGCTGCCGGCGCGGTTCCCCGGCGTCACCTTCTCGTTCCTGCCTGCCGACATCATCAGCCAGATTCTCAATTTCGGCGCGCCGGCGCCGATGGACATCGAGATTCGCGGGCCCAATCTCGATCAGGATTTCGACTATGCCCAGCTGTTGTTGCGGCGGCTGCGGCACGTTCCGGGTCTGGTCGATGCCCGCATTCAGCAATCGCTCAGCGAGCCGAGCTTCAATGTCGACGTGGACCGCACCCGCGCCCAATATGTCGGCATCACCGAGCGTGACGTTACCAACAGCATGGTGGTCAATCTCGCCGGCTCGAGCCAAGTGCAGCCGACCTACTGGCTCAATCCGGACAACGGCGTGAACTATTCGGTCGTGATGCAGACGCCGCAATATCAGGTCGACTCGCTCAACGCGCTGCAGAACCTGCCGATCACGGCGCAGGGCGCCCCGGCGCAGGTCTTGGGCGGCATCGCCGATATCAAGCGCACTGCCGTTCCGGCAGTCTACTCGCAATATAACGTGCAGCCGCTGATCCAGATCTACGGCACCACCCAAGGCCGCGACCTCGGCGCAGTCGCCGCCGACGTCCAGAAGATTTTGGACGAGACCGCCAAGGACATGCCGAAAACCGCCCAGGTCGCGATGCTCGGTCAGGTCCGCACGATGAACAGTTCCTTCAGCGGGCTGTTCTTCGGCCTGGCCGCGGCGGTGGTGCTCATTTATCTCCTCATCGTCGTCAACTTCCAATCCTGGGCCGACCCGTTCGTTATCATCACCGCACTGCCTGCGGCGCTCGCCGGCATTGTCTGGATGTTGTTTGCCACGGGCACCACACTGTCGGTGCCGGCTCTAACGGGCGCCATCATGTGCATGGGGGTGGCGACCGCCAACAGCGTCCTGGTCATCAGCTTCGCCAAGGAGAAGCTTGACGAGCACGGCGACGCGGTCGCCGCCGCCATCGAGGCCGGCTTTGTCCGCCTGCGGCCGGTGCTGATGACGGCTTTGGCCATGATCATCGGCATGTTACCGATGGCGCTTGGCCTCGGCGAAGGCGGCGAGCAAAATGCCCCGCTCGGCCGTGCCGTCATCGGCGGCCTTTGTTTTGCTACCATCGCAACTCTGATATTCGTGCCGGTCGTGTTCAGCATTATTCATCAACGTCGCGGCGCCGTGGGCGCGCGCGCGACCGGAGAAGTGCATGCAGCCTGAGTCCCCCCCGCCGGCCGCACCGGTTTCTCGCCGCGGGCTCTATATCGCGGGCTTTTCGGCGCTGGCGATTGCGCTTCTGATCGTCGTCTTCGGTATCACGACGCGCAAGGTCGCCGACGCCAAGCTGCAGGAATGGACGGAAAAGCAGGCGGTGCCCGTGGTCGCGGTGGCGCTCCCCGATACGCGCAGCAAGCCGACGACGCTGACGCTGCCAGGCCGGCTCGAAGCCTTTGTGCAGGCGCAGATGTTCGCGCGCGTAAGCGGCTATGTGAAGGACTGGAAGTACGATATCGGCTCCCGCGTCAAAGCCGGCACTCTGCTCGCCGAGATCGATGCACCGGACCTCGACCAGCAGATCATGCAGGCGGAAGCCAATTTGGCCAGCGCGCAGGCCAATTCGGTCTTGTCGGACGCGACGCTGGTCCGCGGCCAGTCGCTGATCAAAACCCTCGCCATATCGCAGCAGGATCTCGACCAGCGTTCGGCGGACGCCTCCAACAAGCAGGGGCTAGTCCGGGCCGCGCAGGCTAATCTCGATCGGCTGCGGGTGCTCGAGCAATACAAGCACGTAGCGGCGCCGTTTGACGGGCTGGTTACGGCGCGCAACACCGACGTTGGCATGCTGATCAATGCCGGCGCCGGCGGCCCGCCAATGTTCGTCGTTTCGGAAATCAGCAAGCTGCGCGTCTACGTCAACGTGCCGCAAAACTACGTGCCGAGTATCCCGGTCGGCACCACGGCGAAGCTTTCGGTGCCAGAATATCCGGGTCGGACCTTTCCGGCGACGGTGGCGGCGTCGGCGCAATCGGTCGACGTCGCATCGAACTCTACTCGTGTCCAGCTGGTCGTCGACAATTCCCGCGGCGAGCTGATGACCGGCGATTTCACCACCGTCACCTTCGATCTGGCGCATCCTGACGTGGCCATCAACGTGCCGGCGAGCGCGCTCATCTTCAATAAAAGCGGGCTGCACGTCGCCATCGTCGATCGCGAAGGTAAAATCGTCTTGGAAGAAGTGACGATCACGCGCGATCTCGGCAACGAGGTCGAAATCGGTTCCGGGATCGCCCCGGACGACCGTGTGGTGGCAAATCCGCCCGACGGCATTGCATCCGGCGACAAAGTGCACATCGCCGGCGCGCCGGGAAAACCGGGCGAACCGGAGACCGCCGAGGCGAAATAGCGATTGGGCCGTCGAGGTTAGCCCATCGGCCTTAAGCCGCCGCGGTAGCGCTTGTAATTGCGGACATAGAACTCGGCGCCGGCCGAAATCGCGACCGCGGCGGCATCGTCGAGGGTGCGGATGGCGCGCGCGGGCGACCCAACGATTAGCGACTTCTCCGGAAACGATTTGCCTTCGGTGACGAGCGCGCCGGCGCCGACCAGCGAGCCGGCACCGATGGTCGCGCCGTTAAGCACGATGGCGCCCATCCCGACCAGCGCGTTGGCGCCGATAGTGCAGCCGTGCAGCACCACATTGTGGCCAATCACGCAGTTCGGCCCGATGGTCAGCGGAAAACCCATGTCGGTGTGCAGGGTACAATTATCCTGAATTTGCGAGCGCTCGCCGAGCTCGATCCATTCGTTGTCGCCGCGCAGCACGGCGCCGAACCAGACGCTGCAATCGGCCTTGAGCCGCACTTTGCCGATGACGGCCGCGCTCGGCGCCACCCAATAGCGGCTCCCTTCCGGCAACTCCGGTGCCTGTCCGTCAAGTTCATATATCATCTAGAAGGCTCGGCGTTTTGATGCTGCTTTTCCTGGCGAAAACCGGCGGCAGCATTCGCCGGCCCGCTCCCGCGGAACCAGGCGGAAACTTCAACGGACGTGCGTATCAGACGTTCAGCAGCGCTTGCAACGCCATCACCACGACCGTGCCGGACATCAGGCTCCACAGTCCGGCAATCACGGTCGCCAGCATCACGAATTCGGCGCCGCGCTGTTCCAACCGGCGGCCGCGCAAGGTGTTGCGCATGATGATGAACGGGGCGGAGAAGACGAGGAGCGGCACAGCCGCCACACGCGCCGGCGTCGGTCCGATTTCAAGAAGGCGGAAACTTGGGAAATGCATGCCGAAGACGCGATAGCCGCTGGCGCACAACCCTGCCACGGCAAAGCCGATGGCGACCGCGAACAGGGATTCGACGACGTCGGGCGGGATCACCCATTGCAGGCCTTCGTGCATATGCAAACGCGCCCCTCGATTTCCGAAAGACACCTTGCAGAGCCGGCGCCGCGCCGCCACGTCTTGCTTAAGAAAGGGTTAATACGGGGGCGCTAGTGGAGCGCGCTCGTGTAGCGGATTTGACATTCGCTATTCGCTTGGCCGCCGGACCACCGGCGCCGTGGCATACTTGCCGTTGATTCGAACGTTAACCGGCACGCCGACCAACACAGCGATCAATGACGGCGCAAGCGCTGCCACGATACCAACTCCGCCGCAGATCGCGCGGCCTGTTGCCGGCGATGATTGCGTTTGCCGTCGTTGTCGCCGCCGGCATTACCTTTGTCTCCTACGTACTGTGGCCGACTTGGCCGAAGACGCCGGTTGCGCTCGATGCACCGTCGATCCCGGTGACGGTGGCGGGCGTATTGTTCAATCTGCCGTCGGCCGCGATCCGCGCTCCAATCCAGCGGCACCCCGGCGCGCATGAACGCGTCGATTTGGTCTTCCTCTGGCCGTCGCTGATGCCACCGGCAGCGGATAGCGAACCGGCCATCGATGACGACGGCGCGGTGCCGGCGCTGCGGACCGATGATCGACTATTTGTCACTATCGCCGGCCTCGGCGCAGTGCTGCCGCCGCTTGAGCGGCTGCACACCATCTATCCCCGTTATGCGGAGGCGCTGGCCAAGTCCGGACCGCAGGGGATCGCCATCCTGCCGTTTCGCGCCGGCACGCCCTACGAAGGCGAGGATCTCGTTTATTCCGTCGACAAGCCCGAGCTGTTCTTTGTGCGGTGCTCGCGGCCAGCACGTATGGTGCCGGGCACCTGCATTTACGAAATGTTGGCCGATACCGCCGAGATCACGCTGCGCTTTCCGCGCGATTGGCTAACCGATTGGCGTGATGTCGCCGACGGGTTCGATCGGCTGACCGCGCGGCTGCACACCTTGCGCCGCTAGGCGGCGCGTCACTCGAGGTCGCTGCCCAGTATGGCCATTTGGAAATTGTAGGAGCGCTCGTCGTCCTCGTCGTCAACGAACAGCACGCCGACGAATTCTTCGCCGACATAGACTTCGGCGGAATCGTCCTTCTTCGGCCGCGGCACGACACGAATGCGCGGATTGCCGAACAGCTTCTTGAGATAGGCGTCGAGTTTCTTGACTTCCTGTACGTCCACGCGCGTCTCCTAAAAACCGTCCCCGGATAGCACGTGGTGGCGGTCGCGATCAAATCTCGTCGTGGAGCATCTGATCCATAAAACGCGACGGCTCGGGGCACCCGGCAACGCCGACGACCTTAGCGGGAACACCGGCCACGGTCACATTGTTGGGCACGGGTTTGAGCACGACCGAGCCGGCGGCAATGCGGGCGCAATGTCCCACCTCGATGTTGCCCAGGATCTTGGCCCCGGCGCCAATCATGACGCCGTAGCGAATTTTGGGGTGGCGGTCCTCGGCCTGTTTGCCGGTGCCGCCGAGCGTAACGTCGTGCAGCATCGATACGTCATTGTCGATCTCCGCGGTCTCGCCGACCACAAGGCCGGTGGCGTGATCGAGGAAGATGCCGCGGCCAATTTTTGCCGCGGGGTGGATGTCGCATTGGAACACCGACGAGGAACGGCTTTGCAGGTATAGCGCAAAATCGCGGCGGCCCTTGCCCCACAGCCAGTGCGCCAAGCGGTGGGCTTGGATGGCGTGAAAGCCTTTGTAATAGAGCACCGGCTCCAGCAGCCGGTACGTTGCCGGATCGCGATCGACGGTAGCGACAAGGTCGGCCCGGAAATTCTCTCCGATCGACGGCGTGTCTTTTAACGCGTCCGCATAGGCCTGCCGGATCAACTCGCCGGACACCGCCGCATGGTCGAGCCGACCGGCCAGCCGGTAGACAACGGCGCCTTCAAGGGTGTCGTGGTGCAAGACGGTCGAATAGATGAAAGTCGCGAGTTCCGGTTCGCGCCGGACGACGTCCTCAGCCTCGCGGCGGATGCGGGCCCAAACCGGATCAACCTTGTCGAGGGCTGGTTTCGTGCGCTGTTGTGCCATGGAAGTGCCTTCTCGGAGCAAAATCGTTCTAGCACAAGTGGGGTGGCGTGGGCAGGGCGGCTAGGAGACCGGCAGATTAGGCTAATGGCTGATAAAGACGGCCTCTGGCCGACATAGACAGCCAATGGCCGACATTTCTCAGGGCCGCCGGGCCAGGAAATCAAGCACTCCAGCCTTAAAGACCTTGTCGCCGACGGCCAGCATGTGGTCGCGGCCGGAGATGATAAGCGATTCGCCTTCCGGTATCAGCGCCGCGAGTTTTTCCGGCGAACCGGCGATGAGGTCGTCGCTGCCGGCGGCAACCAGAACCGGCATGGTCAAACGGCCGAGTTCGTCGACCGACAGGCTTTGGCGTGAACCGCGGATGCAGGCGGCAAGAGCCCGCAGGTCCGAGTGCGTCTGCTCGGCGAAGGCGCGAAACGTCCGGCCGACGGCATCGGTAACATCGGCGCGCGTCGGCGCCTCAAGTGCCAGCGCAATTCCCTGCGGCAGCCCCGCCCCCTCAACCAGATGAATTCCGATGCCGCCGAGGATGGCGGCGCGCACGTGCTGCGGATGCGCGATTGCCAATAGCGCGGTAATACGCCCGCCGAGCGAATAGCCCATGACGTCGGCGCGCGGCAGGTTGAGGTGATCGAGCAACGCGCGGACGTCTTCGGCCATGATGGCGCTGTGATAATCGGCTGGATCGTAAAGCTTGGTCGAAGCGCCGTGGCCGCGATTGTCCACCGCGATCACGCGGCGGCCAGCGCGCGTCAGGGTCGACACCCAGCCCGGATAGACCCAGTTGACCTCCTTGGTGGAGGCAAAGCCGTGCACCAGCACAATCGGGTCGCCCTCGCCTTCGTCGAGGAAAGCGATCTCTACTTCGCCACGGGAAAAACTCGGCATGGAACGACCATAAACGATCCGCGCCGACCCGCACAAAGGGCGAGTTGATGCCGACGTTCGACCGGCCACCGCCGTCGGGCGCGCCTTGACCGTTTACGTGTGGTTGCGTAGCGTCCACCAAAACCAAGCGCCCGCAAACATCAAGAACCAACGGGATTCCACGACTTGGTCTGGCGGGCGCGACCAAATTCAACTCTGGGAGGACAAAATGGAGTCCAGTCGAAAGTTTTTTATGTTGAGCATCCTCGGTATGGCCGTGTTGTTGAGCCTGCTCGGCGCGCAAACGGCAGCCGCGCAGATGACGGTGACCAGCGGGGAAATCGCCGACGGTTCGGTGGGTAAAAATGAGCAGGTCGCCAATGTCTTCGGCTGCAAGGGCGACAATATTTCCCCGTCGCTGAAATGGACCGGCGCCCCGAGCGACACCAAGAGCTTCGCCATTAACCTCTACGACCCTGACGCGCCGACCGGTTCAGGCTTCTGGCACTGGGTCGTGTTCAATATTCCGCCATCGGTCACATCGTTGCCGAAAGACGCGGGCGACGTCAAAAAGAAGCTCATGCCCGCGGGCGTTATCCAGAGCCGCACGGACTATGGCGTCGATGGCTATGGCGGCATGTGTCCGCCGCAAGGCGCCCCGCCACACCGCTACATATTGACCGTCTATGCGGTCGACGAAGACAAGCTGCAGTTCGCCAAAGATGACCAAGTATCGGCGGCGGTCGTCGGCTTCGAATTGCACTTCCATTCGAAGGCTAAAGGCACGTTGAACTGGACCTACAGCCGCTGACCGTTTCCGCGACCTATCCGTAACCAGACAAAGACACGCGCTTAAAAGCTATCACCAAGGGAGGACGTACCATGGCAATCACGCGACGCTCGTTCGGGCTGGCTGCGGCCGGCGCTGCACTACTTCCGGTCTTGCCGTCGGCGGCCAAAGAGGCGCCGGCCGGTGCCCAAGCGCCCGGCGTTTATCGCCTCAAAGTCGGCGACTACGAGGTCACGGTGCTCAACGACGGCTCTGCCGCACTGCCGACCAAATTCTTCTCTGGCGACGCCGAAGGCGCCGCCAAGCTCTTGGAACAGTCGTTCGTCGCATCGAAGGATACGGCGCCGACGACCTTCAACGAATGGCTCATCAACACCGGCGATAAGCTTGTCCTGGTCGATACCGGATATTCGAACGCCGCCGGGCCCGCCGCGGGCAAGCTGCCGAAGGCTCTTGCCGCCGCGGGCGTCAACCCAGCCGACATCGACGCCGTCGTCATCACCCACATCCACCCGGATCACTGCCTCGGGCTATTGACCACGGAAAAGCAGATCGCATTTCCCAACGCCACCGTGCACGTCAATGGCGAGGAACTGGCGTGGTGGCTGGAAGGCGACATGAAGATTCCGGAAGGCAAGCCGTTCTTTAAGGAGCTCTTCGAGGGCGGGCGCGCTGCGTTCAAGCCCTACGTCGATGCCAAGAAGGTGCAGACCTTCAAGGATGGCGCCGAACTCGCGCCGGGCGTGTGGGCGGTCACAGCTCCGGGCCACACCGTCGGCCACACCATGGTGCGGATCGCAAATGGCAAAGACCAGTTGCTGATCTGGACCGACATCGTCCACGCCACGGCATTGCAATTCGCCGAACCTGACCGGTCCATCGCTTACGACCTTGAACCGCCGAAGGCGATCGCGACCCGCAAGAAGGTCATGGATATGGCATCGACCGATCGTTTGCTGATCGCCGGCACCCACATTGGCTTCCCTGGCGTCGGACATGTCGCCAAGGCGTCGACTGGCTATGCGTTCGTCCCGGTGTCGTATAACGCAAACCTGTAAGGGCGACGGTATCTCATCGAACTGGCGGCGCGGCGGCGAGATTTCGCTTCCGCGCCGTTCGTGAACGAGCGCGCCACGACGCTCCAAGGAGGTTTTGCGATGCTGCGGCTGTCTCTCGTCGCTCTATGCGGGGCGCTGCTCGTTTTGCACGGCGGTACGGCGCGCGCGCAGCTTTCCGACGACGTCGTGAAAATCGGCGTTCTCACCGACATGTCGGGCCCCTCGAAGGACGCTGACGGCCCAGGTTCGGTAACCGCGGCGCAAATGGCGATCGACGATTTCGGCGGCACGGTTTTGGGCAAGCCGATCCAGCTCATTTCTGCCGATCACCAGATCAAGCCCGATATCGCTGCCGGCATCGCGCGCGAATGGTACGACCGCAGTCAGGTCGATTTGATCGTCGACGTGCCGGTCTCCGCGGTCGGGTTGGCCGTGCAGACCGTCGCCAACGACCGCAAAAAGCTATTGATCGTGCACTCGACCGGCACCGCCGATTTCCACGGCAAATTCTGCACGCCTTATGCGCTGCAGTGGGTGTTCGACACCCACGCGCTCGCGGTCGGCACCGCCCAAGAAGTCACCAAGCGCGGCGGCGACACCTGGTTTTTCATCACCGCCGATTATGCCTTCGGCCATGCGCTCGAGCGCGACGCCTCGGCCGTGGTCGTGCAAAACGGCGGCAAGGTGCTCGGCTCGGTATCGCACCCGTTCGCCACGGCCGACCTGTCGTCCTTCGTGCTGCAGGCGCAAGCCTCGAAGGCAAAGATCATCGGCATCGCCAGCGGGCCGCCCGACAATATCAACAACATCAAGGTCGGCGGCGAATTCGGCGTCTTCCAAGGCGGCCAACAAATGGCCGGCCTTTTGATCCTGATTTCCGACATTCATGCGCTGGGCCTGAAGGCAGCGCAGGGGCTCGTGCTCACCACCTCGTTCTACTGGGACATGGACGACCAAACCCGCGCTTGGTCAAAGCGTTTCTTCGCCAAGACGGACCGGATGCCGTCGATGTGGCAAGCCGGCGTCTATTCCTCGATCATCAGCTATCTCAACGCAGTGAAGGCGGCCGGCACCGACGATCCGCTCAAAGTCACCGCCAAGATGCGCGAGACCCCGATCAACGATTTCTTCGCCCGCAACGGCAAGCTGCGCGAAGACGGCTTGATGGTGCACGACCTGATCCTGGTGCAGGTGAAGCGGCCGGAAGAATCGAAATATCCGTGGGATTACTACCAAATCCTCACGCATATCCCCGGCGATCAAGCCTTCGGTCCACCCAATCCGGCCTGCTCGCTGGTCAAGCAGTGACGGCGCGCGTTCGATCGTGGCGGCGCAGGCTGACGCAGCGCGAGCGGATGTAGAGTTGGGCGCCGCGGCCGCGCGTGCGGTCGCGGCCAACTTCGACCTGAAGAGGCTGTCCGCCGACTTTCTCGACGACCCCTACCCGACTTACCGCGCGCTCCGGCTATTCGATCCGCTGCACCGCATGCCGGACGGCTCGTATTTTCTGTCGCGCTATGACGATTGCCTCGCGGTCTATCGCGGAGCCGAAATCTGGAGCTCCGACAAGAAGCTCGATTTCCGGCCGAACTTCGCCGACAGCCCGCTCTACGAGCATCACACCACAAGCCTGGTCTTTAACGATCCGCCCTATCACACGCGGGTGCGCAGGCTTCTCGCACCCGCTTTTACGCCACGCGCCCTGTCGGCGCTGCAGGACCGCATCGAAGCGCTCGTCGACCGGCTGCTGCAGGCCGCCGCCGACAAGGGCGAGATCGATCTGATCGCGGATTTCGCTTCGGCTATTCCAGTGCAGCTCATCGGCGACATGCTTGGCATTCCGCCGGATGAGCGCGCGCCGCTGCGCGGCTGGTCGCTCGCCATCCTTGGCGCACTCGAACCGGTGCTAAGCCCGCAGCAATTCACGGGCGGCGCGAGCGCCGTACCCGAATTCAAGGACTATCTGAACGCCATAATCGGCGAACGGCTGCACAACCGGCTCAACGACCCGGCGGAAATTCTTTCTAAACTGATCGAAGCCAGCGAATTCGCGTCCGCCGGCGAGGGCGAGAAGCTCTCCAAGCTTGAGCTCATTCACAACTGCATCTTCCTCCTGAACGCCGGCCATGAAACCACTACCAATCTGATCGGTAATGCAGTCGATCTGCTCATCCGCCATCCTGACGCCATGGCCGATTTGCGGGCGCATCCCGACGCGATGGAAACCGCGGTCGAAGAGTTTTTGCGGATGGAGAGTTCCAATCAGCTCGGCAATCGCCGCGCCGTCAAAGACACGACCCTTGGCGGCATCGCGATGCAAGCCGGCACCTATGTGCATATCGGCATCGGCGCCGCCAACCGCGACCCGGCGCAATTTCGCGATCCGGAACGCTTTAATATCCGGCGCCAGCCGAACCGGCATTTGGCATTCGGCAACGGCATCCACACCTGCGCCGGCATGTCGCTCGCGCGCATGGAAGCACAAGTCGCGCTCGGCCGCTTGCTCAAGCGGTTTTCCCGCATCGAGCCGGCCGGAACGCCGGTGCGCGGCGGGCGGGCGCGTTTCCGCGGCTTTACCTCCTATCCGGTGCGGCTCGCGGCTTAGGCCGCCGTGAACGTCGTGCAAGGCTGTACGTCCCGCAAAGCTGTCGCGGATTTGAAGGCCGCCGCAGGCTATTGTCGCGTTCCGAGACCGAACGACTTTTCGAGAAAAATCCCGAGATAAAT
>Ga0181537_10002749_pt1 | contig 15310 bp, 14 predicted proteins | sample PEATcosm2014_Bin_39_FD_119765 | JGI IMG/M metagenome (GOLD analysis project Ga0181537, IMG submission 119765) | Peatland microbial communities from MTU Mesocosm Facility, Houghton, MI, USA - PEATcosm2014_Bin23_10_metaG | ecosystem: Environmental > Terrestrial > Soil > Wetlands > Peat | place... | reverse complement strand
TCGCCCAGGTCATTGATCGCGACGATCTTGATTTCGCCCGCGTGCGTCCCCTCGTACAGCGCCCGCAGAATGTTGCGCCCGATGCGCCCGTAACCGTTGATAGCCACCTTGATTGCCATCGTCTTTTAGTCCTCGTTTGCTCTCATTTCGCCAAAACTTTTTCGATCGCCTCGACCACGTGCTGCGGCGTGAAGCCGTAGGCTTTGAACAGATCCTTTGCCGGCGCCGACGCACCGAAGTGATCGATGCCGACGATCTCTCCCTGCAAGCCGACGTACTGCCACCACGTCGCCCTCACGCCGGCTTCGACCGCCACGCGCCGGGTGACCGCCGCCGGCAACACGCTTTGCTTGTACGCCTCGTCCTGGCTGTCGAAGGTGTTCGTGCTGGGCATGGACACCAGGCGGATCTTTCTGCCTTTGGCCGCCAGCGTGCGCACCGCTTCGGCGGCGATGCCCACTTCGGAACCGGTGGCGATCACGATGGCCTCCGCGGGGCCCGCGCAATCGATCAACACGTAGCCGCCGCGCTTGATGTTCGCCAGCTGTGCCGCCTCGCGCGCCTCGTGCACGACGGCTTGCCGCGTGAATATCAAACACGTCGGGCCATCGCGGCGCTCGAGCGCCACACCCCAGGCGGTCGCAGTCTCGACCGCATCGCAGGGCCGCCACAGGTTCATATGCGGGATGTCGCGCAAACTCGCCAGGTGCTCGATCGGCTGATGCGTCGGCCCGTCTTCGCCCAAGCCGATCGAGTCGTGGGTATAGACGAACACCACCCGCAAGCGCATCAGGCAGGCCATGCGCACGGCATTGCGCGCGTAGTCGGAGAAGGTCAGAAACGTGCCGGCGTACGGAATGAGCCCGCCGTGGCAGACGATTCCGTTCAGAATCGCCGACATGCCGAATTCACGCACGCCGAAATGCACGTAGTTGCCGCCCGGCGCATCGGGGGTCAGCGCCACCGAATCCTTGCGCAAAGTGCCGTTCGAGGGTGTGAGATCCGCGGAGCCTCCCAAAAGTTCGGGCATCGAGGGACCAATGGCATTCAAGGCCGCTTGCGACGATTGACGGGTGGCGAGAGCCTTCCCTTCGACCTGCGTCCGTCCGACATACGCACTCACGAGGTCGGCGAATCCGCCCGGCAAGTTGCCTTCCATGCGGCGCTCGAGTTCGGCCGCCAACGCGGGAAATTCGCTTTTGTAGGCGCCAAAGCGGGTGCGCCACTCCTGCTCGACCCGCGCCCCTTTGTCGCGCATGTCCCAGGCCGCCCGGATGTCGGCCGGTATCTCGAACGGCGGTGAGTTCCATTTGAGGTTCAAGCGCGTGGCGGCGATTTCCTCGTTGCCCATGGCTTCGCCGTGCATCGATGCGGTGCCCTGCTTGTTCGGCGCTCCCCAACCGATGATGGTTTGCGCGCAAATCAGCGACGGCCGGCCGGTTTCGGCGCGCGCCGCAGCCAGCGCGGCCGCGACAGCGTCGCTGTTGTGGCCGTCGACCCGCGGCTGCACGTGCCAGCCATAGGCCTCGAAGCGTTCCGCGGTGTTGTCGCCGAACCACCCCACCACCCTGCCGTCGATGGAAATGCCGTTGTCGTCGTACACCATGATGAGCTTGCCGAGTTTTTGCACGCCGGCGAACGACGCCACTTCGTGCGAAATTCCTTCCATCATGCAACCGTCGCCCAAAAACACATAGGTGTGATGATCGATGACCCTGTGTCCGGGACGATTGAACGTGGCCGCGAGCGAGCGCTCGGCCAACGCCATGCCCACCCCATTGGCGAAACCTTGGCCCAGCGGCCCGGTTGTGGTTTCGATCCCGAGATGCACTTCGCGCTCCGGATGGCCCGGGGTTTTGGAGCCGAATTGGCGAAAGTTTTTGATCTCCTCGATCGACAGCGGGTAGCCCGTCAGGTGCAGCACCGAGTACAGCAGCATCGAGGCATGGCCGTTCGACAGCACGAAGCGGTCGCGGTCCCACCAGCTCGGATTGCCTGGATTGAACTTAAGGACATCCCGCCACAGCACTTCGGCGATGTCGGCCATCCCCATGGGCGCGCCCGGGTGACCCGAATTGGCCTTCTGGACGGCATCCATGGATAAAGCACGAATGGCGTTGGCGAGCTCGCGGCGGGTAGGCATGGGTAACTTCTTTATTTAACAAAAGTGAATGGAATTTGACAGCGTATTGTCCCCGATGCGCCCCTCGCCAGCAATGGCACGTCGATTTGACCAGCAGGACGGAACACGTTCACACAAATGCCGTCTGTTTATGTATAACAAGTTCACGCGCCGTCATGACCCAGTTCACCGTCGGCGTTGGAGTGCTTTGCTACCATTTCGCACATGCAAATTCTACAAATCACCGACCCTCATCTCTACGGCACCGCGACCGGGCGGCTGCGTGGAGTGGAAACCGATTCGAGCTTGCACGCGGTGCTCGATGATGCATTCGCGCGCGTTCCCGATTATTCGGCCGTGTTGGTGACCGGCGATCTGGTCCAGGACGACAGCTCCGGCTATCTGCGCTTTCGCAGCATCTTCGGCAATATCAAGAAGCCGGTGCTGTGCATTCCGGGAAATCACGACGAGCCGGAGGCGATGCGCCGCGAACTCGCCGGCGCGCCGTTTCAGATTTGCGGCTCGCACGAGGCCGGCGGCTGGCAGTTCATCATGCTCGACAGCTACGACCCCGGGCACGTCGGCGGGTGCCTCACGCCGGCCGAACTCGCGCGTCTCGATGCGACGCTCGCCGCTTCGCCGAAACACGCCCTGGTGTGTCTGCATCATCATCCGATAACCATGGGCAGCCGCTGGCTGGACACCGTGGGACTCGCCGCGCCGGAGGAGTTTTGGCGTGTGATCGATGCGCACTCCCATGTGCGCGCCGTCGTGTGGGGGCACGTGCACCAGGCGTACGACGGTCAACGCGGTGCCGTGAACCTGTACGCAACCCCGTCGACGTGTGCGCAATTCCTGCCGCAGAGCGACCGCTACGAGCTCGACTCGCGCCCGCCTGCCTACCGGCACTTCGACTTGCATGCCGATGGACGAATCGACAGCGCGGTTCACTGGATCGAGTCGTTGCCGATGTACCAGTCCGTGGCGCGCTAGACCCGCAACGACATTCGATGCGCCTCGCGCTCTGCGGTCTGCTGCTTTGCGTCACCGCCCGCGCCGACACCGCGCTGCATACGCTCTGGGAGGTGCGCGGCAAGCACAACACCGTGTACATTCTCGGCTCCATTCACGTGCTGCGTCTCAGCGACTACCCGTTGGCGCCCGCGCTGCTGGACGCCTACGGCAACGCCAAAGCGCTGCTCATGGAGGTGAATCTCACCGACAGCGGCGCAGCGTCGATGCAGGCGGAAATGCTCGCCGGTGCGACCCTCCCGGACGGCAAAACCCTGCCTGCGATCCTCGGCAAGGAGCGCTATGGACGCGCGGATGCACTGGCGCACGAGGTGGGGATCGAGCTATCCACGTTCGATCAATTCGCCCCCTGGTTCGCCGCCGAGGCCATTTCGCAATTGCAATTGACGCAACTCGGCTTTCAGCCCGAAGCCGGCGTCGAGATGTACTTCATCCAGCGCGCCAAGAATGACGGCAAAAGCGTGGCGGGTCTCGAAACCATCCACGATCAGATTTCATTGTTCGAGAACATGTCCTTGGAGACGCAGGCCGAGTACCTGGTGTCGAGCCTGGAGCAGGCCCATGACCTGCCCCAGGAGGTCGACTCGATGGTGCGCGCCTGGCAACGCGGCGACACGCATTGGTTCGAGACCCACTTGCAGTCGGACCTGAAGCAAGATTCCCGCCTCTATCAGGCCATTTTGGGAGCGCGCAACCGCAAGTGGGTGCCGAAAATCGAAGCCCTGTTGAACGACGACAAGAACTACCTGGTCATCGTCGGCGCAGGGCACCTGGCAGGTTCCGGCAGCGTGATCGATCTGTTGAAAAAAGACGGGATTGGCGCAACCCAACGCTGACACCAATCCCTCGAGCCAATCGCCTGGATCACTCCGAAGGCGGCGCCCCAACGTCCGGGCCCGGGCCGCGGGGGCCGCCTCGAGCACCGTGTTTAGCCTGCATTTCCGCCTCGAGCGCGGCGAGCTGGGTCTGCTGCGCCGGCGTCAGGATCTTGAACACCTTGGCGCGAACCTCCGCTTGCTGCGTCATCAACTGCGCCGACAATGACCCGTGGGTCTGGCTCACCTGCGCCTCGATGCTGCCGTAGTTCGGATCGTTGGGCTGCGTTTGCCGCAGTTTCAGAGAATTGGCTTGCATCTGTGCGTGCAGGTTCTGCATCTCGGGGCGCGCCGCCGTCAGGATGTCCTTGACCTGCTGCTTTTGCGCCGCACTCAAGCCGAGCTTGCCGAGCAGGTGCATCGGCCCGTGGTGATGCCAGCCGTGCGGTCCCGGCGGCGGGGGCGGGGTGGTGGTCGCCGCTTCGTCGGCGGCGGTCGCAAGCGACAGGCTGGTGGCCGCGGTCAGCACTGCTCCTGCCGTCAGCAGCGTCGCCTTTAACACATTGCGGATCGATTTCATGGTCATACGCTCCAATGCTTGAGATGAGAATTCACGGGAGCATCCTAAGCGTGAAATGTGCAAACATGTGTCGCTCGGATCGCAACGATCTGTTAAGAATTGTGAATTCCTGAGCGGAGCGCTTAAGCAGCCGGCGACTGTGCCAAAGTAGCCCCATGGATCCAACCCCTCGCGAAGCCCGGGTGCTGCTGGTCGACGACGACCGCGAACTTTGTCAGATGCTGACCGAATACCTCGTCACCGAGCATTTCGACGTGAAGAGCGTGCACGACGGGGGCGACGCGCTCGCAGCGCTGCAGGTCGAGCACTTTGAGATTTTGATTCTCGATGTGATGCTGCCGACGGTCGGCGGTTTCGACGTGCTGCGCAAGCTGGGCGCATCCTATTCGACGCCGATTCTGATGCTCACCGCGCGCGGCGACGACGTCGACCGCATCGTTGGCCTCGAACTCGGCGCCGACGATTATCTGAGCAAGCCCTTCAATCCGCGCGAGCTCGTGGCGCGCATCCGCGCGATCCTGCGCCGTGCCAACAATCACGGCAAATCCGCCGTCGTGGACGAACTCGAGGTCGGCCCGATCACCCTGCACACCGGAACTCATCAAGTGCACGTCGGCGGCGTCATGGTGGCGCTCACCGGCGCGGAATTCCGCGTACTCGAAATCCTGATGCGCTCCGCGGGCCAGGTGATCTCGCGCGAGTCTATGACCGAGCAGGCGCTCGGCCGCAAGCTCGTGGCCTACGATCGCAGCATCGATACCCACATCAGCAACTTGCGCCGCAAACTCGACCTCGAGGCGGGCAAGAATCCGGAGATCAAGAACGTCCGCGGTTCGGGCTACACGCTCACATGGGCTCATGCATAGTCTGTTTCTGCGGATTTTCGTGTTGTTCTGGATCGCGATGGCGCTCATCGTCGGCGGCAGCATCGTCATCACCTTTACGATCGCGGCCCACGAGTACGAAGCGCCCGAGTTGCAGCGCCGGCCGGCCGTCGCCGTTCAAGCATCGGAGGCGCTGGCGCGCGGCGGCATCGTCGGGCTCAAGCACTGGCTCGACGCCAATAAAAATTCCATCGCCGACCGCGATCTTTTCATCGTCGGCCCGGACGGCGTCGACATTCTCGGCCGCCGCCTGTCGCAGGGCGCCGCCCGCCGCCTGGAATTCTTCAACCGGGACGAGTTCGCCCGGGACGAGTTGGCGAATCGCGACGACAACCCGAGACCGCCGCGCGGCTTCGGCGAGCCTCCGCCGCCCGGCAATATCCGCCCGAGCCGCGCACTGCCGCAAATCGTCGCCGCCGACGGCACGGCCTACACCGTCGTGCTGGTGCCGCGCCGCCCGAGTATTTTCGGCGCGCTCAGCCTGCCGGGAATATCCGCGACCATTCTCTGCATCGCGCTGGTGGTGAGCGCGTTCACGAGCTGGTGGCTGGCGCAGCACCTCAGTGCGCCGATTCGGCGCATCCAGGAAGGCGCGCGCACCCTCGCCTCCGAAAATCCGGAGCAGGAAAATGCGGGGCTGCGGGTGAGCGCGGGTCTCGAAGGGCGCAAGGACGAGCTCGCGGTTTTGGCGCGCGATTTCGACGCCATGGCCGACCAGCTGCGCGCCAACCGCAGCGCCATCACGCAGCTGCTGCGCGACATCTCGCACGAGCTGCGCTCGCCGCTCGCGAGAATGCGCGTCGCGGTCGGGCTGGCGCGCCAGCCGCCGGCCGACATCTCGCGCCAGCTGGATCGGCTGGAGCGCGAGATCGAGCGCCTCGACGCTCTGATCAGTCAGGTTCTCAAGCTCGCGCGCCTGACCGGCACGGACGCGCCGTTCACGCGCGAGACCTTCGACCTCGATGAGATGATCGAGGAAGTGGTGCGCGATGCGAACTTCGAAGCGGCGGCGAAGAATTGCCGGGTGCTGCTGCAGGGCTCGGCCGATGCCGCCCTCCACGGCAACCGCGATCTGCTGCGCAGCGCCGTCGAGAACGTGCTGCGCAACGCCGTGCGTTACAGCCCGCCGGATGGGACGGTCGAGGTGGCGGTCTGCCGCGGCGAGGATGTCGTCATTTCGGTTGGCGATCGCGGACCTGGCGTTCCGGATGCCGATCTGGCACGCATCTTCGAGCCGTTTTACCGGGTGGCCGAATCGCGCGACCGCGACACCGGCGGGGAGGGCATTGGGCTCGCCATCACCGCCCAAGTCATGAGGGCGCATGGCGGCTCGGCGAGCGCCAGCAACCGGCAAGGCGGCGGCTTCGAGGTGCGGCTCAACTTGCCGCCGGGCGCTCCCGCTGTTTAGAGTTCCGCCATGAGTCTGTTCCAAGAAGCCTGCAAGTACATCCCGGGCGGCGTGAATTCGCCGGTGCGGGCGTTCCGCGGCGTCGGCGGCGAGCCGATTTTCTTCAAGAGGGCGCAAGGCGCCTACGTCACGGCCGCCGACGGGCGCCGCTTCATCGACTACGTCGGATCCTGGGGTCCGATGATTCTCGGTCATGCGCACCCGCAAGTCATTGCGGCCGTGCAGGCGGTGGCCGCCGACGGCCTCTCCTTCGGCGCGCCCACCGAGCTCGAAACCAACCTCGCGCGCCGCCTCATCGAGCTCATGCCCTCCCTGGAATTGGTGCGTTTCGTGAGCTCGGGCACCGAAGCGACCATGAGCGCGATCCGCCTGGCGCGCGGCTTCACCGGCCGCGACACCATCGTGAAATTCGAAGGCTGCTATCACGGGCATTCCGATTCGCTGTTGATCAAGGCCGGCTCCGGTGCATTGACACTGGGCGTTCCCACATCGCCCGGCGTGCCGGCGGCGCTCGCCAACTACACCGTGACCTTGAACTTCAACGACGCCGCACAGGTGCGCGACGTGTTCCGGCAAATCGGCGGGCAAATCGCCTGCGTCATCGTCGAGCCGGTCGCCGGCAACATGAACTGCGTTCCGCCGGCGCCCGGCTTTCTCGCCACGCTGCGGCGCGAATGCGACGCCAGCGGCGCGCTGCTGCTATTCGACGAAGTCATGACAGGGTTTCGCGTTGCCCTGGGCGGCGCCCAGGCACTGTACGGCGTACGCCCCGATCTGACCACGCTCGGCAAAATCATCGGCGGCGGCATGCCGGTGGGCGCATTCGGGGGGCGGCGCGACGTGATGGAGCGCCTCGCGCCGCTCGGCCCGATCTACCAGGCCGGCACCCTGTCCGGCAACCCGGTGGCGATGATCGCCGGGCTCACCACGCTCGGATTGCTGTCGGCACCGGATTTTCACCCACGGTTGAGCGCCGCCACCGCCGAGTTGACCCGGCGCCTCGCCGACTCCGCGCGCGGTGCCGGCGTTGCGCTCGCGACCAACCAGGTTGGCGGGATGTTCGGATTTTTCTTCACTGCCGAAGCCAACGTCGATCGCTACAGCAAAGTCATGGCCTGCGACGTGGAGCGGTTCAAGCGCTTCTTCAACGGCATGCTCGCCGAGGGCGTTTATTTTGCGCCGTCGGCGTTCGAGGCGGGGTTTTTATCCGCAGCACATACGGCGGCCGACATCGACGCCACGATCACCGCCGCAGACCGCGTCTTCGCACAGATCCGCTAAAAAATGCGCGCCTTCGCCTGGTTCCTGGGCTGCATCCTGATGGCCGGCGTGGTCGGCGCGGCGCTCGCATTCCCTGCTTATGAACTCACCTCGAGCTTCGCGCCCTGGGCATTTCACCGCGTGGCGAGCCGCATCGCGATGCTGATCCTTCTCGTCGAGCTGATCTGGCTATGCCGGCATTTGCAACTGACACGCAAGCGCGACTTCGGCTTCGGGCTGCCTTGGCGTCGCTTCTTGCGGGTGGGAGTGCTCTGGGGCCTGGTCGGCGTGGCGACGGCCGGCGTCGGCGCGGCGTTCCTGCTCGACACGGGACTTCGTGTCAGGCAGGCTCAATTCGCCCTCTCCGCCGCGGGTTTCCTGCACATCTTCCTCGTCGGATTGGGGTCCGGCATCGCTGTCGCACTCATCGAGGAGAGCGTGTTTCGCGGCGCCCTGCACAGCGCGATCGAGCGCGAATCGGGACCTTGGACCGCGGCTTTGCTCACGGCGCCGCTGTTCGCCGTGCTGCACTTCTTCGCCAAAGCCAGCATTCCGGCGGCTGAATTAGGCTGGGGCAGCGGTTTCGATCTCTTGCTGCGCTCGTTCGCGCCGCTGCGCGAACCCCTGCTGGTGTTCGATTCTCTGCTGTCGTGGTTGGTCGTCGGCTTGATCTTGAGCCTGACCCGTGTGTTGACCGGCAATATCGCAGTCGCGATCGGTCTGCATGCCGGATGGGTGGTGGTGCTTCGCATGCTGCAGCAGAGCACTGCGGCCGGCATCTCGCCCGGCTATTCAGCATGGGTCGGCCGTTTCGACGGGTTGCTGGGTCTTTGGTTGCTGCCCTGGGGCCTCGCGATTGGCGCCGCGCTGTGGCTTGGGCGCCCGGCGTGGGTGTCCTATGCCAAGGGCCCGAGCACATCGAGCCGCTGAATCGGATCGTCGAGTTCCAGACATCTCTGCTTGTCGGCGAGCGGTATGGGCAGGATCTCGGCGAGGCGGTGTCCCACCCAGGCCGCATCGTCCAGGCGCATGGGCATATCGGTGTATGCCTCGCCCAATTGCGGCAACACCGTTTGCAGAAGCCGCGGCAACCGGGCGTGTCGCTCCGGAACCGCCACGGCGGCCTCGGGCGCGAGCCGGTCGACTTCCGCCACATTGAGGCCGTCCGCTTGGCGGCTGCGGCTGCGAATGCGAAAACGCTGCTCGCCGACGCACGACAGGCCCAACAACCCGTCGGACAACTGATGGAAATCGACGATCTTTGCCAAGGTGCCGACCTCGAAAGTCTCGGCGGGCCCCGTTTCCCGGCCCTCGCGAATCAAGACCACGCCGAAAGTCTGGGACTCGCGCATACAGCGGCGCACCATGTCGACGTAACGGGTTTCGAATATCCGCAGCGGCAGCGACCCCGCGGGGAACAGCACGATGTTGAGCGGAAACAGGGCGATCGAGGTCACCGCCGTGCCCGCAGAGCGGCGAGCAATTTGTCGTGCAGACCGCCGAAACCGCCATTGCTCATGATCAGGATGTGGTCGCCGGCGCGGCTGTCGGCAGCCAATCCCCGCACCATCGCATCGACGCTCGGGGCAAAGCGGGCACGGTCCCCCATCGCGGCGACCGCGCCTCGAAGATCCCAGCCCAAATCCGCCGAATTCAAGAACCAGACGCGATCTGCAAGCTGGAACGCGGGCGCCAGCTGATCGCGATGCACGCCCAATTTCATGGTGTTCGAACGGGCTTCGAACACGCCGATGATGCGCGCGTCTGCGACGCGCGCGCGCAGTCCGCGCAACGTCGTCTCGATGGCCGTCGGGTGATGCGCGAAATCGTCGTACACCGTCACCTGGTCGATGACTCCGCGCACTTCCATGCGCCGCTTCACGCCGCGAAAGGCGTTGAGCGCCTGTACTGCACGCGCCGGCGGCACGCCCGCATGCGCGGCAGCGGCGATCGCCGCCAGCGCATTTCGGACGTTATGCTCGCCAAGCAGCTGCCAGCTCACTTCGGCCATCGGCTGCGCCTGGAACTCGACCGTAAAGCGGCTCGCGGCGGATTGAGGCGCGATCGCAGCGCTCCAATCGGCGCTCGCCCTCCCGTCGGACGTACGCTCCAGTGCAAAAGTCTCGCGCGGCGTCCAGCAACCCAGGCTCAAGGTGGTTGCGAGTTCCTGATCCTCGCCGTTGACGATGATCTTGCCGGCCGCCGGCACGGTGCGCAGCAGCTGATTGAACTGGCGGCGGATCGCGGCCACGTCCGGATAGATATCCGCGTGATCGTATTCCAAATTATTGAGGATGGCGGTGCGCGGACGGTAGTGGACGAATTTCGCACGCTTGTCGAAAAACGCGGTGTCGTACTCGTCCGCCTCGATGACGAAGAAACGTCCCGCCCCCAAGCGCGCGGTGGCATCGAGGTTGCTCGGTACCCCGCCGATCAGAAATCCGGGCGCGAGGCCGGCATCCTCGAGGATCCACGTCAGCATCGCGGTGGTCGTGGTCTTGCCATGCGTGCCCGCCACGGCAAGCACGTGTTTACGGTGCAGGACCTGTTCCGCCAGCCATTGCGGCCCGGAGGTATATGCCACTCCCCGATCCAGCATGGCCTCGATCACCGGACTGCCGCGGCTCAAAGCGTTTCCCACGACCAGGATGTCGGGATTGAGGTCCAGCTGTTCGGCGCCGTAGCCTTGAACGAACTCGATGCCGAGCGACTCGAGCTGGGTGCTCATCGGTGGGTAGACGTTGAGATCCGACCCGGTCACGCGATAGCCCGCCGCCTTGGCGATGGCCGCAACCCCGCCCATGAAGGTGCCCGCGATCCCCAATATGTGCACGTGCTGCGTCATGTGTCCGGCAGCCACTGCTGCTCCAGGACGATCGACAACAAGATGTAACCGACGCTGACCACGGCACCCAGGCTCAATCCCGAATCGAGCGCAGCGCGCCAAATATTGGCGCAGGCCAGCAAATACCAGATGAAGCCCGTCAACATGAGCACTCCCAAGGGCACCGCCGCGAGCTGCTCCGATCCGATTATGTGGATGAGAGAGCCGATGGGATACAAGGCGATCTCCACCAGCACCCCGACTCCGAGCAGCGCGGTCGCGGTTTGCAGGAAGCGCTGCCGGCGGTGCGCGAGTGTCAGAACCGCCCAGGCAAAACCGAGCGGCACAGCCACGCTCAACACGATGCGGGTGACGATATGGTCACTGGAAACGGGCGGCAGAAACGCGCTGACCACCTCGAGCAGCGCCGCCGCAATGCAGACCAAGGTCAGCAGGAACGAAGACGCCGGCAATTGCGCCGGTGTTCGTCTCCAAAGAGCGATGTCCCAGAATGCTTTTGCGAGTCGCAGCATCGTCCAATTCAGTCATAATCGATTCCAAATTGTACACGCGGATCACCGGTATGCCTGACGCGATTTGGATCGATCGACAAGACGAATTACCCGCCCTGGCGCGGCAATTGGAGGCGCAGCCATGGATCGGGGTCGATACGGAATTCCTGCGCGAGCGGACATTCTTTCCCAAGCTCTGCCTGCTGCAGCTCTGCATAGACGGCCGGATCTGGTGCGTCGACACCTTGGCGCTCGCCAGCCTCGATCCGTTGATGCCGGCCCTGACTGCAGCCGGCGCGCGCAAGGTGATCCACGCCGCGCGCCAGGATTTGGAGGCGGTGTATCTCGCGGCCAAGCGCGTCATCACACCGGTATTCGACACCCAGATCGCGGCCGGCTGCATTGGCCTCAAACCTCAAGTGGGCTACGCAGAACTCGTCAAGACATTGCTGGATGTGACCGTCCCAAAGGGCCAGACGCGCACCGACTGGTCGAAGCGGCCGCTCACCAGGGAGCAGCTGGAATACGCCGCCGACGACGTCTTGTACCTGGGCGACGTGGCGCACCGGCTATCGACCCGCCTGCGCGAGCTCGGGCGCGAGCACTGGGTGGCTGAGGACTGCCTGGCGCTCCAGGATAAGCAACTGTACGAGCCCGATCCCTCGCAAGCGTGGGTGAGGCTGCGCGGCCTCGCGCAGCTCGCGCCGGCGTCGCGGGCCCGCGCCAAGGCCACCGCGGTGTGGCGCGAGAAGCTGGCGCGCAGCCGCGATCTGCCGCGCGCCTGGATCCTGTCGGACGCCGCCATTCTCTCGATTGCCGAGGGCGCGCCGCCGCCGCTCAACGACGGCCTCGCTGCGAACCTGCGCGATTCGCTCGAGGAGGCAGCGAACGACGCCGGGGACGAGGAACCGAGCCAGGATGCGCGGCCGACCGCCGAGCAGAAGGCCCTGATCGAACGCCTCGGTAAAATCGTCGATGCGCGTGCGGCCGAGCTCAAGGTGAGCGCCGAAATACTCGCGCCGCGCGGCGAACTGAAGGCTCTTGCCTTGGGCACGCGCGCCGGCGCGCCGCGCGAGTCGCATGCCTTGACGGGTTGGCGCCGCGAACAAATCGGTACGCGCCTGCTCGAGGCTATGGGCTGACGCCGACCGGGCCGCGCAGCGCGCGATCGATGCTCGCGAATACTGTCGGCACGTCGGCGTCGGCGTCGACGCTGCGCAACAGGCCTGCGCTCTCGTAATATTTGATGAGCGGCTTGGTCTGCGCCTCGTAGACTTCGAGCCGCTTGCCGATGACTTCTTCGCGGTCATCGGGTCTTTGAACGAGACGATGCGAGGCACCGCATGCGGACGGCGCACCGCCGTCAGGAGGTGCCGTATGTACATTGAAGACCTGTCCGCAGTCCTGGCAGATTCTGCGGCCGCTCAATCGCTTGAAGAGCACGCCCAAATCCACGTTCATGAGCACCACCGCATCGAGCGGCGTGCCGATCGATGCGAGCATTTTCTCCAGAGCCTCGGCTTGGGCGATGTTGCGCGGAAAGCCATCCAAAATGAAACCGTTGACCGCGTCGGGCTTGGCGATGCGTTCGCGGATCATGCCGAGCACGGTGGCATCATCGACCAGCTTGCCCGATTCCATGGCCGCCTTGGCGCGCAGCCCGAGTTCCGTGCCCCTGGCGACCGCTTCGCGCAACAGGTCGCCGGTCGAGATCTGCGGGATCCCAAAGGATTTGACCAGCAGCTGCGACTGCGTGCCTTTGCCCGAGCCGGGCGCCCCCAATAGAACTATGCGCATTGGTTATTCGAGTAGTGAAAGCAGCCTACCGTACCTTTGGGCGGCGCGGTCGTCAAACCTTAGGAGCCTGTCTGAGTATTCCGCGTGAGCCGCGTTGGCTCTGCAAGGGAGTGGCTGCAAGGCGCGCGGCGCCGGCCGTGGTTTATTCCACGGCCAAGCCGCGCAACGCCGCAGACGACCCTTGCAGAGCCAACCCTTCGGGACCGGACGGATTTGCCTTCACTCATCGTTGTCGCCTCCTCCGATTGAAGGCAAAAATCCGTCCGGTCGCGGCCACGTGGAATACTCAGACAGGCTCCTTGCCGATCGGCTATTCTGCGCGCCTTGCGCCCAGGGGATATTCATGCATAACGCGCTATACGCACAATCGGGCGGAGTGACCGCCGTCATCAATGCCTCCGCCTGCGGCCTGATCGAGACCGCGCGGCGGCACCGCGACAAGATCGCCAGGGTGTACGCAGGGCGGCACGGCATCATCGGTGCGTTGACCGAGGACATGATCGACACCAGCAAGGAGAGCCGCGCCGCGATCGCGGCTTTGCGCTACACGCCGGGTGGTGCCTTCGGCTCGGCACGCTACAAACTTGCCGGGATCGACAAGAATCGCGCGCAGTACGAGCGCCTCATAGCGATATTCCGCGCACACGACATCGGCTACTTCTTCTACAACGGCGGCAACGATTCCATGGACACGGCGCAAAAGGTGTCGGAAATCGCGGTGCAAATGCACTACCCCATCACCTGCATCGGGATCCCCAAAACCGTGGACAACGACCTGCCGGTCACCGATTGTTGCCCGGGATTCGGCTCCGCCGCCAAGTACATTGCCGTGTCGACGCGCGAGGCGGCGCTCGACGTCGCCTCGATGGCGCGCACCTCGACCAAGGTATTCGTGCTGGAGGTCATGGGGCGGCACGCCGGTTGGATGGCCGCGGCCGGCGGCCTGGCCGGCGAGAAAGCCGGCGATGCGCCGCACATCATCTTGTTTCCGGAAATCACCTTCGATCGCGGCCGATTCCTCGCCAAGGTGCATGACACGGTGGAGAAATACGGCTTCTGCGTCGTCGTCGTCTCCGAGGGGGTGCGCAATCCCGACGGTAAATTTCTCGCCGAGGCCGGCACCAAGGATGCCTTCGGCCATGCGCAACTGGGAGGCGTCGGGCCCGTGGTCGCACAAATGACCCAGGAGGCCTTCGGCTACAAGTTTCATTGGGCCGTCGCCGATTACCTGCAGCGCTCGGCCCGCCACATCGCATCCAAGGTGGACGTCGAGCAGGCCTATGCCGTCGGCAGGGCCGCGGTGGAGTTCGCGGTGCGCGGCAAAAGTGCCGTGATGCCGGTGATTGTTCGAAAATCCTCCAAACCCTACCGCTGGAGCATCGGCGAAGCGCCCTTGAGCGCGGTCGCCAACCAGGAAAAAAAGGTGCCGCGAAACTTCATCACCGCCGACGGATTCGGCATCACCGCGGCCTGCCGTGCGTATCTGTCGCCTCTGATCGGCGGCGAAGACTACCCCCCGTACACGCGCGGCGTGCCTGCCTACGGCACCCTCAAAGGCGTCAGCGTTCGCAAGCGCCTGCGCACCCGGTTTGTGGTATAGTCGCGCTCGATTTTTTTGGCCATATCACCATATTTTTCAATGAGATAAGAACCCGGAGCACTCATGACTCTTGACCGCGCGCTATATCTGGCAATTGCCGCCGGCGTGATCGCCATCCTTTACGGTGTCGTTTCGGTGCGCTGGATTTTGGCGCAACCGGCCGGCAACGCGCGCATGCAGGAGATCGCCGCGGCGATTCAGGCGGGCGCAAAGGCGTACCTCAACCGGCAATACTCCACCATCGCCATCGTCGGCGTCATATTGTTCGTCGTGCTCGGCATCGCCTTGGGCTGGGCCACCGCCGGCGGCTTCGCGGTCGGCGCCATTCTCTCGGGACTTGCCGGCTACATCGGCATGTTCATTTCGGTGCGGGCCAACGTGCGCACCGCGCAAGCTGCCGGTTCCGGCATCAACGCGGCGCTCAAAGTCGCGTTTCGCGGCGGCGCGATTACCGGCATGCTGGTGGTCGGGCTGGG
>Ga0181537_10002748_pt1 | contig 15311 bp, 10 predicted proteins | sample PEATcosm2014_Bin_39_FD_119765 | JGI IMG/M metagenome (GOLD analysis project Ga0181537, IMG submission 119765) | Peatland microbial communities from MTU Mesocosm Facility, Houghton, MI, USA - PEATcosm2014_Bin23_10_metaG | ecosystem: Environmental > Terrestrial > Soil > Wetlands > Peat | place... | reverse complement strand
GCATGAACGGCCCGATCGCCGTCGTTTATCCGGAGGGCGTCTGGTATCATTCATGCACGCCGGAGACCCTCGAGAAAATCATCCAGGAACATCTCATGGGCGGACGCATCGTATCGGAATACGCATTCGCCAGAAATCCCTTCGTATCGGGCGGAGGAGAAAAATAATTGATTACAAAGCCCCGACCTTCGCGGCAAAAACGAAGTCGCTTTCGCTCAGGCCGCCGATGGAGTGGGTCCAGAGCGAGAGCTTGACCTGGCCCCAGGCGAGGAAAATGTCGGGATGATGATTGAGGCGTTCGGCGAGTTCGCCGACGCGGTTGGTGAAGGCGAGGGCGTCACGAAAATTCTTGAATTTGAACTCCTTTTCGAGGTGATGTTCTTCCACCACCTTCCAATCGGCGCCCAATTCGGCAGCCAGCGCGGAAAGGTCGCCGCCCTTGAGTGGAGCCGTGCTGCCCTTGCAAGGCACACATTCTTTTTCAGCAAGCTTGCTCATAATGAACTCTTTTTCCTAAACTATCGGGCGTGACGTTGCGGCTGTCAACCGGCGGCACAACCGCAATTTCGAGCGGCTTCGAACGCGCGGCGGATAGTGACCAATCGCGGAGAAAAAACTTGATGAAGGAACGATTCATGAAAACAAATCTTGTTCGCTTCGCCCTGCTCTGTTCCCTCACGGTGCAGTCCGCAGCTTGGGCGCAGCCGGCGGCAAAAACTCCCACTCCCGTAAATGTCATCGTCGGCGATGTGACCGACACCCGGACCACCGGCATGTTCAATGCGGAATGCAAGCTGGAGTTGAAGTTTACCGGCGACGCCGCGGCCGACGCCTGGAGTGTCCGCGCGGTGCATCTCAAGCAGGCCACGGATGATTTGGGCCGCGATCTCGTTCCGAAGCAAGATCCGGACTCCATGTCCCCCGGCATGGCCCAGCCGGGTTTTGGCCAGCGGAGCGGCGTGTTGAGCGCGGAACTGGTGTTGCGCAACCCCTCGCGCCAGTCCGCCGTCATCAAATTGATTGAAGGCGAGGTGGAACTCTTCAGCCCTTCCGAAGCCAATGGCGGCAGGCTCGTCATCAAGGACATCCTCAAACACCCGGCCGAGCCGGTTGAAAACGGGACGCTCAAGAGGTACGGCGTCGAATTAACCTATCTCACCAAGGAAAGCTACGCGGCCAAGAAGTCCCAGTTGCAGGCGCAACAGGCCGGCAGTGCGGGACAGTCCCTCGGCCAGGGTATCGGCGAAATGTTCAGCGGCATGTTTAGCGGGATGATGTCATCCATCTCGTCAAACAGCGTGATGTTATATGTGAAGGATCCGGGGAAATATGTCATCGACGTCGAATTCCAGGACGCCAATGGCAAGGCGCTCAAACGGCGCAGCAGTTGGTCCTCGAACGGGATGCGAAGCCAGGAGTTCGCCGACCGGCCAGCCGCCGACACCCAACTGCTCGTTTACCTTGCGACGCCCGACGCTGTCCAGCGGGTGCCGTTCAAGATCGAGAATGTGCCGCTGCCGTGAAAAATGAACGGACCGGGAGAGCGTCAATCAAGTTCCACCGGCGAAAACTGACCTGACTTCAGAGTTTTGGCGGCACCGGCCCGGCTGGCTGGGCGGGCACAACCCAACTGCTGATCGGATTCAGCGCACCGCAATCGAGGCAGCGGGTCGCATTGAACTGGTACCCGCATTTTGGACAAGTTGTCAGGGCTTCGAACGCGTCAAAAATTTGGCTGCATTTGCCACACACCCAAAACCTGCCCTGCGGCGGGGCGGCTTGGCACGCGGGACAGGCAAATCCGTGACGCCGCGGCGCGTCGGCCAATCGGGACAGGGCGAGGCCCCGCAACAGACCGCGCCCGCAATTCAAAAGGATGAACAACGCCATCACGCCCATCCATAGTGACCCCAACCACACCGCCAGGCCGATTAAGCCGACGACGCCGACAAGGCCGACAATCGACGCCACCACCAGACTCCGGGCCGGGCCAATAAAAAACCAGAGGAGGCAACGAAGAATTTGCCCCCCGTCGGAAGGGTAGATCGGCAGCAGATTGAAAACCAGCAGCCCGAGGTTCGTAACATTGATGATGAAAATGAATTTGGACGCGTCAGGCAGGGACGCCGACCAACCCAATCCGCCGCCGGCCAGCCACACCGTCAGAAAGATGGGCGCGAGAGCGACATTTATGAGGGGTCCGGCGGCAATGCTCCAAAGAAAGGCAGCCGGTCGTTGCGGTGGATTCACATACGCGACTCCGCCCAGCGGCCAGAGAACAATTTGATCCGCCTGCCCGCCCACCTGCCGGCAGGCCAGGGCGTGGCCGAATTCGTGGAGAAGCACGATGAGAAACAAGGTCAAATACTCGGCCACACCCCAGACAAGAGATGAATAGAGGACCCGCCGGCCCTGAATTTGATATACGGCCACGAAGATCCAGGACCAGTGAATGAAAACATCAATGCCCTGGAAGCGGAACAATCTGAGCGAACCTTGCCGGGTTGGCAGCATATAAGAAGCTAACATGTCCTCGAACCTGGACACAAGATTGCTTCCCGCGCGTCAAATTCCCCGCATGAAAGATTATTTTGCGAAGTTCCGAAGCCTGTGTCCCGCAGCCGGCCCGCGCGGTCAGAGGGTCGTCGGAGGATTGAGCGGCAGTTCGAGAGTGAAGGAGGCGCCCAGGTTCGCGCCGTCGCTGTGGACGCGCAATTCGCCCCCCATTTCACGGGCCGCCAGCGCGCCACTGTGGAGGCCGAAGCCGTGCCCGTCCCTTCGCGTGGTAAAGCCGTGGCTGAAAATGCGCGTGAGATTCTCCGGCGGAATGCCGACGCCGTTGTCGATGACCGCGAATTTGATGCGGCCCCCGCCGTTGCCGAGGCGGAGCGTCAGCAGCTTGTCCTTGCGGTGCGATTCATCGCACGCGTGCTGGGCGTTGCGAATGAGGTTCACGAGGATTTGCACGACCTTGTGGCGGTCCACCGTGATTTGAGGCAGGCCGTCCTCGAATTCGCGGACCAACTTCACGCCGTGCTTGCGCAACGCGGCCTCGTCCATCCGCAACGCGTCTTCGAACAGGTGCACCACGTCTTCGCGCGTGGTGACGCCCGCCACCTTGGCGTAGCTTTGCTGCATCGCGACGATGTCCTTGATGTGATCCAGGTTCTTGTGCAACGCGCCCAACTCTTCAAGCGCCTCACCCTGTTCTCTGGCGAGTTGCTCGGACAAATCGGAAAGATAGGACGGCAGGCGCTGCCCTTTGGGATCACTGGTCATGAAGGTGCCCAAATCCGCACCATGGGCCTTCAGCAGCGCGGCAATCCGGCCGACGGACGTGACCTTCGATTTCCGGATTCGCTCCGTCACCAGCGTGGTCGAGACGTTGACGCTGTTGAGCACGTTGCCGACGTTGTGCAAAACGCCGGTCGCGACCTCGGCCATTCCGGCCAGGCGCGAGGCCTGAAGCAATTCCCGATGCACCTGTTCGATTTCCAGTTGCATGCGCTTGCGCTCTTCAATTTCTTTCTCGAGCGACGCCGTCCGCTCCCGCAGTTCCGCCGTCCGGTTTTGGACCTCGGTCTCCAAACGGTTGCGGGCGAGCTGCAACGCCCGCTGGTTCCGGCGCAGATGCCGGACGCGCCAGGCGTAAACGCCCCCCAGCACGGCCAGGACCGACGCCACGCAGCAGAGATCAAACAGCACCGTCTGGTAAAAATGCGGGCGCAGCTCGATGTCGAGCGAATCGCTGGTCTGGCTCCAGACCCCGTCGGTGTTGGCGGCGATGACGCGAAACCTGTAACGCCCGGGCTTCAGGTTCGCATACAGTGCCATCCGGCGGCCTTCGCCGTCCACCCAGTCCTTGTCGTATCCCTCCAGCATGTAACGAAAGCGGACCTGCTGCGGATCCACGTAACTGAGCCCCACGTAATGAAATTCCAACTCACCCCGGCCGGGCGGCACCACCGCCTTGCCGGCGCCCTCCAGGGTGCGTCCGTTGGCGCGCACCACGTCGATGTGGACCTGGGGCGCAACGGCACTCGTCGGCATGTTGGTCGGATTGATGCACAACACGCCCTGGGCCGTCGGAAACCAGATCTGGCCGTCCAAGGTCTTGCAGCCCGAGTCCCTTTGCTCGTTTCGTTCCACGCTTTTTACCTCGTTGAGCTTGCTGAAGGTTTCGCACACAACGTGTTTGGTCTTGCCGTCGCAAAACTCGTTGAGCGACCGCCGTTCGATCCGGAACAGCCCACGGTCCGAATTCACCCAAAAGCTGTCCGCGTCATCCAGGATCATGGCGAAGATGGTGTCACCGAACAACCCGTCACTTTCGCTGATCGTCCGCACCTCGCCATTCTTGAGCCTGACGATGCCTGTGAGCATTCCCGCCCAGATCACGCCGTCCTTGTCCTCGCAAATCCACTGGGCTTTACCGATGGCCCAGTGTTTGATGCCGTTCGTGTTGACTTGAAAAATCCCGTCGCCGGTGGCGGCCCAGATCGAACCGTCCCGGCCTTGAATCATGTTGAAAGTATAGCTCAGCACCGCCTCCTCGCCGGTCGGCAGCAGATAAGGAGTGAAGGCAGTCGGGCTGACGCGGTACAACTTCCCGTCCACGGATACCACCACGCCCTGCGCGTCCTCGATCATGGCCGTCGGCCAAGCCTTGTTGGGATAGCGCGCCACCACTTTTCCGCCGGAGACGACCAGGACCTCCCGCACGCCGTTGACGAGATAAATGTCCCCGTTGGTAGCCTCGAACAGCGTCCCAATGTAGGCGTTGCCCAGACCCAGGTTCTCGCCATAGACCTCAATGTTGGTGGGACCATTGTAATAGGTGAAGCCTGCGCCGGTCGCCAGCCAAAGCCCGCCCTTCCGCGAAGCAACCACCGACACGTACAGGTCCGCGGCCAGTCCCTCGGCCTTGCCCACCGTCGGGATTTTAACGTCGCTGAGCTGGCTCAACCCGTTTGGCGTTCCAATCCACAAATTCCCCTCCTTGTCTTCGGCGAGGGCGGATACAAAATCATCCACCAAACCGCCGGCCTTGCGGAGTTGCGTAATCACGCCGTGCTGGTAGCGGACGAGGCCGCTCCCGGCTGTGCCGATCCAGACTGCGCCGTGCCGGTCCACCAGCAGGGCGCGCGGCTCCGCCGGCATCCCGGGCGCAGGCAAATTCGCGAGACTCGAATCCAGGCGGACCAGGCCCTGGTCTGTGCTGAACCACAGGCTTCCCTCCGAATCTTCGACCACGGCGCGGACAAGCACTTCATCCAAACCCGGATTCGAGAACTTGGTGACCTTCCCGTCCCGCCAATAGTACACCCCCGTCTGCGCCGTACCGAACCAGATCCGTCCATGGGAGTCCTCGCCGACGGCGTGTACATCGAAATAATTCGTGCTTCCATCCGGCGGCAGGACGCTCAGAAAGCTTTTGGACTGGGTCAGCCGGCCAGCAAGCCCGGTCGCGGCAACCCACAAGTCACCGGCACGGCTCTCCATCAGCGCATTGACGTTCAGGTTCGGTCCGCCCCATTCGTCCTTGTCCCAGGGCGAGACACTCCGGCCATCACAATAGCCAAACGCACCGTCACGCAAGCCGAGCCAAAGCCCTCCGCGTTTCCCGGCCGCCAAACTGGTGACGGTGGGCGTCCGGAGCTTCGAGGACAGCAGATAAAAGTCGACGCCATCAAAGCGGACCAGACCGGCGGACGTTCCCAGCCAAATATAACCGTCGGCAGTTTGGGCGATGGCGTTGACGCCATTTCCGGGAAGACCGTTTTGACGGCTCCAATTCCGGCAGGTGTACTGCGAAAGGTCGCGGTCGGGATCAAGCGCGAAGGTGGAAGACGCCGGCGCCAATAAAAATAAAAGCGCAAGTGCAATCCAGTCGGGCCGAAACCGATTCGTCAGACGACCCGGCGCGCTTTCGCTAATTATCATATAATGCCAAAGCTGATCTTTTGCGCCCCGTAATGTCTTCCGAAGGCATCTGGTTGCGCTATTCTCAGGTACACTTCCGCAGTTCGTTCGTTCATAAGGCGCCGAAACCGCCGTTCAGCCGGTTGGTACCGCAAAAAAACAGCAAGATTGATGCCGTCGCGACTTTTTGCCTGCCCATAATTGAGACATCATTGCACCACTGGTATCGGCAGGATGAAGCAGATATCTGAGACAAATGTTGGCAAATCATTACCCGCCTTTGGCGCGTCTGAGTCAACCCACCCGGCATCCGAAACTGGTCGATCCGCCCGTGATTCAGCGCGAGTACGGTCAGGCAGCAAATCCACTTGTGCCGTTCGGCGAAGGACCGCGGCCTCCGAAGTTGAGAAATGCGCGAAGCTATTGCGGCAGCGGCATCGCGCCGGTCGTATCCGCAGAAGTCCGCTCGCGCATCCAGATCCAGTCCTTAAGGTCGCCGGGGTCGGTGATGGCCCGGCCATTGCTGTGCGTGTTGCCGGATTTGGATTGGCCGTAGGCCCAGCGATGGCTCTCCGAATGCCCGTCGGCGAATGCAAAGCCGCAGCCGCCGTTGTGATAAGTTCCTGGAAAATCAAACCAATGCGCGGTTCCCCCCGGTTCCTCCATGCCAAAGGCGAAGGCGGCGTCGTTTAAACCCCACGCATCCTCGTCCACCAACACCCAAAGCTTCGAGGGGCCGGGCGCGCCCGTCTCGGATGATTTGCCAAACGTCCGCCAGGGTGAGCCGCGGCGATGGGTCTTCTGATCGTTCAACCATGGACCGTTCACAGACAGCACCGGCGGTCCGCTGTGGGTGGTTCCGACATCATAGCCTGAGCAAATCGTACCCACAGCCTGGTTCATGGAGAAGGTCCGCGCCGATGGCACAATCTGGCCGATGAACGCCGGCTGGGTGCCCTGATACGGCCCCATCCGCCTGTCTTCGGGACACCGGAAGACCGAAACATTTCCGCGGAGGTCGTTGGCCAGCAAACTCAGGGTCGGGTCCTCAAGGATGTCCGGATTGAACTCATCCGGCCCGCCGATGCCGGCGCTGCCGCCACACCAATTATGGCCCGGGACCTTGTTGCCATCGTCAGGGTTTGGCGGATAGAAGTCGTTATTGTCAGACGTGTAAAGCGCTATCGCAATCATCATCTGCTTGCCGTTGTTCAGGCAGGTCACGCTGCGGGCTTTGCCCTTGGCCACCGACAGGACAGGCAACAGGAGAGCAGCAAGAATGCCGATGATTGCAATGACCACCAGCAACTCGATTAGTGTGAAGCCCTGCCTCGTCTTCATATCCTTCAGACACCGCCGCGGACGGTCTGTTTCGACATTTCCAGGTTCCCCACCCATTTTCCACCATCCTATTGTGTCCGACAACCACAAAAGCGGACGTCTTGGGGAGAGAAATATTCAACCTCCCGGCCGCGGGAAAAACTTTCGGGAGGCCGGACTCAGACGGCGACCGGCACGATGGCAGGCTTCGCGTCGAGGAGTTCGCGGACCAGTTTTGTCAACTGGGGAGCATGGTAGGGCTTGGACAGAAACGGCGCGTCGCGGAGTTCGGCCTCGTTGCTGAGGATTTCCTCGCTGTAGCCGCTGGTGTAAATGACTTTGAGGTTGGACTGGCGGGTTTTCAACTGGCGCGCGAGGTCGCGGCCGGTGAGCCCTTCCGGCATGACCATGTCGGTCAGGAGCAGATCAATCCGCCCCAGCTGTTCGTCCCAAACTTTGAGAGCCTCGACCCCGTTGCCGGCTTCGACGATGCGGTAACCCAGACCCTTTAGAATCTCGCTCACCCATTGACGCAGGATTGGCTCGTCTTCAACCAGCAGGATGGTTTCATGGCCGCCCCGGGCCACTTGCGCCGGTTCTGCGGTGCGTTCAGCGGTGGGTTCCGCGCCCGTGTGCGCAGCGGGAATGAAGAGCTCAAAGGTGGTGCCGACTCCGACCTCGCTTTTGACCTCAATCCACCCCTTGTGTTGCTTGACGATGCCGTAAACAGTGGCGAGCCCGAGGCCGGTGCCCTTGCCGACTTCCTTGGTCGAAAAGAACGGCTCGAAAATTCGTTCAAGAGTCTTGCGGTCCATGCCCGTGCCGGTGTCGGTGACGCTCAAGCGGACATACGGGCCGGGGCGCGCATCCGCACGTTGGCGAACGTAATGAGCGTCAATTTCGACGGCCACGGTGGCGATCGTGAGCTTGCCGCCCTTCGGCATGGCGTCGCGAGAGTTGACCGCGAGGTTCATGACCACCTGCTCAAGCATGCCCGTGTCGGCCTCGATCGGCGGCAGGGTGGCGGCGAAATTGTTCTCAACAGCGATGGCCTCCCCCAGCAACCGGGTGAGCATGTTGTGGAGATTGTGAAGGACGGCGTTGAGGTCGAGAACCTTCGGCTGGAGAACCTGCTTGCGGCTGAACATAAGCAACTGGCGGGTGAGTCCGGAGGCGCGCCGGGCGGCATCACCAATTTGTTTGAGCGGGCCGGTAAGCTCGGCTTCGCCGTCGTAACGGGCCTTCAGCAGGTCGGCGTACCCCTGGATGACGGTGAGGATGTTGTTGAAATCATGGGCGACGCCGGCGGCGAGCTGGCCGATGGATTCCATTTTCTGGGCCTGGCGGAACTGCGCCTCAAGGTTCTCCATTTCGGTGATGTCCGCGCCGTAGCAATGGACCACGTGGCTGGCGGCGATGGGAAAGAACGACCAGGAAATGGTTTTGCCGGCTTTCGAAACTTCGACGTTGAGTTTTTTCTCGTTGAAAGCCAGGGCATGGCGCGCGAGATCGCAGGCGTTGGGCGGCAGGATGTCGCGGGGATGTTCGTGGCCCAGCGAGGAGGCAAGGTCCTGCGCGGCATCGTTGGAATAGGTGAGCGCGCCGTTTGCGTCAAATTCCAGAACGGGGTTGGGATTGACGCGGGGGAACGCCGCGAGTTTTTGAATCTGGTTTTCCGCGTGCTTGCGGTCGGTGATATCCGTGAGACTGCCCGACGTGCCGAGGATCCCGCCGTCGTTGTTCAGGGTCAACTGCGCGTAAATCTCCACCCAGCGCACCTTGCCGTCCTTCGTGATGATACGGGTTTCGTAACGGCAGTAGTCGAGCTTGCGTTCCAGCAACTGAAGAAAGATGTGGCTGTTGCGCGGTCGGTCGTCGTGCTGGATGTACTCGAGGAACAGCGTGCCCAGTGATTCCTTCACCTCGAAGCCCGTGATCTCCCGCCAAGCCGGGTTGAGCGAGGTCCAGTGGCCGAATTCGTTGACCTGGAAGACAACTTCCTTGAGGCTGTTGACGACCGAACGGTATTTGACTTCGCTGGCGTCGAGGGCTTCCTCGGAACGTTTGCGCTCGATGAACAAGGCGATGCCGTTGCTGACGGAGCCCATTTCCTGGATCACGGCCTGCGAAAGCGGGGTGAGCGAGTAAACAGAAATGAGGCCGATCAAGCGGTTCTCGAGCATGAGCGGATGACCGGCGTAGGCGACCACGCCCTCCCGGCGGACCCATTCGACGCCTGGAACGCGCGGATCATCCAGAACCTGGTTGACGAGCAGCGGCCGGCCGGGCGTGGGAAGATGCCGTTCCGGGACCAGCTTGGTGAACGGATTGGCCTGGCTGTGGAGATCATTCAGGGCGCCGGCGGTGGCCTTGAGCTGGAGCATTTTGTCGCTTGACTCAAGAATCCAGATTTGGGCGAGATGAACATTGAGAAACCGGACCATGCAATCGGCGCAGCGGTGAAGAATGAGCGCGAGGGAATCGCGACCGGTGAGCGCGAGGCCGATTTCGGCGCCGAACGCCGCGAGGCTCGCCTGCTCGAAGGCTGCCACGGCCGCGGCGCGCTTTCGTTCGAGCGCATAACGGATGGACCGCTCCAGCGAATCGGCGCGCAAGGACGCCTTGACGAGATAATCCGCCGCCCCGGCTTTCATGGCCTGGACATCGACCTGATGCTCGCCCAGGCCGGTCAGGAGAATGATGGGCGCCTGGCATCCCCGCTGGATGGCCTGCGTGAGAAGATCGATGCCGTTGTGCGCGCCGAGCCGGTAATCCAGGAGACAGACGTCGTGCTGGTTGCGCACCATGGCTTCCAGACCGAGGTGGTAGGACTTGAACCACTCCAGTTGAAACTTGCAGGCCGTCATCTCCGTGAACAGGCTGCGCGTCAGCACATAATCATCCTCGTCGTCCTCCACGAGCAAAACCTTGATTTGCGGCACGTCGCTCATATATGCGTCAGGGCTTGACGGGAAGCACAACGACGTTAAACCAATATTGCCCGATGGTTTTCATGGTGTTGACCAGCAAATCAAAGGCGGCCGGCTTGGAGATGAAGGAATTCGCCCCCAGCTCATAAGCCCGCGCAATGTCCGGCTCGGCGGTGGAGGTGGTCAGCACGACCACGGGAATGGTCCGGAGCCCCGGATCGGCCTTGATTTCGCGCAGCGCCTCGCGACCGTCCTTCCGGGGCATGTTCAAGTCCAGGATGATCAGGCCGGGCGGCGGAGAATCCGCAGGCAGGTGAAACTTGTTTTGTTGGCGCAGGTAGTCCATCAGCTCCACGCCGTTCCCGACAAAGCGCAAATCGAAACCGAAACCGGTCTCCGCCAGGGCGTCGCGCACCAGCAACTGGTCGTCCGAGTCGTCCTCGGCCATCAGGATCAGGTTGGATTTTGCCGCGGGAATCATTTGGTTTCGGGTGCCTCGGGTTGGCGGAGGGGAAGGATGACGATGAAGATCGAGCCCTCGCCGGGTTTGCTCTGCGCGGTGATCAAACCGCCGTGCCGGTCCGTGATGCGGCGGCAAACCGCCAGACCGACACCCGTGCCCTCGTACTCGCCGCGCCCGTGCAGACGCTGGAACACGGCGAAGATTTTCTCCAGATACTGTTCCTCGAACCCGATGCCGTTGTCCTGCACCGTGAGCACGCAAAACTTGTCTTCGGAGCTGGCCGTGGGCGGCGGGTTCCGGAACACGGCGTCCTCGCGGATTTGATCCCGCGTGACCAGTTGGGCGTCAATCTTGACCACGGGGACCGAGCCCGGCGCTTGAAACTTCAACGCATTGCCGATGAGATTCTGCAGCAACTGGCGCATCTGCAGCGGGTCGGCTTCGATCGCCGGCAATTTGCCCACCTCGACCCGCGCCCCGGTTTTCTCGATGCGATGCTCGAGGTCGCCGAGGACTTCGCGCGTGATGGCGTCCAAATCGGCGTTCGTGAAGGGCTGGGAGGACCGGATGATGCGCGAAAAGGCGAGCAGATCATTGATGAGCGTCTGCATCCGAGCGGCCGCGCTCTGCATGCGCTCGAGATAATCGCGACCCTCCGCAAGCTGCACGGCGTCGCACTTGACCTTCAACCGGTCGCCGAAGGCCTGAATTTTCCGCAACGGTTCCTGCAGATCGTGCGAGGCGACGAAGGCGAACTGCTCCAGCTCCGCATTTGAGCGCGCCAGTTCCGCGGCCTTGTGGGCCAGCTTGTCCTCGCTGAGCCGGCGCTCGGTGATGTCTTTGAACATGGCCACGGCGCCAACCGTCTTGTTGTTTTCCTTGATGGGCGTACGGACGTATTCAACCGGAAACTCGGTGCCGTCCTTCCGGTAAAAATGTTGTTCGGGAAGGTATTCGCCCTTGTCGTCCTTCAGAAATCCGGGTGTGTCCTTGTAACCCTTGGAACCGGCCGCAAAGAAAATATGGGCCTCGTTCTTGCCGATCATTTGTTCAACCGTCCAGCCGGTGGCCTTCGCCGCCGCGGGATTGGCGAACGTGACCTTGCCTTCGAGGTCGAAACCGCAGATGCCTTCGCCGGCGGAGTTCAGGATGAGTTCGTTGCGGCGCTGCAATTTTTGCAATTCCTGCGTGCGCGCGGTGACGTGCATTTCCAGGACGTCCTTGGAACGCTCCAGTTGCTGGGCCTGCTGCGCCAGTGATTTTTCGGCCTGCCGCCGCTCGGTCAATTCGCGCTGCAACAGGGTGTGCGCGTTCGTGATTTCCGTCAGGCGCCGTTCCGCCTCCTCCTTCGCCTTCAGCGCCTCTTCGCCCAGGACCGTGGCATTGGCCACCTGCCCCAGATACTTCTGCGTGCGCAATTCGCTTTCCTCGAACAATTGGGCATGCTGCTTGATCCAGCGGCGGCGCTGGAAGGAACTGCCCAGCACGGCCACCAGGAAAAGCGCCAGACCGCCGGCCACGGCCGCCGCGGCGATTTGCATGGCCCAACCCTGGGCATTCTCCATGAGGTGCGAGACGGTCGCGTGAGAGCCGGCCTGCGTGTTGTCTCCAATCTGGGCAGCCAGCGCGCGCAGAGTCCGCAGACCTGACAGGTACGCCCACAGGCTTCCGCCCACGGCGACCAACATCCCCAGCGCCGCAAACACGAAAACCCAATGGTTCCCCGGCAGCCGCCGGTTCGGCGCGGCGCCCGGAGTTTCCTCCGCCCACACCGACGCGGTGTTCAATTGCATTGCCTGTTCGGCTTCAGTTTTCATCCGGACCAGAAGGAACCACCGCGCCCCGCGCGGAGTGACCGCTTCCAAATTGACCGCACTCAACGATGCGAATTCGTCTGGTAAAAAGCAGGTCACAGGCCATGATGCCGTAATCGCCGCTAGTTTCCGGTGGAAACTCGGGGCCATGCGCTGCCGCCGAAATGTCGCAGTTTACAATGCGGATGCTTTGCCCTAAAATGGGACAATATTGCCGGGAAATGAATCTTGAGCTTACCAACATCGTCGCAAGCCGGAAGTCGCCTGAACCGGCCTTTCAGGCCGCGCCCGGCGCGTGCCGGTTCTTATCAATTTCTTTGGAGGGTATCACAGATGGCCGAGGTTGAGACTTTGGGCATCATCGCGGGCAATCGCACGTTGCCGCTCGTCTTTGCCCGGCAGGCCCGCAGCCTGGGTGTCAAGCGGCTGGTCGCCGTCGCGTTCGACGGCGAAACCGACCCCGCTTTGGCGGAGTTGGTGGACGAAATCGTGTGGCTCAAAGTCGGTCAGCTTTCGAAAATGCTTTCCGCCTTTACGACCCGGTCTGTCACGCGTTGCGTCATGGTGGGCCAGATTACGCCAAGAAGCATCTTCGATATCCGGCCGGACCTCCGCGCCATGGGACTGCTGCTCAAGTTGAAGGAAAAAAATGCGCACACCGTCTTCGGCGCCATTGCGGATGAATTGAAAAAGGAAGGCGTTGAGCTGGTACCCGCCACGCCTTGGCTGAAACCGCTGATGCCGGCCGCGGGATTCAGCCTCGGCGCGAAACCCTCGGCGGAACAGCAGGACGACATTGCGTTCGGCCACCGCCTGGCCAAGGAAATTTCGCGGCTTGAAATCGGCCAGCTCGTCGTGGTGAAAAACGGCGTCGTCCTCGCCGTGGAAGGCTTCGAGGGCACGGACAAGTGCCTTGCGCGCGGCGGCGAACTGGCGGGGCGGGACGGCGGCGCCGTCGCCGTGAAGGTCGCCCGCGAGAAGCACGACATGCGCTTCGACATCCCCTGCCTCGGCCCGAAGACCCTGGAAACCTGCGGGGCGGCGAAAATCTCCGTGCTCGCGCTGGAAGCCGGGCAGACGCTGCTGCTCGAACCAGAGCTTTGCGCCAAGCTGGCCAAATCGTTTCATATTGCGCTGGTCACGATCCCGTGAGATAATTTCCTTCTCTTGGCATGCCTTCAACTCCAGTCCCCACTCAATCGATATGCTGACCTCCCATGAATTGTTCGGTTTCATGTCCCCCGCGCTGGCCACGGAGATTGTCGAGTTCGCCCACGCGTCCGACAAGCCCCTGTACCGCGCCACGCTGGCTTCCGTCGCCGAAATGCGCAAAGTCCGCCCCGTGTTCCTGGAACGCCAGCCGCGGGCGCAACGCAACGCGGCCATGCTCGCCGGCCTCACCCGGCCCGCGCTCGAGCCCGCCGCCAGCAATCTCATCCGGGGCTGGCTGGTGAACAAACAGGGCGGCATGCTCGCCCAGTTCCTTGACGCGCTCGAAATCAAACACGAAAAGGGCGTGGTTGAAGAACTCCCGGCAACAGTGGACGACGCCAAACTTCGCGCCGCCGTCGACAACCTGCTGGCGAACCACCCGCAGGAAGTTGTCGCGGTGTATCTGCTGGCTTTCCACGAAATGAACCAGGCCAATTGGCCGAATTTGAAGGCGATGCTCGAAACCGAGCCGCGCCTGCAATTGGGCAACCACTCCTGAAAAACCGCCCGGTTTGCCCGGGCCGTCGGTGACTGAAACTTCCATAGGCCGTGCAGAAAGCGAATAAAAAATCTGCTGGCGGAGGCCGTCGCCTTTAGTATCGTTCTCATGGAAAGACAACTTTTATGGAAGCAAAAGCGGACATCGCATTGATCGGCCTCGCGGTGATGGGGCAGAACCTGATTCTCAACATGAACGACCACGGCTTTACCGTGGTCGCCTTCAACCGGACGGTTTCCAAGGTGGACGACTTTATCAACAAGGAGGCCAAGGGCACCAACGTCATCGGCGCCCATTCCATCCCGGAGATGGTTTCGCTCCTCAAACGGCCCCGCCGGGTCATGATGCTCGTCAAGGCCGGCCCGGCCGTGGATGAGTTCATCGAACAGCTCCTTCCGCACCTGGAACCGGGCGACATCATCATCGACGGCGGCAACTCGCTCTTCGAGGACACCATCCGGCGCACGAAATATGTCGAGTCCAAGGGGCTGCTTTACATCGGCACCGGCGTCTCCGGCGGCGAGGAGGGCGCGCGCAACGGCCCCTCCATCATGCCCGGCGGTTCGCCCGCCGCGTGGCCGCACGTCAAGGACATCTTCCAGAAAATTGCCGCCAAGGTCGAGGACGGCTCGCCCTGCTGCGACTGGGTCGGCGAAAACGGGGCCGGCCATTACGTCAAGATGGTCCACAACGGCATTGAATACGGCGACATCGAACTCATCTGCGAAGCCTACAGTCTGATGAAGGACGGGCTCGGCATGACCGCCGACGAGATGCAGCCGGTGTTTGCCGAATGGAACAAGGGCGAACTCGACTCCTACCTCATCGAAATCACCTCGCACATTCTTGCGTACAAGGACACGGATGGCTCGCCGCTCGTGGACAAAATCCTGGATGTCGCCGGCCAGAAGGGCACCGGCAAATGGACGGGCATCTCCTCTCTGGACCTTGGCATTCCCATCACCTTGATTTCCGAGGCGGTTTATGCGCGGTGCATCTCCGCGCTCAAGGATGAACGCGCCGCCGCCGCCAAGAAATTGAAGGGACCGCGCCGGAAGATTTCCGCCGACCGCGCCAAATTTGTGGAGGACATCCGGCGGGCGTTGTACGCCTCGAAGATCATCTCCTACGCGCAGGGCTACATGCTCATG
>Ga0181537_10002747_pt1 | contig 15314 bp, 15 predicted proteins | sample PEATcosm2014_Bin_39_FD_119765 | JGI IMG/M metagenome (GOLD analysis project Ga0181537, IMG submission 119765) | Peatland microbial communities from MTU Mesocosm Facility, Houghton, MI, USA - PEATcosm2014_Bin23_10_metaG | ecosystem: Environmental > Terrestrial > Soil > Wetlands > Peat | place... | reverse complement strand
GCTGCTGTCGTACGCGATCTACGAACGCGGTTATGCGGTGCCGCACATCGCCGCCGGATTGAACCTGAACCTGCCGATCGTCGGCCGCTTCCTGCGCAAGGGGGGAGCGTTCTTCATCCGCCGCAGCTTCCGCGGCAATGCGCTCTACACCATCGTATTCATGAAATATCTCGCCGCCATGATGGCGCGCGGGCACTCGATCGAGTATTTCATCGAGGGCGGGCGCAGCCGCACCGGGCGGCTGCGCCCGCCGATGACCGGCATGCTGTCGATGACGGTGCGCAGCTACCTGCGCGAGCCGCGCCGGCCGGTGGTGTTCGTGCCGGTGTATTTCGGCTACGAGCGCATCGTCGAGGGCCAGACCTATATCGGTGAACTGTCCGGGGCACCGAAGCAGAAGGAATCGATTTTCGGGCTGCTGCGCAGCGTCGGGCGCCTGCGGCAGCGCTTCGGCAACGTGCACGTCAACTTTGGCGAGCCGATCCATCTCGACGCGCTGGTCGATCGCTACGCGCCGGACTGGCGCGACCGGGTGTTCGACGACCAGAACCGGCCGCCGTGGGTCGGCGCGCTGGTGGACGAGCTGGCGCTGAAGATCATGCAGAACATCAACGCCGCCGCGACGGTATCGCCGATCAATCTGCTGGCGCTGGTGCTGCTGGCAACCCCGCGCCAGTCGATGCTGGAGGCCGACCTGCTGCGCCAGCTCGACACCATGGAGGCGGTGCTGGCGGCGATTCCCTACGGCGACCGGGTGACGGTCACGCGCCAGAGTGCCGCCGAGGTGGTCAAATACGGCGTCGCACTGCAGTCCATAACGCGCGAGAGCCACCGCGTCGGCGAGATCGTGCGCATGACGCCCGAACAGGCGGTGCTGGCTACCTATTACCGCAATAACGTGCTGCATCTGTTCGCGATGCCATCGTTGATCGCCTGCTGCTTCCTGGCGAACACGGACATGCGCACCGGGGACGTGCAGCGGCTCGCCGGCCGCATCTACCCATACGTCGCCGCGGAACTGTTCATGCGCTGGACCGAGGATGAGCTGGACGAGGTGGTTGCGCGCGCGCTGGCCGCGCTGGCCGGGCTCGGGTTGCTCGAAGTGAGCGAAGACTCGCAGCTGTGGCGGCCGCCGCCGCCAAGCTCGGCGGCCGCGATGCAGCTGTCGTTGCTGGCGCAGGCGACCATCCAGACCATCGAGCGCTATTACCTGGCGATCGCACTGCTGGTGCGCGCCGGCAGCGGCGAGATCACCCAGCGGCTGCTGGAGCAGCGCTGCCAGCTGATGGCGCAGCGCATGACCATGCTGTACGGCTTCAATTCACCGGAGTTCTTCGATGCCAGCCTGTTCGAGAACTTCATCGACCTGCTGCGCGCCCGCGGCGTGGTGCGTGCCGGCGAGTCGGGACGGCTGCTGTTCGATGACGTGCTGATCCGCGTGGCAGCCGACGCGCAGCTGGTGCTGTCGGAGCAGATTCGTCACAGCATCCTGCAGGTCACGCACGGCTAATGCCGGTCGCACCGGCATTCGCCGCAGCTAGCCCCGTGGCCACAACCACCCGAACACACCTGCGGCCAGTAATGCGTACACCAGCCCGTCGCACATGTACTCGATGGTCGTACTCCAGCGGCGCTGCCACCAGATCGACTGGTGCGGCTGGCCCATCGCCAGGCCCATGAAGGCCACGGTGCCGACCACCCGGAAAACCGCAAGGTAGGGCGCACCCGCCGCCAGCGTCCGGCTGGCGACATAGGCCGAGATCAGCAGGATAACCAGCAGGTAGATGAACCACTGCGCCAGCGGTTTACCCATGCTGTACTCGCCGCCGGCCATGATGGTCGCCACCACGGTCGGGCCGCGACGCTTTTTCTCCAGGAACTGCGGTTCGCGCATCTGCGCGGGAGAGGCAATGTACGGCGCCATGTAGTCACCGGGGGCGACCTGGGCGGCGCGCAGCGCGTCGAGGATTACATCTTCCTGCGGCAGCTGGTGCACGTCCTTGCGGTGATGGCCCAGGATCATGTGCAGCAGCCAGCTGGCCAGGAACAGGATCACGGCCGACAGCAGGATCGGCACCCACAAAGAAAGCAGCGAGACCATGGCGTTCTCCCCATTTATTGTTCTTGCCGCCCGACGATGTACAACGGCGCAGGCGCCAGCGCAAGCGTCAGGCCGGCGGCAGCCGCAGCGCCTCGCTCCAGGTGGCTAATTTGCGCACATAGCTCCAACTGGCGTTGGCCGGGCTGGTCGAGGGCAGGCGGCGGATGTCGATGTGCGGCAATTCGCCCGCAAGGCGCTTGCCGAAATGACGTTGCAGCAGCGCGTGGGCCGTGCCGCCATTGCAACACAACCGCATGACGCCGCCGGTGCGCAGCAGCGGCAGCAGGTCATTAGCGGTTGCGGAATGATGCTCGATCGAGGCGTCCAGGCTGCCGCCGCGCACACATGAGTGCAGCACGTCCCACAGGCCCAGGCCGTGCTCGCGCAGCACCTGCAGGCGCTGCCGGTAGGGCCGTTCGGGGCCGGCGCCGCAGATTGCACCCATGATCGGCCAGAACTGATTGCGTGGATGCGCGTAGTACTGCTGCGCGTTGAGCGAGGCGACGCCGGGCATGCTGCCCAGGATCAGGATGCGCGTGCCGGCGTCGATCACGGCGGCAAAGCTGCGGACGCGCTCGCCCGGCTTGCGGCGCGCGGCGCTAATCGTCGGCAATCCGGCCACGCAGGCGCTTGACCTGCTTGCGCTCACGTTTGTGATCCAGCCGCCGCTGCCGCGAGCCGAGGGTCGGACGGGTCTTATGGCGCTTTTTCGGCTCGACGCTGGCGCGTGCGATCAGTTCCTCGAGACGCTCCAGCGCCGCGCGGCGGTTGCCCTCCTGCGTGCGGTGATTGCGCGCCATGATGAGCAGCGTGCCGTCCGCGTTCAGTCGGCTGCCGGCCAGCGCGCGCAAGCGCGCCTTGACCGGCGCTGTCAGCGCTTCGGTGCCGGCCAGGTCAAAGCGCAGCTGGGCGGCGGTCGCGACCTTGTTGACGTTCTGGCCGCCCGGTCCAGAGCCGCGCACGAACTGGAACTGCAGATCCTGTTCGGGAATGGCGCCGATGTGCTTCAAGGCGGCTCGCCGTGACGCAGGTACACCTCGCGCTGCGCGACCGGGATGGTGATGCCGGCGGCGCGGAACAGCCGCCAGATGGCGCGATTGACGTCCGAGCGCACGTTGTTCACGCCGGCTTCCGGATCTGCGATCCAGAAGCGCAGCTCCATATCCATGCCGTGATCGGAGAACTGCATCAGCCGCGAGACCGGCGGCGGCTCGCGCAGGATGCGCGGATGGTTCTCGGCGGCATGCATCAGCACCGCCAGCGCCTGTTCCGGATCGTCGTGGTAGCTGATGCGTACCGGCAGTTTCAGGCGCACCTTGCGGTCGGAGTAGCTCCAGTTGATCACCGGATTGGTGATCAGCTGCTGGTTTGGTACCAGCGTCTCGACACCGTCGCGATCGCGCACCACGACGTAACGGCCGCGCAGCGCCTGTACCCAGCCGAAACTCTCGGTGCTGGTGCCGGGCATGCCGGTGAAGCTGATGACATCGCCCGGCTTGATCGACTTGTCCATCAACAGCACGAAGCCGCTGACGAAATTGCTGGCAATGGATTGCAGGCCGAACCCCAGCCCCAGTCCCACCGCTCCGGTCAGCACCGTCAGCGCCGTCAGGTCGACTCCGGCCGCGTTGACTCCAAGCAGCACACCCAGGCCGACCAGGAAGAAATAGGTGAACTTGGTGATGCCGATGCGCGTCGACAGCGCGATCGACTCGATGTGCATGATGCGCCGCTCCAGCGCGCGCGCCAGCACCGTGGTCACCAGCACGAACACGGTGATGATTACCAGCCCCTTGAGCAGCGCCCAGAGCGTGAACCGGCCCTTGCCGGGCAGCAGATTGATCGCGTCGAGCGTGTTCTGGATGGCGTCGAACCAGCCCACCAGCTGGAACGATATCGCCAGCCACACCAGCAGCGTCAGGCGTGTCTCCCAGGTGCGCAGCCAGGAGCGCGGGCCGAGTGCCAGGCGCAGCAGGTAGATCCCCAGTCGCACCAGGATCAGCGCGGTCGTCAGCTGCATCGCGATATCGAGCAGCGTGGCCGGCATGCCGAGCGCCGCGATCAGGGTGCGTGCCACCAGCATGGTCAGCAGCGCCACCACCGCCGGCGCCTCGATCAGCGTGATCTCGATCAATCGCGCGCGCGGACCGCGCAGGTTCAGCAGTGCCAGGTTGCGGCTGCGCCAGCGGCGCGCGATGCCGCTGGCCCCGACCGCCGCCAGGACCGATGCGCCGATCACGCCCAGCTGCAGCAGCACCTCGCCGGCGGTGGCCGTGGCAAGGAATGACTGGATCGCGCCGCCGTCTTGGGTCATCAGGTCAGCTACGGATCAGGCGTTGAGATCCGGAATGAGCTGGCTTTCGAACTTCATGATCTGGTCCTTGAGCGCGAGCTTGCGTTTCTTGAGCCGCTTGAGCTGCAGCTCATCGATGTGGATGTCCATCGACAACCGCGAGATGACCTCGTCCAGGTCGCGGTGCTCGATGCGCAGTTGCCGCAACTTTTCGACGTTGCGGAACAGGTCGCGGTCGACGTTGTCTTCCTGATCGCTCATCCCTGTGATCGCCCCGTGACCATCGGCTGCTTGGCTCCGCTACCGTGGCAATTCTGGATGCTGGGCTCCGTTACAGGCCCATGCGGGCCATGATCGGCGTTATCCGGTCCGGTAGCTTAGCGAAGCGACCCAGCGGACGCCATGGCAGGCCGGGCTCGTGGAAATCCGAGCCGATCGAACCGGCCAGGTCGAAGCGACGTGCCAGCGCGGCAACGCGATCGGCATCCGACGGCCCCATGCCGGCGAGGCTGACCTCCAGTCCTGCGCCCCCGGCCGCCTTGAACTCGCCGAGCAGCTCACGCAGCACGCCGTTGGACACCTGGTAGCGGTGTGGATGGGCCAGTACCGCCGCCCCGCCGGCGTCGACAATGCACTGCACCGCGGTCGCAAGCTCCGGCCATTGCGAGGCGACGTAACCCGGCTGGCCGCGCTTGAGCCAGCGATCGAATGCCGCCTGCACGCTGGTTGCCAGTCCCAGCGCGCACAGGGCGCGCGCCAGGTGCGCGCGGGTCGGCGCCGCGGCCGCCAGCGCGGTGCTCGACAGCGCGGCACCCGGCAATCCGGCCCGCGTCAGGCGCTCTGACATGGCGCTGATGCGCTGCCGGCGCAGCTCGAGCACCGCCGAGCAATGCGCGATGAACTGCTCCCGTGCGACATCGAGATTCAGCCCGATGACGTGAATCTCCCGGCCGCGCCACAGGCAGGTGAGCTCCACACCCGGCACGAAGCGGATGCCGTGCGCCTCGCAGGCATCGCGCGCCTCGCTGCAGCCGGCCGCGGTATCGTGGTCGGTCAGCGCCAGCAGTGCCACCTGGCGCTGCGCCGCCAGGGCCACCAATGCCCCCGGCGCAAGCACGCCGTCGGAGCAGTTGCTGTGGGTGTGCAGATCGATGCGCGGGTCCACGGACTGGTAACCGCTCTACAGGCCGGCGAGCAATGCCACCCAGTCCCGGGTGCGATCGCCGTAGGCCATGAATGAAGGATTGATGACATCCTCGCGCGCGTTGTAGCGCAGCGGCTGCCCGGCCAGGTCGAGCACGCAACCGCCGGCTTCGAGCACCAGCGCCTGGCCGGCCGCCGTATCCCACTCGGAGGTCGGCCCGCGCCGCACATACAGGTCTGCGCCACCCTCGGCCAGCAGGCCGAATTTCAGCGCGCTGCCGAGGCTCAGGCGCTGGTGCGGGCCCAGGGATTCAAGCCTGCGATCCAGCTTCGCATCGCCAGACGAGCGGCTGCCGAGCACTCGCAGCGGTGCGGCGGCGGGCAGCTGCATCTGGATGCGCCGGCAGATGCCGTCGGCGCCGCGGCGGAACGCACCGCCGCCGCGCGAGGCGGCATACAGCACCGAACGCGCCGGGCCCGACACCACGCCCAGCACCGGCTCGCCGTCCTGCACCAGCGCGATGTTGACGCTGAATTCGCCGTTGCGCTTGACGAACTCGCGCGTGCCGTCGAGCGGGTCGACCAGCCACAGCGTGGTCCAGGCGCGCCGCTGCGCGAATACTTCCGGCGCCGACTCCTCGGCCAGCATCGGCCATTGCGGCGTCAGCTGTTTCAAGCCCGCGCCGATCACGCGCTGTGCTGCCAGGTCGGCTTCGGTGCGCGGCGAGCGGTCATCCTTCAGGGTGACGCTGAAGCCGGCCTCGTAGATACGCATGATCTCGCGGCCCGCAGCATCGGCGATATCCATCACCGCGGGCAGCCAGGCCGACAGCTGCTCGGGACTGACCGTCATGCACTCGCCTCCGCCAAAGGCCTTATCATAGCCGAGCGCATGAATGTCTCCGCCAACGAACCCGCCCGCGCGCCGGCGCTCACGGCCTCCGACTGGGCGCGCATCAGCACCGTGCTGCTGGATCTGGACGGCACGCTGCTGGATCTTGCATTCGACAATCACTTCTGGCGCAAGCGCGTGCCGCAGGCGTGGGCAGAGGCGCGTTCGGTGAGCCCGGAGCAGGCGGCGGCCGAGTTGCAGCCGCGGTTCCGGGCACGCGAGGGCACGCTCGAGTGGTATTGCACCGATTACTGGAGCCGGGAACTCGAGCTCGACATCGCCGCGCTCAAGCACAGTCACGCGCATCAGATCCGCTGGCTGCCCGGAGCGCGCGAGTTCCTGCTGCGGGTGCGCGCGCTGGGTAAGCGCCTGGTGCTGGTCACCAATGCGCATCCGACCTCGCTCGCCATCAAGGATGCGCGCACGCAGGTGATCAGCCACTTCGACGCCGGCTTCAGTTCGCATCGCTTCGGCGCGCCCAAGGAGGCGCCGCAGTTCTGGTGCGAACTGGCCAAGGTGGAGCAATTCGATCCGGCGCGCAGCCTGTTCGTCGACGACAGCCTGCCGGTGCTGCGCGCCGCGCGTGCCGCGGGCATCGGGCTGATCTACGCGGTGCTGCGGCCCGACAGCGGCGCGCCGGCGCGAGCGCTGTCGGAGTTCCCGGCGGTGGATGCGGTCGCGGAACTGCTCTAGCGTCCCTGGCGCCGACGCTGCGGGCCGCCGCTGCGGCCGCGGCTGCCGGTACCCGGGCGCGGGCCGCCGCCGCGCCGCAACGGCGGGGCGTGTGTCATCGGGCGTGGCACGTAGGTTGCGGGATCGAGCTTGGCCAGCAGGTGCAGCGCCACCGCGGCGACCGGGATCTTGCGGCCAATGAAGGCCTCGATGTCCGGCAGGCCAATGGCGTATTCCTCGCAGCCGAAGCTGATGGCGTCGCCTTCGGCCCCGGCGCGCGCGGTGCGGCCGATGCGATGCACGTAATCGGGCGCATCCTGCGGCAGGTCGAAATTGAACACGTGGCTGACATCCGGAATGTGCAGTCCACGCGATGCCACGTCGGTAGCGATAAGCACGGCCAGCTCACCCTCGTGGAACTGGCGCAGGAATTTCAATCGCTTCGGCTGCGGCACATCGCCCGACAGCGCCTGGGCGTTGAAGCCGTTGGCGCGCAACGCGGTCTCAAGTTTCTCGGCCACCCGGCGGGTATTGACGAACACCATGGTGCGATGCGCCTCGGTTTCGCGCAGCAGCCCGATCAGCAGCGGCAGTTTCTCCTCCATCGACGGGAAGTAGATCACCTGGCGAATGCGGTCGATGGTGACCTTGTCGGGCTCGATGCGCACCAGCTCCGGGTTGTTCATGTGTTCGTAGGCGAGTTCCAGCACCCGGTGCGACAGCGTGGCCGAAAACAGCATCGACTGGCGGTGCTCGGGACGGGGCAGGCGCCGCAGCAGGTAGCGGATATCGGCGATGAAGCCCAGGTCGAACATGCGGTCGGCCTCATCGAGCACCAGCACCTGCACGTGGCGCAGGTCGTATACTCCCTGCTTCAGGTAATCGATCAGCCGTCCGGGCGTGCCGACCAGCACATCGACGCCATCGACCAGCTGCTGGCGCTGCTGCTCATAGTCGGTACCGCCGAACACCACGGCCAGCTTCAGCCCGGTGTGCTTGCCCAGCACCGCCGCGTCCTTGTGGATCTGAACCGCAAGCTCGCGCGTTGGAGCTACGATCAGTGCGCGGATCGAGGTGCGGGCGCGGTTGGCCGCGGGTGGCTTGGACAGCAGCGACTGGTACAGGGCCACCAGGAACGCGGCGGTCTTGCCGGTGCCGGTCTGCGCCTGGCCGGCAACATCGCGGCCCTGCAGTGCTATCGGCAGCGTCTGCGCCTGGATCGGCGTGCAGAAAACGAAGCCCGCATCCACGATCCCCTGCGCCAGCGCGGCGGTAAGGGGCAGGGAGCCGAAGGTCATCGAACTGAGATGTTCATCACTCATTAAATGTGTTCACAAATGGCGACAGGGCAGTGGTACCGGACTCAAGACTTGCATTGCGACCCGGAAAGGGCTAAAAATAAGCGCAACCGGCGGCTGTTCTGTCCGCACCTGACCAAGCCATCCAGACGCAAGCAATTCAGGGCCAACCCGTAAGCTAAGTGTAACCGTTAGACGGCTTCCCGGGGCGCGACATCATCCCCGCCGCCAACAATCTGTTCGGTTATTTGCCGAGAATCCATCTCGTAAATTCGTTTTTTGTCCCCAATATCAGGCTTATCCCCCCCCTCAACGGAGACTCAACTGCGTGAGTAACGAGCACATTGTGCATACCTCGGACGGCAAATTTGATCAGGACGTCCTGAAGGCTGACAGGCCGGTATTGCTGGATTTCTGGGCGGAATGGTGCGGTCCGTGCAAGATGATCGCGCCGATACTGGATGAGATCGCGACCGAATATAAGGATCGGCTGCGGATCGCCAAGCTCAATATCGATGAGAACCCGAACACCCCGCCGAAGTACGGCATCCGCGGCATTCCGACGCTGATCCTGTTCAAGAACGGCACGGTCGAGGCGCAGAAAGTCGGCGCTTTGTCCAAATCACAACTGGCGACTTTCCTGGATCAACACCTGTGAGAGGCTATCTCGGCAATCAGGGCCGCAACCGGCCCAACAACAAAGGCCCGCGACACGGCAATCGCGATGGCAATCGCGGCAATGGTCGTCCCGACGACCAGATGATGCCGGATCTGGAGCCGCTGGCCGAGGACGACGCCGAGATCATCAGTCCGGCCGAGCTGGAACGCTCGCGCAGCTCGATGAACCTGACCGAGCTCAAGGCCAAGCCGATCCACGAACTGGTCAAGATGGCCGAGTCGATGGGCCTGGAGAACCTGGCGCGCTCGCGCAAACAGGACATCATTTTCTCGATCCTCAAGGCGCATGCGCGCAACGGCGAGGATATCTACGGCGATGGCGTACTCGAGATCCTGCAGGACGGCTTCGGCTTCCTGCGCTCCTCGGATGGCTCGTATCTGGCCGGCCCGGATGATATTTACATCAGCCCGAGCCAGATCCGGCGCTTCAACCTGCGCACCGGCGACACCGTCTCCGGCCTGATCCGGCCGCCCAAGGACGGCGAGCGCTACTTTGCGCTGCTGAAAGTCGGCGAGATCAACTTCGATTCCCCGGACAGCTCGCGCAACAAGGTGCTGTTCGAAAACCTGACGCCGTTTCATCCGACCCGGCGTCTGAAGCTCGAGCGCGGCAATGGCAGCACCGAGGACCTGACTGCGCGCACCATCGACCTGGTGGCGCCGATCGGCCGCGGCCAGCGCGGCCTGATCGTCTCGCCGCCCAAGGCCGGCAAGACCATGCTGCTGCAGAATATCGCGACCTCGATCACCGCCAATCATCCGGAGGTGTACCTGATCGTGCTGCTGATCGACGAGCGGCCGGAAGAGGTCACCGAGATGCAGCGCACGGTGAACGGCGAGGTGGTTTCCAGCACCTTCGATGAGCCGGCAGCGCGCCACGTGCAGGTCGCCGAAATGGTGATCGAAAAGGCCAAGCGCCTGGTCGAGCACAAGAAGGATGTGGTCATCCTGCTCGACTCCATCACCCGCCTGGCGCGTGCCTACAACACCGTGGTGCCGTCGTCCGGCAAGGTACTCACCGGCGGCGTCGATGCCAATGCGCTGCAGCGGCCGAAGCGCTTCTTCGGCGCAGCCCGCAACATCGAGGAAGGCGGCAGCCTCACGATTCTCGCCACGGCGCTGATCGACACCGGGTCGAAGATGGACGACGTCATCTACGAGGAATTCAAGGGCACCGGCAACAGCGAAATCCACCTGGATCGACGCATCTCCGAGAAGCGCGTGTTCCCTGCGGTCAATATCAACCGCTCCGGCACCCGCAAGGAAGAGCTGATCACCGATCCGAGCGAGCTCGCCAAGATGTGGATCCTGCGCAAGCTGCTGCACCCGATGGACGAGCTGGCCGCTATCGAGTTCCTGCTCGACAAGATGAAGGACACCAAGGCGAATACGGAATTCTTCGAGGCCATGAAGCGTTGAGCGGACCGGCCCCACGACGGCGTGGTGCGGGCGGCGTGGCATGGGCGGCGTCGCAAAGTGAGCGGCGCGTCACAGCGCCGGGTCGCGCCGGCGGCTGATATTGCCGACCACTGCTGACTGCCTGGCTCACGACATGCGTTCATGGTGGCTCGCTCCGGTACTGATTTCGCTGGCTGCGACGGCTTACGCCGACCCGCATCCCGACACCAGTGACGCCAGCTATCTGCCGCCGCCGCCACCGCCGATTGCAAGCCCGATCACCGATCACTTCGCGCTGACGGCCGGCTACTTCTGGGGCAGCGTCAGCACCTTCGGGCGCTTCGACTCCGCCTCCGGGGTGCAGGGCACCCCGTTTACCGCCGAGCATGACCTGGGACTCACCGCTCAGGCGCGCCAGCCATTCATCGAAATCATATTCCGCCTCGAGGAGCGCAATCGCCTGCGGGTGGATTTCATCGACCTGCGGCGCGCCGCCGACAAGGTCATCGACCGCACGGTGCAGTATGGCGATGTGACCTTCCTGGTCGACAATCCGGTGCATTCGGAATTCGACTGGCGGCAGATGGACCTGACCTATACCTATTCATTCCTGCGCAGCGAGCGCTTCGAGCTCGGAGCCGGCCTCGGTATACATCTGCTCGAAGCCGAGGCCATCGCCGAGATCCCGAAGACCCCGCAGTACGCGGATTTCAACGGCGCCGGTCCGTTCGCCACCTTGGCGCTCGACGGTACCTGGCGCATCTCGCGGCACTGGGCGCTGACGGCGCGCGGCAATTACCTCAAGGTCACGATCGGCTCGGTCGGCGGCCAGCTGGGCCAGTTGCACACCGATCTGCAGTACCGCTGGCGGCGCAACCTGGCGTTTGGAATCGGCTACCGGCGCCAGGACGTGGATCTCGATCTGCACGGCACCGACCCTTCCGGCGTGCTCAGATTCGTCATCAGCGGCCCGGAGCTGTTCGCGCGCGCTAGTTTTTAGCTGCGGCCGCGGTGCCGGTGCGCTTCGGGCGCATTGCCTGCCAGCAGAACAGCAGCGCGATGACCACGAACAGCGCCGCAGCCGACAGCGCCAGCGACGCATGCACGCCGACCACCGCGCCCATCACGCCGACCGTAAAGCCGCTGACGAAGCGCAGCCCGAGCGAGGCCATCACGAACACGCCGATCACGTGGCCGCGCAGCGCCACCGGCGCGTTCAGCTGCACCAGCGCCTGGGCCATCGCGCTGAACGACAGTTCCAGAAAGCCGGCACAGAACAACGCCGTCAGCGACAGCGTGTAGGAGTGAGTCAGCGCGAACGTGGCCAGCGCGGCGCACCACAGCATGCACAACGCCAACGCCGTCGGCACGCGCGGCAACAGCAGGCCGCGGCTCTCGAGTATCACCGCGGCGCACAGGCCGCCGGCAGCATCGGCGGCGGCAAGGGCGGCGTAGGACAGTCCGGCATTGCCGTGGCCGAGGTCGGTCGCGAAGTTGGGCATCTGCGCCTGATAGGCGGTACCGACGAAGAACGATGCCGCGCCGGCCAGAATGGTCATCGTGAGGATCACGTGGTTGCCGCGCATGCTGCGCAGCGTGCCGATGGCATCGCCCAGGCCGCGCACGGCGGTGCGCGGCCGCGCCGCCAGGCGACGGAATCGCGGGCCGTAAGGTGCCCGCCATAGCCACAGGAACAGCGGCAGGTAGATCAGCGCATTGCAGATGATGCCGAGCGACGGACCCAGCAGCAGCATCAGTCCATTGCCGAGCGCGGGGCCGAGCAGCGTGCCGAGGTAGCGCGCGGTCGCGCCCAGCCGCACGGCGCTGGGCAGGTCCTTGTTGTCGACGATGTCGTGGATCAGCAGTTGCGAGGGTGCGGTCCACATGACGCCGGCCAGTCCGTGCACGCTCAGCAGCAGCATCGCCTCCCAGACCTTGAGGCTGTCGGTCGCGATCAGTACGCCCCAGCTGATCGACACCGCCATGAACAGCAGCATGCCCAGCTGAATCAGGCGGCGCGTATCGATGCGGTCGGCCAGTGCTCCGGCGTAACCGGACAGCAGCAGGAACGGCACCCAGTGCGAGATCACGGCGAAGCCGGCGAGCTCGGCGGAGTGAAACTTCTGGAACATCACCCAATAGCTGATGACGTGCTCGCAGTTGTCGGCCATCATCGCGGCCGCGTTGCCGCCAAAGAAGAAGCGGAAGCCGCGATGCTGCAGCGCTGCGAACGACACGTGGCGCACGGGCGGTGCTGTGACCGGCGGCGCGGCCGCTGCGGCGCTACTGGCGGCGCGGCCTGCGCCGCTGGCATCGTTCGTCATACGCACAGTATGCCAGACCACCGGATTTGGGAGGCAATCACGCGCGCACCCGCTCGGCGATGAAGCGCGCCATCAGCTCGATGGTGTCCGGATCGCGCAGCGGCGCACTGTGGTTGAGCCCGGCGATCACCTCGATGCGGCCATCGCGCAGCTGCAGCGCCACCTCGTGCGCGTGCGCGGGCGGAATGTACTCGTCGACGCCGCCGTGCACCAGCAGCACCGGAATGTGGATGCGCCGTGCCAGCGCCGGCGCCGCGTATTGCTCCGGGTAGCCGCCGTAGCGCGCCTTGAACAGTGCGCGCAGCCGGCCGATGACATCGGCGCGCAGGCCCATCGCGCCATTGAAGGATTCGAACAGGTAGCCGATGTCGCGCGGCAAACCGACCAGCACCGCGGCGCGCAGCGGCGCCGCCGCGCCATGCTCTGCCAGCCAGCTGGCCGCGCTGATGGCGCCGAATGAATGCGCCAGGATGGCGGCCGCGGGTCCGCAGGCGCTGCTGACGGCCGCCAGCGCCGCGCGAAAACTGGGCAGGTCCGCCTGCCGGCCCTCGGACCGGCCATGCGCCGGGGCATCGAACGCGACCACCCGCAGCCGGTGCGAGCGCAGGCCTTCGATCATCGGCCGCAGCTGTCCGGCGTACGAGATCCAGCCGTGCAGCACCAGCACCGCGGGTCCGTCGCCCGGCCACTCATAGACCTGCAGTTCGCCGTGCGCGCTAGCCAGCCGCCGGGTGACCGCGCTCGCCAGGAAGCTGGCATCCGGCGCGCTGATGCTGCGGCTGCGCGGGGTCGTGAACAGCCGCAGTGCCAGGCGCGCCGCCAGCGCCGGACTCAACGCCGACAAGCATCGAAATGCCGCACGTATGCGCCGCTGGCGGGCCGGCGTCAGTCCTGGGATGTTGCGAGCCGGCGCCGCACCCTCTTCAGCCATGGCTGCCGGCATGCTCGCGGGCGATAGCCTGGTAGCCGATGTCGCGCCGGTACTGCATGCCCTCATAAGCTATGCAGTCAACCAGCGCATAGGCCGCGCGCTGCGCATCGCTGACACGCTCCCCCAGGCCGACCGCGCACAGCACCCGTCCGCCGCTGCTGACGATGCGGCCGGGAAGGCGCTGGGTGGCGGCGTGGAATATCTTGCCTGGCAGCCGTGCCGCACGGTCCAGCCCATCGATGCGATCGCCGCTGCGCACCGCTTCCGGGTAACCGGCTGCGGCCAGCACCACGCCGAGCGCGGCGCGCGCATCCCAGTGCGCCTCGACGCCATCGAGACCGGCATCGAGTGCCGCCTCGCACAGCAGCGTCAGGTCGCTGTCCAGGCGCGCCAGGATCGGCTGCGTTTCCGGGTCGCCGAGCCGGCAGTTGAACTCCACCACTGCCGGTGCGCCGTCGGCACCGATCATCAGGCCGGCATATAAAAATCCGGTGTAGGGCATGCCGTCGGCGGCCAGGCCGCGGATGGTCGGGTAGATGATCTCGCGCATCACGCGCGCATGCACCGCACTGGTCACGACCGGCGCCGGCGAATAGGCGCCCATGCCGCCGGTGTTGGGGCCGGTGTCGCCTTCGCGCAGCCGTTTGTGATCCTGCGAGGTGGCGAGCGGCAGCACGTGTTCACCGTCGGCCATGACGATGAAGCTGGCTTCCTCGCCGGCCAGGAACTGCTCGATCACGATCTCGGCACCGGCCTGTCCGAAGCGGCCGCCGAACATGTCGCTCACGGCCGCCTCGGCCTCGGCCAGGGTGTGCGCGATGATGACCCCCTTGCCGGATGCGAGCCCGCTGGCCTTGATCACGATCGGCAGGCGCTGAGCGCGCAGCCAGGCGGCGTCGTAGTCGTCGCGCCTGAAGACGCGGAACGCGGCGCTCGGAATGCCGTGGCGCTGCAGAAACTGCTTGCTGAAGGCCTTCGAACCCTCGAGCTGTGCGGCCAGTCGGCCGGGGCCGAAGCAGCGCAATCCGGCCTGCTGAAAGGCATCGACGATGCCGGCCACCAGCGGCGCCTCGGGACCTACGATCGTCAGCGCCACCGCTTCGCGGCGCGCCAGTTCGACCAGGCGCGCGAAATCTGCCACCGCGACATCGACGTTGCGTACCCGCGGCTCGGCCTCGGTGCCGGCGTTGCCGGGCGCCACCAGCACCTCGCTGACCCGCGGCGACTGCGCGCACTTCCACGCCAGCGCATGTTCGCGGCCGCCGCCGCCGACGATCAGGACCTTCACAACCCGGTGGCCGTCAATGCCGGAAGTGGCGCATGCGGGTGAACACCATCGCCATGGCGTGCTCGTTGGCGGCCGCGATCACCTCCTGGTCGCGGATCGATCCTCCCGGCTGGATGACCGCGCAGATGCCGTAACCGGCGGCCACGTCGATGCCGTCGCGGAACGGAAAGAACGCGTCGGAAGCCATGACCGCGCCATGCAGGTCGAAATTTTCATCGGCCGCCTTGAGCGCCGCGATACGGGTGGAATACACCCGGCTCATCTGGCCGGCGCCGACGCCGACGGTCGCCTGGTCG
>Ga0181537_10002746_pt1 | contig 15314 bp, 10 predicted proteins | sample PEATcosm2014_Bin_39_FD_119765 | JGI IMG/M metagenome (GOLD analysis project Ga0181537, IMG submission 119765) | Peatland microbial communities from MTU Mesocosm Facility, Houghton, MI, USA - PEATcosm2014_Bin23_10_metaG | ecosystem: Environmental > Terrestrial > Soil > Wetlands > Peat | place... | reverse complement strand
TGCCGGGAGTATCGGGTTCTGCAACGATGTCGAATTTCTTGTCTTCGAGCCAGGGCGGTCCGCCGATGACCTGCCGGCCGCGTATATTCCAGGCGGTCTTGATGAGCTCTTTGGCAGACGTGCCGGTGGCACTGAACGTATGGGCGCGCAGGTCGAAGACGGGATGCTGCTCGTCAGGATTGGCGGGCTTGATGGTGGCAACTTCGTAAGACGGATCGGCGTCGGCGGCCATGGGCGGAAGCGCCGTCGGGCTCTTCCAGACGGTGTCTTCCGTGGCCAACTGCAGGGTGAGCGGGAGAGATCGACCGTTCTGCACCCAGGTTCCGCCGATGGATTGGCCATCAGCGCTGAGCTTGCCATGGTAGTCCATACCGGCGTCGCTCTGCGTGAAGGTGACATCCGGAGCGGAGAAGGCCACGGAGGTAAGCGGCATGGCGCGACCAATGTCGATGAACTTGAGGCCGCCATGGAGCGAGCCGTCAGCACTCTTTTCGATGGTGAAGACGATACGGAGATTCTGGTTGACCGACGCGCCCTGCTGGTTGGTGATGGTCATTGTTCCCTGCCACGTGCCGGCGATGGATTGGGCGTGGAGGGTGGCGGCGAGCAGGATGAAAACGGCGGCGAAGATGGCTCGTTTCATGGGACTCCCAGATAGTAGTACGTTATGCCGCAGCCAGACGGACGCACCAAATAGAGTTTTGCTCGAATATTGAACGATGATTGGACTACCAATCCTCGATGAGTAATCAATCGCAAAAGCGCTCACACGTGCACGCGCCAACCTGCACGTCGAGGAGCGGTTCTCACCTGAGATTTCAACTTCGCGAAACTCTCTACAGCCCCAGCTTCGCCCACATCGCGTCGACCTTCGCCTTGGTGGCTCCGTCCATCTCGATCATGGCCGGCCAGGGACGCTCGAAGCCTTCGGCCTTCCACTTGCGTGTAGCGTCCACTCCCATCTTTGATCCGTAGTTGGGCAGGCGGCTCGAGTGATCGAGCGAATCGATGGGGCCGAGCATGAATTGGATGTCGCGCTCCGGATCGATGTTGTTGGCCACGCGCAGGACGACTTCAGGAATGTTCTGCACGTCGCAGTCCTCGTCGACCACGATGATGCACTTGGTAAACATCGCCTGGCCGAGCGACCAGATCGCATTCATCACCTTGCGTGCCTGGCCGGGATAGCTTTTCTTGATCGACACGATCATCAGGTTGTGAAAGACCGCTTCGACAGGCAGATGAATATCGACCAGCTCGGGAATAGCCATCTTCATTGCCGGAAGGAAAATGCGCTCCACGGCCTTGCCCATCCAGGCGTCCTCCATGGGTGGCTTTCCGACGATGGTTGCGGCGTAGATGGGATCCTTGCGGTGCGTGATGCACGTGAGATGGAAGACGGGATACTCGTCCGGCAGCGTGTAGAAGCCCGTGTGATCGCCGAAGGGGCCTTCAGAGCGCAACTCGCCCAGTTCCACGTAGCCCTCGAGAATGATCTCGGCGTGCGCGGGCACCTCAAGATCGACAGTTTCGCATTTGACGATCTCAACCGGCTTGCCGCGCAGGAATCCGGCGATCAGAAACTCTTCAACCTCAGGCGGCGCGGGAACGATGGCGGAGAAAGTTGTTGCTGGATCGGTGCCGATAGCGACGGCCACTTCAAGCCGCGAGCCCTTCAAGTTGCCGAGCGCGAGTTGCGGAATTGCGCCCGCAGGCTGCTCGGGAATCGTAACTGCGCCGCCAGCCGACTCCGCCATCATGGCCACGCGCGCGGATTTCGACCCGGCCGCGTCACCCGTCCAGGAGGCTGCCGCACGCAGCGCCTCGCGATAGTGCTCGGCGGCGACCTTTTGCCGCTGCCAATGCATGCCAGTGGTCTGCCCATCGAAGACCTGCATGCGATACATGCCGATGTTTCGCTTGCCCGTTCGCGGATCCCGTGTGTGCACGCAAGGCAGCGTGATAAAACGCCCGCCGTCGAACGGCCAGCACTTGAGAATGGGGAAAAAGTTGAGGTCGAAGTTGTCGCGCCGCACGACTTCTTTGCACGGTGCGTCTTTCGTGCTCACGGTTTTGGGACAGATGTTCGCAAGTTCGCCGAGTTGCGGCAGCATCTTCAGCTTGTCGAGGAACCCGCCCGTCGGCGGCTTCAGATTCATCAGGCCGTGAATGCGTTCAGCGATCTCATCAATCTTCGAAACGCCCAACGCGAGAGCCATCCGTCGTTCGCTGCCGAACTGATTAATGAGGATCTTGTGGCCCGGATGTCCTTTGACGTTCTCAAACAGCAGCGCCGGGCCGCCCGGTGCATAGGTGTCCTTCGTCGCGCCGGATTTTGCACGCGCGCCGATCTTAGACACGCGGTCAGTGATCTCGGTGATTTCGAGTTCGGGCGAGACTTCCTCGCGGATGCAGCGCAGTTCGCCGTGCTTTTCGAGCGCTTTGATCCAGTCGCGCAGATCGTCGTATGCCAAAGACGTGCTCCGTTGAGCAGGGGTCACTGCTCTTCACTATGTTAAGCCCGACTGCAGAGAGTGGAGATCGGAAATCTTAGGTATCAGTCGTGACTTGCGAGTAGAGTTGCTCATTGCCTGATAGCCAGTTGAATGCCTGATGGCGCTCTTGCGTAATGCTCAGTGTATGCCGAAGCATGCGGTGGTCGACTTTGTCGATTCTCTTCCCGTCGATCCCGAGATCATTCTTAATGATTTGCAAATGATCAAGACGAAGCGGGCCCCATTTGCACTCGGCGACGAATTTGACGAAGTCTATCGGTTTCGCCTCAAGTGAAAATTGCCTCAGCCGCCAGTGGAGCGTCAAGTAAGTATCCCTCCAGACGTCAATTTCCGATGGATCGAGAAGGTGCGGCGAGTTCATGGATGTTCCGTTGCGGCTCTCAAGGAAGCCCATGTTATTTGCGACATCACTTGGCTCGCATTGGGCATAGATTATGGGGAGGCCTGAATAACCAAGTGCCCATGCCAGCACGACCATGCCCTCGGATTGCCAGGAAGCATTTATCCGTTTTTTCGGGTCCAGGGAGCCCATATCGGTTTCGATAAGTTCTCTTTCATGAGGCTCGAGTTCCTCTGCTGCGCCGACGCTCTCAAGCCAAGGCAAGAGTTTCTGGCGGAGCTCGTCAGCGCCTGGCTTTCCGGCATCTTTTTCGATGAGTGCCCGGCACGAAACTGACGCGAGGATCAACGCACGCGCTGCAACCCGCTCGGGGCTCGGCGGAGTTGAACAGAAATCGTCGTCCAGCTTTTCAGGCATGGAAATGAGCATACACGAGTCGACAAAAATCGAGCCGCGCCTGCGATCATCCGCCGTTGCTATGTCGACTATCCCACTCACCGCGAGTGCGCAAGGTCGCGATTTCCTGGCGCGCCATCTCCTGCGCGCGCTGGTGGTCAGGCTTGCCAAGACGGTTCAGAGGCATCTGGCCGGGCTCAACGATGATCCAATGCCGCGGCCGCATATAAGTCGCGAGCGGGCGCGTGTGGCGTTCCAGCTCCGGCACAGCGAGCTCGACGCCCGGCCGCTTCTCGACCAGGGCCACCACGCCCTCGCCGGCCACTTCGTGCGCCACGCCCACCACCACGCAACTCGCGACCTTCTCCTGAAAGGTGCTGATGTGCGCTTCCACATCGCCGGGAAACACCTGGTAGCCGAACGACTTGATCACCCACTTGGCGCGGCCGGAAAGATGAATGCCCGCGGCGCTCTTGTATCCAAGATCTCCGGTATACAAATAACCGTCGCTCGAGATGGTCATGGCGGTCGCTTCGGGATCGTTGACGTAGCCCGCAAACGTCTGCGGACCGCGAAAGCAGATATGGCCAATCTCGCCGTCGGGCAGTGGGTCGCCGGCCATGCCGTCTTCTCGCATGGGCTGGCGGATCGAACATGCATAAACGGGCATGTCGTGTCCCAGGCCATCGAGGATTTTTTCGCGCTCGGATGCGTTGACACTTACGTACGTGCAGAAACCCGCGCACTCCGTCAGCCCCAGCCCCGTGCCCACCATCGGCGCCATGGTGGCGAGTTTATCTACAAACGGCCGCGAGACGGCATTCCCGCCGTACGCGGCAAACTTCAGGCTCTTCAGATCGTAGCGGTCGTAGTCCTTCAGCATCCATTCCAGGTTGAACATCGCGGGAATTTGGCCGAGCAGTTCCACGCGGTGCTGCTCAATGGCGCGCAGCGAACGGCCGGCATCGAAGACCTCAAGAAGCACCGCAGTTCCGCCGCCGAAGAGCGCACTCATCAGGATTTCCGTTTGAGCGCCCACGTGCGACGCAGGCAGGTTGACGAGCGAGCGCGTGCCGCTGTCACCGCCAAAGAACGCGCCGCACAGGCACATGTTCTGCGACGTAATGTTGCGATGCGTGAGCAGCGCCGCCTTGGGCGAGCCCGTCGATCCCGTGGTGAAGATAATCAGCGCGCCATCGTCTTCCGCGACTGCAGAATCGGCCGCGGCCAGCTCGGCCGCGCCGGCATCGGAGTTGTTCGCTGCTGTGCACGTGGCGGCTTCGGCCAGCGCCGCGTAGGAGCGGAAGCCTTCCGTCGGCTCCGCCGTGCTCACCGTGAAAAAGTACTCGACCCAAGTGCACTTTGCCGCGATCGCGCGGCCCATCTCGCGGAAATCAATTGGACCGTATAGTCCGAGACCGACAAAGCCGCGCGGGCGCAGCATCTCAACCACACGAATTACTTCAGCGGCAGGCAAGCGCAGGTCGAGCGGAACCACGATCACGCCAATCTTGAACAAACTGTATTCGAGCAGAACGTGATCCACCGACATGGGCAGCAGCGTGACGAGATGATCGCCTTTCTCGAATCCCAGCCGCAGCCATTCGCAAGCCAGCGCTGTCGTAAACCGGTCGAACTCGCTCCATGTAACCGCGCGCCCGCTTTCTGCGCTCAGCAAGGCGATGGCTTTCGGACGTTCCCCGGCCCATTTCGCCACCACGCCATGCAGCAGGTGGCGATCGGCAAACTGTTGGTTGTAATCGTCAAGGGTAAGTTGGGGAAGATGCATGGTTTGGTAGATTCCTGCATCAGTCGAACATGGCAGCCCAAGCGCGTCAAGCGCATATCCCGCAGTTTGCGCGGTCAGCTTGCCGGCTGCACAATCGTTACCATGGGATTGACCGGCGGAATCGCATCCATGGGAAAGCCGAGCCGTTTCCACTCGTCATACCCGCCGCGCAAGGGCCGCACACGCTCAATGCCAAGACGGTGTAGCATCATCGCGGTCTTGGCCGCGGTAGCCTCGCTCGGGCATGTGCAATAAAGCACGACGTCGCGGTCGCGTGGAATCTCGCTGTGGCGCTCGGCAAGCGCATCGGGCGAGAAATGCAACGCGCCGGGCAGTGTAAAGGGCTCAGGCAAGAGCTCGAGCGGATGGCGCAAGTCGATGATGAACACCGGATCTCCCGCGTCGAGTTGGCGCTTCAGTTCTACCGGCTCAAGGCGCGCGGCGACCAGTTGTTTCAGCACCACCCGTCGGCGATAGAGGCGGATGAGGAAGAACACGACGATGCCGAGAACCAGCAGCGCGCCCGAGAACCGCCCCACCCAGTTCAGCAGATGCGGATTGCGTTTGAGCAGGTCGCCAAAGAAGCGGCCAGCGGCCAGCAGCGCCCCCGCCCAAAGCGTTGCCCCTATACCGTCATAGAACACGAAAACGCCAAGCTTCATGCCGTTTTCGCCTGCCACGGGCGGCGCCAGGATGCCCAGGCCGGGCACGAACTTGGCAAACATCAGCATGGTGCCGCGGCGGCGCGCGAAGGAGTCCTGAGTGCGCCGGACGCAGGTCGTGGGCTCGAGCGAGAGCTTGCAGAGCAGGCGCAGAACGCGGTGCCCCTGGCGGCGGCCGATGAAGAACCACACAATATCCGCGATCAGCGTTGCCACCACGCTGAGCGCAAGCGCCAGGAAAAAGCTGAAGGGGCCATCGACCGAGAGTGCGCCGGCCGCCAGCAGCACCGGCGTTGCTGGCAACGGAATGCCAAACTGCTCGGCCAGAACCCAGGCGAAGAGGAGCAGGTACCCGTACGTCAGGAGAATGTCAGTCGGCAGCGCCATTCAGGACCTCAGGGGACGTGTGGAGAAAAAGCGGCCTCACCTGTGTATCGGATGTACTTCTTTCCAATTCGTTGCAAAGACCGCGAGAAAATCTCGTGGCGCCAGCTTCAGGACGGTTGGGTTCGCGAACGGACTACTTCTTCGATGGTCCAATCCACCCAGGCGCCCTGCTCGGCCGGGCAGGCCAGACGGCCAAGATCGTTGGCCAGCACGGCATCGACAAAATTCTCCACCACCGGGTAATGCAGATTGGTATGCGGAGGCAGTACCTCCACGCGACCGGCCATGCGCAACTCCGGGCTGTTGAGCGGATCGAGATTGATCTCGCCGTCCTCGCAAATAATGCGGAATTGGTCTCGCGGCACGTGCGAGTTCCAGCGTACGTCCACCACGCCATGCACTCCGCCTGGCAGTTGCATCAGCACGGTTGCGGAATCCTCCACGCCCATGCGATGCACGGCGTTCGATAGCAGGCCGCAGGCGCGCTCTACCTTGCCGAAGAGAAAATTCATGGCGTCGATGCGATGCGAGGCGGTGTCGTAGAGCGGGCCGCCGCCCGCCAGCGCCGGGTCGCTTAGCCATTCGCGGCCCGCGATTTCGAGCCAGCTGTGGCAGTTGGCTTCGGCCAGCAACGGCCGCCCGATGGCGCCCTCCTGCACCAGTTGCTTTGCACGCAGGAGCTTCGGATAAAGTCTGCGGTAATAAGAGACGCCAAGGAAACGCCCGGAGATGTGCGCTTCGGCCACCATCAGCTGCGCCTGCGCGAAATCGAACGCCATCGGCTTCTCGCAGAGCACATGTTTGCCCGCGCGCAAGGCCGTAATGGCGGCCTCGGCATGGAATGCCACGGGCAGCGCAATGTAGACGGCGTCGACAGCCGGATCGGCAACGGCTTCTTCTATGGTGGCCCACGACTTGGCGCCGGGAAATTCGAGGGCCTTGGCTGCGTCGCGCGTGACGAAACCATAGAGACTGCTGCGCGGCTCCGCCTGAATGGCAGGAATAACCCGCTTGCGCGCGATATCGCCGATGCCGGCCAAAACCCAATGCAGTTTTTCGCTCACGCAGTCAGAATATCCTGCCGCAGAGAACATGCCGCAGCAAAAAAGCCGCCCATGGGCGGCTTCCTGCTTTGCAGATTGCTTGAAGTTTCGGTTCGCGGCTACTGTGCGGCAGGCGTAGTCGCTATCGGAGCCGGATAGTCCGTCGCGCGATCGGTCGCGGGCGCGGCCGCTGGAGCATTCTGCGCATCCTGATTCTTCACGGCGAAGTAGTCGTGGTCCCAGAGATTCTTGTAGAACTCGCCGGTAAGCTCGGCGGCACGCGGGCCGAATGTGGGCCGGCCACCTTCCAGGAAGAACACCGTCACCATTGCGCCCTGCGGCGACTCGGAATACGAAGCAAACCAGCCGAAGCGTGTGCCGCTGTCGGAGCAGGTTCCGGTTTTGCCGAACACCGGCAGTTCGCGGAAGTTGGTGCGCAGGCTGCGCGCGGTTCCATATTCCACCGCGCCCGCCATGCCGTCTTCGAGGTCGGGAACGTAGCGCGCGATATCGAGCGTCCGCTTCACCTTGGGCTGGTACGCGGCCACTTCATCGGGCGTTGTCGGATGCTGCAGATAGTAGAGCGTTCCGCCATTGGCGATGGCAGCCACAAAGGCGCCCAGTTGCAACGGTGTAAGAGAAACGCCCTGCCCGAAGCTGCACATGCGAGCCACGCCCCCTTCGGATTCGGGTATCGCCTGATCGGGATAAACGCCCAGCTGCTCGCCGGCAATGTTGTAGCCTGCGAGTTCGCCCAACCCGAATTGCGTGGCATAATGGCGCACGCGTTCAAAGCCCAGTTCGCGGCCCATCTCCTCAAAGTAGAGATTGTTGCTCTTGGCCAGCGCCTGGGTCATGTTCATGCGGAAGCCCGCCAGCTGTACCGGCGTGTCGCGCGTAACGATGCCCTCAGAAAGCGCGGCCAGGGCCACGGTAAGCTTGATCGTCGAGCAGGGTTCTGCGCCCGGTGAGAGCGCCAATTTCTGATTGACCATGGCCAGGATGCGGCCGTTGGAGGGATCGATCACCAGGGCGGTGCCGTTCATGTCGCCGAGAGCGTCGATCGCGGCCTGGCGTACCACTGGATCTTCACCGGCCGTCACATCACCGGCAAAAATGTCGCCTTTCGCAAACGAGCTGGCCGTGAAGCGTTCGTAATAGTGATGACGGCTCGTGATCGAAGCCCGGCGCAGGTGCGCGCTGGCCGTGGTGCGGCCGGTGCTCGTGGACCTTGAAGTTACGCGGGATGAAGTGCTGTGCCCACTCGTGGAGTGTGTTGCCGAGGTATGCGCCGGACTTGTGGTGGCTCGGGCAGTTTTCGATGAGGTCGAATGCGTTGCAGTCTGATGCGCTGTGGCGTGGTGCGATTCCCTGAGCCGCGACTGCGGCTTGGCATGATGCACGTTGGTTTGCGGGGCATTCAACGCCGCTGCGGAGGCGACGCCGAAACCGGACACCGCAAAGACAGCTACAAAAAGAGCCGTCCCAAAAGACCTGACGCGTGACAACTTCATCCAGCCCACATCCTCTCAACCCTTGGATTTCGTGCCGCACGCTCGCCTCGTGGACGACGCACTTCATACTTTCAATTCATGCCGCGAGTGGGTCCTTTCCTCCACCGCAGAAACAACGATCTCGCTTATGGGCCTTGCCGCTGGATGAAGCGAAGGGCTGCCATTCTTGCTCCACCACCCACCGCAAATTCGTCCCCATTCTTACACTAACCCAATATGCAAAAATTCCCCTCGGTCTGTAGTCTTGCCGGGTACAACTTTCGAGGGCGTTTCCCTCAATATACCGTGTTCTCGCCCATATTGAAACCCAGATCGGGAACGGTGACGTTACTACTGGTGTCTTGACCAGGGTCCCCGTGGATAAGTCTTCGTCCGTGGGGTGCTTAACTGGCTGTGACGAGCGTCCCCGCCCGCACTTTTCCGAGAGTTCTCACCCAACGCCGAGTCTAAAAACTCTAAAACTTCGAGCGCCGCATAAACGTAGGAACATCCAGATCGCGTTCCGGCTCGCCGGCCGCTTCAGGAAACAACGATTGTTCCGGTCCCTGCAGCTGTTCCGCCATGTCCTGTTCCGTAATGTCCTGCTCTGCCCCGTTCTGCTCGATCGCACGGCGCGGAGCCTCAGAAAAATCCGCCGCATAATCCCTGGGAGGAGCCTTCTTGTATGCGGCCTCGCTCTCCATCGCATCGAATTGCGGCATCGCCGGCGCCGTTGCGCTCTCGCGTTGCTTCGCAAGATCCATGGCTTCGCCGGCCTCTGCCATGGCCTGCGGTGTTGCCATCGTCACTGTGGTCGCCACGCCCGGCGCTGCCGCGGCAAAGAAGAACGCATCGTCGTTGTTTTCTCCGGACGTTTCTTCTTCCTCGCTGAGAAAGCGGGCGCGTGCGGGAGCCGGTGCGGAATCGCGTTCGGGCATCCAGTTGCCCGGCGCCACCACCGGCACTGAAACCACCGGCGACTCTTCCACGTTCAACATGCGCGCGCGGCGCTCCGGCATCTGGTCGCGGAAACCGGTGGCGATGACGGTGATCTTCACTTCTTCGCCCATCTTCTCGTCGAGCACCGCGCCGAAGATGATGTTGGCGTCTTCGTGCGCTGCCGATTCGATGAGCGACGACGCCTGGTTGACCTCGGAAAGTTTGAGCGAGCTCGAGCCCGTGATGTTAATGAGAATGCCGCGCGCGCCGTCGATGGCGCCGGCCTCAAGCAACGGAGAAGCCATGGCCAGCTGCGCGGCTTCCACGGCGCGATTGTCGCCCGATCCGATGGCCGTGCCCATCACTGCGTGGCCCATGCCGGCCATGGTCGTCTTCACGTCGGCAAAGTCGCGGTTGATGATGCCGGGAATGGTGATAATGTCGCTGATGCCCTGCACGCCCTGGCGCAGCACGTCGTCAGCGATGCGGAAACTCTCAAAGAATCCCGCGTCCTTGGCCACCACCAGCAGCTTCTCGTTGGGAATTACGATCATGGTGTCGACGCTGTCGATCAGTTCCTTCAGGCCGCGCTCAGCCTGCATCAGTCGGCGCTTGCCCTCGAAGGCGAAGGGCCGCGTGACCACGGCCACGGTCAGGATGCCCATCTCGCTGGCCAGCGAAGCGATCACCGGCGCAGCCCCGGTGCCAGTCCCGCCGCCCAGTCCCGCGGTGACGAAAACCATGTCGGCGCCTTCCAGCGCCTCAATGATTTTTTCGGAGTCCTCGAGCGCGGCACGGCGGCCGACGTCGGGATTGGAGCCCGCACCCAGACCGGAGGTGAGTCGCACGCCCAACTGCAATTTGACGGGCGCCTGCGAAAGCTTCAGCGCCTGCACGTCGGTATTGGCGGTGATAAACTCCACGCCTTCCATGTGCGCCTGGATCATGCGGTTCACGGCATTACCGCCGCCTCCGCCTACGCCGATCACTTTGATGCGCGCGCCGCGCAGTTGCTCTTCGTGGTATTGAATCCGCATCTCTCCGGCTTCATTCATTTGCTGTTCCATTGGGATATTGTTCTCCTCGCCTGCGATTTCCTGCTTTTCTTAGCGTTAATCCCGGTTCCCTAATTCCTGCTTCTTAGAAACTCGTGGCAAACATGGCGCGGAATCTGGCGCGCAAACTGCGGTTGTCTTCGGCCGCCCGCATGGCGCGCGTGCGATGCGCGTAAAGAACCATGCCAATGCTCGCGGCCCACGATGGATGGTTCAGCTCCGCGGGCATTTGCGGCAGGCGCAGTGGCAAACCGGTGCGAGCCGGCACGCGCAACTGGCTCTCGGTCACATCCAGCATGCCGGGCAGCATCGCTCCGCCGCCGGTAAGCACGCACCCCGCGCCTAAGGCATCGAGCACGCCGCCGAGACGCAGGCTTTCACGCACAAAGTACATCAGCTCGCGGGCGCGCGGCTCCAGAATCTCCGCCATGGTGCGCAGCGACAAGCGTTGCGGCTGCGGGTTGGCAATTTCGATCTCAGCTAGTTGCGGCACCGCCGTTACCACCGCGTTGCCGTACTGCCGCTTCAACTCCTCGGCCTGCGCTACCGGCATCTGCAGGCCGATGGCCAGATCGTTGGTGAAATGCGCGCCGCCGATAGGAACCGATGCGGTGTACGCCACCGCGCCTTCGAAAAATACCGCCATGTCGGTGGAGTGCGCGCCGACGTCGAGCAGGCACACGCCGAGTTCGCGCTCGTCGGCTGAAAGCGTGCACTCCGCGGAAGCGATGGCTTCGAGCACCGCCTCCGAAACCTCGAGCCCGGCGCGATTGGCACAGGTGACGGTGCTTTGCAACGCGCTGCCGGAGCAGGTGGCGATGTGCAACTCGACTTCGAGCCGCGCGCCCACCATGCCCACCGGATCAAAAATGCCCGGCTGCTCGTCCAGGATGAACTGCCGCGGCAAAAGGTGCAGAATCTCGCGATCCGCGGGGCGTTCGATGGCGCGCGCATGATCCACGGCGGCGCGCACATCTTCGCGCGTAATCTCGCGCATGCCGCGACCCAACTGCAATCCGCCGCTCGTGTTCAGGCCGCGAATGTGCGGGCCGCCGATGCCCACCATGCACTCATCAATGTTCACGTGGGCCACGCGTTCGGCCTGCTCGCTCGCCGCCCGCACTGCCTTCGCCGCGGGAGCCAATTCGGCAATCAGGCCCTTGCGCATGCCCGCCGACTCCACCACTGCATGGCCGCGATAGCGCAACACCTGCTCATGCATGTCACCCACCAGCACGCGCGTACCGGCGCTGCCGATGTCGAGCACCACGATCAGGTTGTCTGGCTTCTGTCCCATCGCGCTCACCCGCCCGCGACGCCGCTAGTTGCGCGGGTCGAAGTTGTGTTGGTGTTCATCGCGGTGCGCTTCGGCGCCGCGTGCTTCTTCTCTTGAGTAGGCTTGTTCTTCTTCACCGCGGGCTTGTCGGCCTCAGGCTTCTTCACGGCATCGCTTGGCGCACTCGCATCGGGAGAAGGCTCTGCCGTCTCCGTGCCCGAGGCCATCTGCAGCACCACCTGGTTGTCGTAGCGCAGATCCACCGACTTGAGATGCGGATACTGCTGGCGCCACTCCGCGATGTGCGCCTTGTAACGCTGGTAGCGCTCCAGGAAATGGTCTTCGCCGAAGTGCGCCAGGATGTCGCTGCCCTGTTCCGGCATCAGCACGCGGGCATCTTCAGGATCGGTGAGGTCGATTTCAGAAATCTGTTCGGAATCGTGCTTGCCGTCCCCGTCCAGTTCGGCCATCAGGCGCAGGTACACAGCCATGCGCCCCTTGCGCGACTCCGCGGAATCGCCGGGATCGATGCCCGATATCACCGGGAACGAATAGTGCCGCGCAGCCATGGTCTTCGCAGCCATACTGAGCAGCACTCCGTTCGCGTCGACAAGGCCGATGGTTTGGCCATGCTGCGTGAACGCCACTGGCTGTCGCTCCACTATGGAAACGCGAATCTGGCCGGGCAGCACCCGCATCACTGTCGCGTGCTCGATCCAGGGAATGCTTTCAAGTGCCCGCCGTCTCTCGTTCAAAGGCACGAAGAATACGTTGCGGCCGATGTCTTCGCCGAAGACAGGCAGCAGGTCGGCGCGGGTCACTTCGGTAAGCCCGGTGGCTTGGATGTCGCCCGAGCCGGCGATGCGGAAACGCGCGTCGCGTTCGAGATAATGCGCGAGCACGAAGCAGGCTGTGGTGAATCCGCCCAGCACCAGCAACGCGCCGGCGGCAAGAAACACGCGGCCCACGGTGCTGGCCGGCCGCCACCAGGGCGGCTTGGGCGCGCCGAAACGATTCGCAGCCGGGCGCAGGACACCGTCGCCATCCGGATCGTCGAACTCCAGAGGCATACCCGGTCCGTTGCGGCGGACATGCCCTTGCAGCGGCAAATCCTCCCGCGTGCGCCGGCGGCGCAACTCAGCGGGTGGATCGTCGTCCCACAACAGGGGCCGATTTGTGGTATTCCCTTGATTCGTCACGCCTGAGCCTGGTCGTGACAATCGCCAGATTTCATTATGGCCCGCGGATGGTTACAGTCCCTCCGCGGTCACGCCGGGGGAACCTGAACCGTTACGGGCAAACTTGCGGGAAAACGTGCGGCCGGCTCACTGCCACTCGAGCGTATGCACCGAATCGGCTTCGAGATCCAACTCGAGCGCGTTCGCGCCCAGCAGCAACTGGATCCGCTTCTGGGGCCCGTGATTGGCCAGCACCGCCACCATGCTGCCGCCGGGATTGCGGAATGCGGCGGCAGAAACACCGCTGGCGGCGTCATCCGCAGCATCGCCCACGCCGTTTGCGGCGATGACTCTGGCTCCCCGCCGCACGTGGCGGGAGAAATGCGCAAAAGCCCAATACTGCCCGCTGCGCGTCACCTGGTGTGTAGCGTTGTCGACGGTGACCAACCCGCCGCAGGGGAACGGCCCCACATTCGGCTTGCCCCGCTCATCAAGCGCGATATTCCATGCCGTGATGGAGCGCGCCCAGTTGTTCGCAATGCCGTTGAAGGTTTGCGCCCAATGCGCCCAGTCGGTTTGGTAATCAGGCGCATTGATGTCGGGCCCGCCTTCGGTCCAATAAGCATTCTTCCGCGGGAACGCCTCATGCACGCGCGTCATCGCCGACACGTCGCCTCCGTAGCCGTGCCAGGCAATCCCGTCCACCGACTCATACACACCGGCATCGCTGAGTTCGTCGATAGCGCGACCCCACAGGTTGTAGTTATGGTCGAGGATCCAGATCTTCGTGCTCACGCCTTCCTTGCGGAACAGCGGGCCCAGATACGATTTCACAAACGCCATCTCGTATTCCTGGCCCCACAAACACGCCGGCATGCGTCCGTCTTGATCGGTGTCGACCTCGTTTTGTATCGTGACGGCGTCGATGGGCACGCCCGCAGCCTTGTACTCCGCGAGGAATTTCAGGAAGTACTGCGCATAGGGCTCGAAGTAGTGGTTGCGCATCGCCCCGCCCAGCATGGAACCATTCGATTTCATCCATCCCGGCGGGCTCCACGGCGAGGAGAAGAGGAACAGGCCGGGATTGACGTGGCGCGCCGCACTGAGAATGGGAAGAATGTATGCGCGGTCATGATCGATGGAAAACTTCTTCAATTCGGGATCGGGTTCCGTGCTCTCGTCGAAGCTGTAAACGGTTTGCGAATAATCGCTGGCTCCGATGCAGGTGCGGCAAACGTTGAACGCCATCTCGCCCGGCGCGAACAACTCCTCGAGCAGCGCCTTTTGCTCAGTGGCGCTGAGCCGGCTCAGCACGTAGCAAGAAGCGTCGGTGAGCGCTGCGCCAAATCCCAGCAACTCCTGCCGCGCTTCCGCGGGATTGAGAACGATGGCGTCGGCGGCAACAGCGCCGGCGGGTTTCCACGCCAGCGGCGCGCTCTTTTGATGACGCCGATCACGAGACGTGGCCCAGACGTCGACCGGGCCGGGCGCATCGGCCCACGCGGAAACTGGTTTGGAAACTGCGAATGCCGCAACCGCGGCGGAGGATGCCTTGAGAAAATCCCTGCGTGAATTGGCCGTCATTCCTGCCTCGCGAAAACTGGTTTGGATTTGCGCGCCCATCATAACAGGGCGGCGAGTGACTACTCCGCTGCGAGCGCAGCCAGGATTTGCGGTGCCAGTTGGCTCACGTTGCCCGCGCCGAGGGTCAGAATCAGGTCGCCCTCGTGGGCCGCGGCCGCAACCGCGTGCATCGCGGCGGCAAAATCGGGAGCGAACACAACCCTCGGGCCCTGAATGCGCTCGGCGAGCCGCTCTGCCGTCACGCCGGGAATTGGCTCCTCGCTGGCGGCGTAAATGGGCAGCACAATCACGGTGTCGGCGTCGCTAAACGCGCCTCCGAACTGATCCAAAAGATCCGCGGTACGGGAGTACCGGTGCGGCTGGAAGACCACATGGATCTTGCCGCCGCTCGAAGCGCGCCCAGAGGCGCATATCGAGGCGCGCGCTGCCTCCAGCGTGGCACGAATCTCTGTGGGGTGGTGGCCGTAATCATCGACAACGGTCACGCCTCGCGCCTGGCCTCTCAGTTGGAAGCGCCGGTCGACGCCGCGAAAGCTCCTAAGCCCTTCAGCAATCTTCGTGGGCGAAACTTCGAGTTGACGCGCAATGGCGACGGCGGCCGTGGCGTTCAGCACATTGTGCCGCCCGGGTACATGCAATTCGAAAGGCCCGAGCGG
>Ga0181537_10002745_pt1 | contig 15315 bp, 8 predicted proteins | sample PEATcosm2014_Bin_39_FD_119765 | JGI IMG/M metagenome (GOLD analysis project Ga0181537, IMG submission 119765) | Peatland microbial communities from MTU Mesocosm Facility, Houghton, MI, USA - PEATcosm2014_Bin23_10_metaG | ecosystem: Environmental > Terrestrial > Soil > Wetlands > Peat | place... | reverse complement strand
TAACGGGTGGGGGGGGGGGGTGACAGGACTTTTGGGGGGGGGGGGGGGGGCGGGGGGGGGGGGGGGGGCGGGACGAGTGAGAATCCCACGTCTCGCAAAGGACGCGAGACATGGGGCACTCGGCACGGTCAATAGGCGGGCGGAAGCCCTAGCTTCTGAACGATCGCACGATAGCGCGGTTCGTTGTGGAGGAAGTCGAAGTCGGGTTCGGTCTGTAGCAGAATGAGCCAAGGATAATGCTCACGATAGGACTGTTCCAGAAATTTCAACGTGTTGGCTCTGTCGCCCAAGCAGGCGTATTGACGGGCAATCTCGAACGGCGATACGTATTGCTTCTGGGCGCGGGCCAGAACGGTTTTGACGCCCAACTGCTCAAGCGATTTTTCGCCGCCCGTCTGGAATGCCTTATGCTCGGCCTGGGCCTCCGCAGAGTCGCCCAACAATTGCATCGCTTTCTCGAGTTCCCGCTCGGATTCCTTCCACATGCCCTTGTGCCAATAGGCATTGGAGAGATTGAAACGGATCATGGCTTCGTTGGGCAGGGCATCGGCACGCATCCGGAGTTCGCCGATGGCGGCGTCAAATTGGCGGAGCTGGAGGTAGGCGTGTCCCAGACCCCACGAACGCGTAAACGGATCGAGCTCGGTGGCGCGTTGTTGTTCCTGCAAAGCTTGCTCATTGCGGTCCATGGCCATCAGGATGTATGAGTGCAGATGATGTTGCTCCGCGATGCTCGGATCGAGTTCGATAGCCCGTCGAGACTCCGCATCCGCGTGCGGTAAATCCCAGGCAAAAAAGAAATACCAGGCCGCGAGCGCATGGTGGGCGTCGGGAAGGGAATCGTCAAGCTCGACGGCTTTGCGGGCGGCGGCTTCCATCGGTTCCATGAGGTCCTTGGCGGGGGCCTCGTTATCGACTCCGCGCAAGCCATAGGAATCGGCGAGACCGGCCCAGGCGGGCGCGTAGTCGGATTGGATCTGGATGGCCTTCTCGAAGTATTCCTGGCTGCGCTGATCGTTTCCGGCAAACCAGAAATAACGTCCGTGGAGGTAGGCGTCGTGGGCTTCGGGATTGATATAACGTTGCCGCGGAGAGGGCGAGGTCGCAGTCTTCACTTCCTTGGCAATCGTCTCTGACAGCTCGGAAGGCAACGAATACGCGTGATTTAGATCGCGGTCGTAGCTTTCCGCCCAAACGTGAGTGTCAGTAGGAGCGTAGATCAACTGCACCGTCATGTGGACGCGGTTGGAGGACCGGCTGATGGAGCCTTCGAGAATGCCGTCGACGTTGAGTTCGCGGGCGATGTCCGGGAGGGGACGTTTTACACCTTTATATTGCATCACCGAAGTGCGGGAGACGACGCGGAGGTTTTGGTTCTTGGCGAGCGCAGTGATGAGTTCGTCGGTCATGCCGTCGGCGAAGTATTCCTGCGAGGTGTCGCCGGAGAGATTGGTCAGCGGGAGGACTGCGAGGGAGTGGATCTGAGCGGCCTGGTTCGGAAAGATGCGATTGCGGAAGAGGAAGATCAGGGCGGAGGCGGTTGCTAGTAGAAGCGTGACGGCGATGATGGCTCGGCTGCGGCGCGATACTTCCGCGCCGCCGGACAGCCGGGGCGGCCGTCCCCACATGGGCTGAGGAGCTTCGGGCGGACGAGGCGTCCGCCCCTCCATGGTCTCTGGTGGTTGCGGCTTCGCGCCGTTGATTTCGGCGACGAAACGGTAGCCTTTGCCGGTGACGGTTTGGACGAATCGAGGGCGCTCGGGATCGTCTTTCAGGGTTTGCCGGATTTTCCGGATTGCGGTGTTGATGCCGTGCTCGGTGTCGACGAAAACCTCTTTGCCCCAGAGGCGGTCGATGATCTCCTGGCGGGTGACGACGCTGCCGTCTTTTTCGAGGAGCAGGAGGAGCAGCTCCATAGGAATGCGTTCGAGTTTCAGGACGCGGCCGTTGCGCCGCAACTCGAAACGGGAGGGGTCCAGCTCGAACTCATCGAACTTGTGGATACAGGCAGGCACACGACGCCCCAGGGGGAGCCCGGAAACTATAGCATTGATGCCCGGCGATTGCACCGAACTTCCTATGTCTGCAATGGCTTACGAATTTACCTCTCCTTCACCCAAGCTTCACCCCGGCTGCATTGCCGCAAGTCGCTGTCGGGGGCAGGATGTGCGCGAGAGTTGCGCTCCTGGTGAGCAGCAACCCTGAAGGTTCGATTTCAAAGGAGATTTCAAAATGAAAACGCTAAGAAAACTGTCGGTGACGTTAGGAGCAATCGTGGTCGTAGCCATGATGGCGGCGACCGCGAACGCGGGGTGCGGGGACATCGGACACGGGAAAGCCACGCTGAAGCGCCAAAGTTGGCAGGGGAGTGAGTTCGGGGTGCCGGCGCTTCGGTTGGTCAGCGAACAGGACAACGACCCGATCACCGGGATGTGGAAGGTGACATTCACGGCGGGCACAACACAAATCGACACCGGCTTCTCTGTCTGGCACGCCGACGGGACGGAGATTATGAACTCGGGTGACCGCTCGCCGCTGACCGGCGACTTCTGCCTCGGAGTGTGGAAGAAGATCAACAACCATTACAAGCTCAACCACGGCGGCATCGGGTGGGATCCGACTGGGACAGTGCAGGTGGGACCGTCGAACATCGTCGAGGACGTGGAATTGGGGCCGAAGGGAAATGCATTCTCCGGTACATTCACGATCACGCAGTACGACATGAACGGAAATGTGCTGGAGACGGTTTCGGGAAATATCGCCGGGACTCGGATCGACGTGAACACAGTGATTAACACCTTCTGAGTCGGCTGCTTAGCGGGCCATTCAGGCGACCAACGCGCGCAGTGCCGCAACATAAAAGTGGCGGCATTGCGCGCGCGTCGTTTCATAGGACTCTGCTTTTTGTGCAAAGACCAATCCTCGCTCGGGGATGGCAGTCCCTGCTAATCCTCGCCCAAGATGACAATCACGAAAAGCCGCGGCCCGATACTTCTGGGCCGCCGGACAGCCGGGGGCGGCTGTCCCCACATGAGTCGATACGGTGCTATTTGCCGGGGGTTAGTGCGGCTTGGGTGGTGGGTGCGGGGAGTTCGTCGCCGCGGAAATATTTCGGTGCGTCTTTGCTGGGGTCTTTGGGGGCGTCTTTCGAATTGGGATCGAATTTGTAATTCGCCGCTTTCATTTCGGGCATGGCTTCGTAGGGCTTGGAGTAGTCGTTGGCGGCGTTCCAGAAGAGGAAGCCGATGCCGCCTTTGCTTCTAGCGGTTTCGACTTGAATTTTTATGTACTCGGGTGAATAAGTTTTCGTGCGCCAGTGGAAGGCTTGCAGCCAGGGGCGGATGACTACGCCGCTGCCTTTGGTGATCAATTCGAAGCGGTCCATGGATTCGCCGATGAAGTGGGCGGGCTCGTCGCCGGGGTGGGGGATGTTGTCCATGCCGAAGAAGTGGCTGGGGTAGATCATGGGGCTGAGGACGTCGCAGTAGTGGGCCATGCCGACGATGTCTTGTCCGGTGTGGGCGAGGTCGACTTGGCGCTGCCAGGCCATTACGCCGAAGACGTCGAGGCTTAGCAGGACGCCGGTGGGGTGGAGCTCGGCGTAGGCTTTCTTGAGGAATCCGGTGATTACGTCGGTGCGTTGGGGGGCGCGGGCGTGGCAGGCGGGGGGTTCGGGGGCGGTGGATTTTGGTGCTGGCCTCGTCTCCGTTCCGCTCGGCTTCGCCGTTGCGGGACCGGCGAAGGCGCCCGTCGCCACATGGGTCGCGGTCGCGTCGGCACATGAATCTTGCGGTGCCTCAGGCTGACCAGTTTGGAAGACGAATTGGGCGTCTTTTTGGTCGCCTTCGGCGGGGAAGCGTACGTAGTCGAATTGGATTTCGTCTACGCCTAGCGTGGCTACGTATTTGGCGAGGGCGATGTCGTAGTCCTGGACTTTGGGGTTGCTGGGGTCGGTCCAGACCAGTTTGCCGTTTTCGCGCCAGGCTGTCTTATTCTTTCGGGACTGGACGGCTAGTTCGGGGTGGTTCACCACCAGGCGCTCGTCGCGGAAGATGGCGATTCTCGCGATCGCGTGCATGTTCTGCTGGTGGATGAAGTGGACTAGCTTGGGGACATCGTGGATGTAGACCTGGTGCTGGCCGAGCAGCGGGTGCTCGAAGGGGATGTTGACGCTGCCGTCGGAATCCTTGATGTCGAAGACGACCGAGTTGCCGCCGACTTCGCGCCAATGCTTGATGATGCGGAGTCCGTGGTCGCTGGCGGCCATGATGCCGGTGAGATAGATGGCGCGGACTTCGAAATCCTTGGGAACGGGGATGGTCTTTTCGGTGATGGGCGCGGCGAGGATTCCGGGGATGATGATTTGTTCGTTGGCTTTCAGAATGTTTGACGCGTCGGATTTGTGGTTCACGGCGCGGATGGCTTCGGCCAGTTCGGACGTCGTGAGATAGCTGGTTTTGCCGAGGTAACGGCGGGCGACAGTGGGGATGGCTTCTCCGCGCTGCGCGGTGTATATTTCGGTGCCGGGAGCGGCCAGGGGCTTGGGCTCGGCGGGCTTCGACTTCGGTTTCGTCACGTCGGCCTCGGATGCGCTGACGGGGTGCAGTTGCGGCGCGGTCGCGGCGGCCGGGGGATTCGCCGTTTGCGCTTCGGCGGTGAAGTCGGATGCAGAGCCGGGGCCGACGCGCCAGGCGGCGGCAGCGAAGAGGATGGAAGAGACTCCAGTGATCAGGCGAACCGACGAAAGGCGCAAGCATTCCTCCGTGAGAACTAGCTTAGATGCGATATTAGCGGCGAGGTGTGCGGGGGGCTAGTTACGGGTGTAGTAACACTGTGGGCGCGGGGTGGTTTCGAGTTCGTTGGCGTCGACATCTCAGAGCTAGATAGGGGGCTTGCGAGGTCTGTGCCGGGGGCCGCTCGGCTTCGCCCTCGCGGGACGGGCGAAGGCGCCCGTCGCCGCATGGGCTGGGGTGGTCTCTACTGAGTACAGGTTCCTTCCTTGATGGTGCAAAGGTTTTCTCTTTGGGGCTGTGAGGTTCGTGGCGGGGTTGTGCTTAATTGGGACTGGGTCACGCTAAATCGTGGCGGATGAATGAGTTCCGATTGGCGGCTGGGGCCGCGGGAACGTGGCCAGCGGGTTGCTTAGTTCTATAGCAACCGGACGCCTCTGATTCGGGAAGCTTGATCAGGAAGCTTTGGGGAGCGGGTTGGGGCTTCCAGGAAGTGGGCCAGGGACACGGGAATTGGCCCTACAAAGTCCGGAATGATCGGTACGGAAGGCCGAAGAAAAACGGCCTCACGAAAGGGAAAATGTCCGGGGAACCGGGCAACGACTTATGAGAATGAATCTGGCTACAGTGCTTGATCCGAATCGCCGCAGCAACGATGCTGGAGAGTTTGATGCCGCGCTGCGCCGCCGCATTGTGGGCCAGGACGCGGCCGTTGAAAAGGTGGTCGAAATTTACCAGATGTTTCTGGCGGGGTTGAATGCGCCGGGGCGTCCGGTGGGGAACCTGCTGTTTCTGGGGCCCACGGGATCGGGCAAGACGCGGGTGGTCGAGGCTATGGCCGAGGCGCTGTTTGGGGACGCGCGGGCCTGCATCAAGATCGATTGCGCGGAGTTTCAGCATTCGCACGAGATTGCCAAGCTGATTGGTTCGCCTCCGGGATATTTGGGACACCGGGAGACGCATCCCCTGCTCACGCAGGAAGCGTTGAACCAGTGGTACACGGAGAAGTTGAAGCTGTCGATTCTGCTGTTTGACGAAATCGAGAAGGCCAGCGACTCGCTGTGGCAGTTGCTGCTGGGGATTCTCGACAAGGCGACTTTGACCTTGGGCGACAACCGGCGCGTGGACTTGTCGCAGTGCATCATTATTTTGACTTCGAACCTGGGTGCGGGTGAGATGACGAACCTGGTGGATGGCGGGTTTGGATTCTCGCCGAAAGCGGTCGAAGTGGATGAGAAGTTTGACGACAAGATTCAGCGCACGGCAGTGGACGCGGCGCGGCGCAAGTTTACGCCGGAGTTCATGAACCGGATTGATAAGACGGTCGTGTTCAAAACGCTGCGGGATGAGCATCTGTCGCAGATTCTGGACATTGAACTCGGGATGGTGCAGCAGCGCGTGCTGATGGCGGCGGGCGCGAACCAGTTCGTATTCAACTGCACTGCTCCGGTGAAGGAATTCTTGTTGAAGGAAGGCACCGACCCGCGGTACGGGGCGCGTCACCTGAAGCGGGCGATTGAACGGAATCTGGTGTTTCCGCTGGCGAATCTGGTGGCAACCGGGCAGGTGAAGCTGGGAGATTTTGTCCGCGTGGACATGGCTTCGGAGAACAAGATGATTTTTGTAAAAGAAGCCGAGAACAGCATGGCTCCGGTGATGCTGGAACGGTACGGAGCCGCGGCCGCAGCCCTGCCGGGCGCGCGGGCGGCACGCACGGCGGTGAATAGCCGCAGGACTGATTTTGGGACGCCGTCACCGGGCGTGGCGGAGAGTAAATGAGCTTCTAGCTTCTGGCTCCTAGCTTCCAGCTAGGACCACAACAGGCTTCTCGCTTGAACGCATCTCGCGAGTTGTTTTCCCTTTGGATGGCGCCGGAAATATCCCGGCGCCTTTTTTTATTTTTTTGTGGTCTTCCGGATCTGATCCTCATTCTTGATTGGCAGCCTGCAGCGGTTGCTGTCGAGCTGCGCTCGACTGGACAGCCGGGGGCGGCTGTCCCCACATGAACCTTCCCTACATAGGACTCTTTCGGGCTCCGCTTTCGGCGGCTTACTTGGCGCGGTAGACCGTCTTGCCTGCCACCATCGTCCAGAGGACTTTGGTTTCGCGCATTTTTTCTGGAGGGATCGTTAGGACGTCGCGGTCCAGCAGGATTAAATCTGCGCGCTTGCCGGGGGCGATGGTGCCGAGGGAATCCTGCATGTTCATGGCGTGCGCGCTGTTGCGGGTGTAGGCGTAGAACATGGCTTCGCGGGGCATCGCTTGCGAGGGGTCGAGGACGCCTTCGGAGCCTTTGCGGGTTTCGGCCTGGTAGGTGGCGTAGAAAACGTTGGCGGTCGAGACTGGCCAGTCGCTGGCTCCGGAGATGATGCCGCCGTTGTCGAGGATGGAGCGGGCGGGATACTGCCACTTATAAATTTGGGGAGCGAGATAGGGCTTCACGATTTCGATAGTGTCGTTGCTGGCCTCGGCCCAGAAGAGCTGCAGGGCGCTGATGACGCCGAGTTCGCGGAAGCGGGGAAAATCCTCGGGACGCACGAATTGTTCGTGGGTGAGAGTGTGGGGCAGGTGGGAATCGCCGTTGGCCTGGCGGGCGGCGGCGATGCCATCGAGTGCAGCCTTGACTGCTCCGTCGCCGATGGCGTGGACGTGGATGATGAGTCCTTGTTTGTCTGCGGCGATGCAGAGATCGGCGAATTTTTTGGGATCGAACAGGAGTTCGCCATTGCGTCCGGTGTTTTTGTAAGGCTGAGTGAGATTGGCGGTTTGCGAAGGGAACTCGACCACGCCGTCGGCGAAGACTTTGATGCCGGTGACGTGGAGATTCGGGACATTTTTATAGAGCTCGCGAGTCTTCTGTATGGCGGCCAGTTCCGCTGCGGGATCTTTGGCGAAGACTTGCGGAAAGGCGACGATTTGCGAAGTGAGTTCGCCGTGGTCGGCGAGGAGTTTGTAGGCTTGCAGGACTTCGTCGCGCGCCAGGGGATCGAGCCAGGCGGTGATGCCGAGGCTGTAGTTGTAATGGAGCGCGGCGCGGGCGGCGGCGAGCAGGTCGTCGGGCGTGTAAGGGGGCAGCAGAGGCTCGATTTTTTCGAGGCCGGCGTCGACGAGGAAGCCATTGGGCTGGCCATCTTTACTGATGCCGTAGTAGCCGCGTGCGGTGGGGGAAAGCTTCTTTAGAAAATCGGCGGTGATGCCGGCGCGCGCCAGCAGGGCGTGATTGGCCCAGGCGGTGTGCCCGTCCATGCCGCGGAGCAGGATGCATTGCCGGGCATAGGCGCCGGTGCTGAAGTCGGCGTTGAGGACGTCGGGGTGCGACCAGAAGGCGAGAGGCATGCCCTGGATTTCGAGAATGTCGCCGCGCAGGCCGCGGCCGGTTTTTTTGGCGTTGGCGACGAAGGGCGGAAGTTGGGCGAGAGTGAAGACTTTGTCGCTGGCGTCGGCGCCGATGAGGACGAGTCCACCGTCAATGGAGTGGCTGTGGGAGTCGATGAAGCCGGGGAAGAGGGTTTTGCCGCCGAGGTCGATGCGTTCGGCGGAGGGTGAGGCTTCTCTCTCAACTTCCGGGAGATTGCCGACGGCGAGGATTTTGTCTCCGCGAATGGCGACGGCTTCGGCGTAGGGATTCTCGGGATTGCCGGTGAAGACCTGGGCGTGGAAGAAAATTCGGTCGGCGGAGTCCTGGGCGCTCAGTGTTGGTAGAAGAAAGAATGATCCTGCGCAGAGAAGAAAAATGATTCGGCGTGAGAATGAGGGCACGCGGTCGGCCTTTCGCGGCGGATTCGACTCAAACGGAAAGTGACACTATACACAACTTGAGCCGGACAAAGTGATAAGGAAGCGAGCCAAACGCGCGAGTTATTGCGCCGCAAAGGACGCGACACATCACGCGGCTCTCCCAGATCCTTCACTCGCGCAAAGAGTGCGCTCCTCAGGATGACAACATACAGACGAAGACGGCGGGAACGCTGCCAGGATTCCTTCGGATGGCCGCAAGCCTATGGGCTGCATTGACTTGGGGGTTTGTGCGACGTATGATTCGCGGCGGATGATCGGGCAAATTTTTTCTCACTACAAGATCGTGGAAAACCTCGGCGGCGGAGGCATGGGCGTGGTCTACAAGGCCGAGGACACGCGGCTGCACCGCTTCGTGGCGCTGAAGTTTCTGCCCGATGAAGTGGCGCGCGATCCGCAGGCGTTGGGACGGTTTCAGAGGGAAGCACAGGCGGCGTCGGCGTTGAATCATCCGAGCATCTGCACGATTTATGACATTGGGGAAGAGAATGGCAAGGCGTTCATTGCCATGGAGTTTCTGGACGGCTCGACGCTGAAACATTTGATCAACGGGCGTGCGCTGGAGCTGGACCGGTTGCTCGATATTGCGATTGAAATTGCGGACGCGCTGGATGCGGCGCACTCGCAGGGGATTATTCATCGCGACATCAAGCCGGCAAATCTTTTTGTGACGCGGCGCGGGCACGCGAAGATTCTCGATTTTGGGCTGGCGAAACTTTTGCCGTCGCACGCGGGCGGCGGGCGAGCGGGGGAAACGCCAAAGGCCACGACGTTAGGAACTATGACGGTGACCTCGGGCGAGGCGGCGGACTTGTTTACCAGTCCCGGGACCGCGGTGGGGACGGTGGCTTACATGTCGCCGGAACAGGTTCGGGGCAAGGAACTGGATGCGCGCAGCGATCTGTTCTCGTTTGGGACGGTGCTGTACGAAATGGCGACGGGCTTGCTGCCCTTTCGCGGAGAAACTTCGGGAGTAATGTTTGAGGCGATTTTGAATCGGCTGCCGGCTCCGGCGATTCGGATCAATCCGGAGATCCCGCCGAAGCTGGAAGAGATTTTGCAGAAGGCTCTGGAGAAAGACCGCGAGATGCGCTATCAGGTGGCGGCGGAAATTCGCGCCGACCTGAAACGGCTGCGGCGGGAAACGGATTCTTCAGCGCGGGTTTCGTCGGGCAGCGGCTCGCAGGCGGCGGTGAGTGGAGCGGTGCCGTTGTCGGGGTCGACTCCGGGGATGGCAGCGGCTTCGAGCGTGCAGAGTGGAGTTGGTCCGGCGTCTTCTTCTGCAGCATCGTCTGTTTCCTCCTCGGCTTCGTCTTCTTCGGTTTCTTCGGTGCGGGAAGTGGCGGGGCAGCATAAATTCGGGTTGGTGCTGACTTCGGTGATTCTGCTGGGGCTGGTAGCGGCGGCGGCTTTCGGCATCTATTCCTACGTTTTCCGCAAGCAGGCGACGGCATTCGAGCGCTTCACGGTCACGCCGGTGACAGAAACCGGCAAGGCGTCGCTGGCGGCGGTGTCGCCGGATGCGAATTACATTCTGAACGTACAGCGTGAGAACGGACAGCAAAGCCTGTGGCTGCGGAATATTCCAACCAAGAGCAACACGCAAATTGTTCCGCCTTCGGATGACCGGTACTACAGCGTGAACTTTTCGCCGGACGGGAATTCGATTTATTTCATCAAAGATGAAAAGTCGGAAAAGAACGTCTACAGCCTGTACCGTGCGCCGGTGCTGGGCGGGAGCCTGGAGCGGATCGTCCACGACATCGCGAGCGACATCAGCTTTTCGCCGGATCGCACCCACTTCGTATTCTTGCGCACAAGGCGCAACCAGGGTGAAGGCGATCTAATCATTGCCAACGCGGACGGCTCCGCGGAAAAGGTGTTATCGAGGGAGACCACCCGCTTGTACGATCCGGCGTGGTCGCCGGACGGCAAAGCGATTGTGGCGGCGGAATTTGTGGCGGACGCGTCGGCGTTGTCGGAGTTGGACCTGTTTGATCCTGCGACGGGCGCGAAAACAATATTCAAGAAATCCGACATGCGGCTGACTTCACCCATCTGGCTGCCCGATCAGAGCGGCATTCTGGTGGTGGGCAGCGGGCGCGATTCCAATTTCAATCGCAGTCAGATCGGGATGATTTCTTATCCGCAGGGAGTGTACCGGCCAATCACGAATGACACGAATTCCTATCCCAGGATCAGCCTGTCGGCGGACGGCAAGACGATCGCGACGGTGCAATCGCAGTATGTGGGCGCGCTGCAGACCGCAACATACGATGGCAAGGTTGCCGGCAAGCCGGTGACGATCAGCAGCCGTCCGCCCACGAACTGGTTTGCCTGGACGCCCGACGGGAAGCTGCTGGCGGAGCAGGAGAATGGGATTTTTCAGATGCACGCCGACGGCAGCAACCGGGTGCCGCTGTTGCACGACGATTTTCCGTCGTTCGTGCCGATCTCCTGCGATCACGGCCGCTATGCGGTTTTCGCGTCCGCGTCGCGCGGGGGCGGCAATTCGGTGAACATCTGGCGATCGGACGCCATGGGTGGAAGCCTGAAGCAGCTGACGACAGGCACCTACGACCAACCGGCGATGTGTTCGCCGGACGGGAAATGGCTGGTCTATGCCAGCTTCGATGCGGGAAAATTTGTGGCGAAGAAAGTTTCCGTGGACGGAGGGACGCCGACGCAGCTTTCGGAATCGTTGCTGACGTGCGGCTGCGTGAATGTGTCGCCGGACGGAAAGAATCTTGCGTTTCAAACTCAGCCCACGACCGGCGGCCCGGTGGTGATCAAGATTCTGGATTTTGAGACACTGCAGCCGGTGAAGATTCTCGAACGCGATCCGCGGGCCGGTGGGGAGATTCGCTATACCTCGGACGGAAAAACGATCGGCTACCCGATTCGCGAGAACGGCTTGTATGCCCTGTGGGTATCGCCGGTGGATGGCACGCCGGGGCATCGCGTTACCGAATTCGAAGCGGATCGCATTGATGACTTTCACTGGACCCTGGACGGCAAAACTCTGGGGCTGCTACGCACTCACGAAGATAGCGACGTTGTACTGTTGCGCCAAACCTCTGCGGCGCGGTGAGCGAGTCCCTTCCCGCCACAAATAGGTGACCTTCGTAATCGCACGGGGGCGTTACCGCATTGCTGGTGCGGAAGCGCGCTCCTAGAATCGGAGCAGGGTTTACTCCGCCTGATTCCGCATGCCTGAGATCACAAAACGACTGGATCGAGCCGAACTGGGGAAGCGCGTTGAGCGCGCGGAGAAGCTTTTGCAAAAAGGCAAGACCGCTGAGGCTCTGGAAGAGTACCTTCTGGTCCTGCGGGACGATACGGAGAACGATGTGGTGCGGCAACTGGCCGCGGATTTGTGCCTGTCGTTGAGCCGCAACGCCGATGCGGTCAAATTGCTGGGCGACTTGTTTGAGCGGCAGGTGGGGACGGGCGACGCGACTCGGGCCAGCCTTACTTACAAGAAGCTGGCGCGGCACGGGAATCCGACGTGGCAACAGAAATTCCGCTTTGGCCAGCTGCTGGAAGGGTCGAACAGGAAGCTGGCGGTGGGAACGTATGAAGCGGCCCTGTCGGATTTGGTGAAGCTCGACAAGAAGAAGGAAGCAGCCGAGATACTGGATCGGATCGTGGCGATGGAGCCGACGCAGGCCAACCTGCAACGGGTGGGAGAACTGGCGTCGGAGTTGGGGAACAGCAAGCTGGCGGCATCGTCATTTCAGAAAATTGCGCAACTGGCCGCGACCGAGGGGGGCGATTCGGCGACGTGGTACGAGCGCGCCTATCAGGAAGATGCTTCGGATCAGGGCATCGCGCTGGCCTACGGGAGAAGCCTGCTGGCGCAGGGACAAGTGGGAGCCGCCATCTTTATTCTTGAGCCGCAGATGAACTCCGGGCAGGTAACGGCGGCGTTGCGCGAGACCTATGCCGATGCGCTGCTGGCGGCGGGCCGCCATGCCGAAGCGGAACCGATGGTGTGGCAGCTGTTTGAGCAGAATCCGGGACGGGTGCAGCAGGTGATCGCGCTGATCGGGAGTCTGCTGGATGCGGAGCAGGAGGATGCGGCGGTGGCGCTGGCGCGTAAGCTGGAACAGTTCCAGCGGCGGCGCGGGGAGCGGCGGCAGTTCATCGCCATCATGGAAGACATCACCGCAGCGCGCAAGCCGTCAGCGCAGATGCTGGAGTTCCTGTGTGAACTTTATAACGCGTCCAACCGCGAGAATGATTATTGCCAGACTCTGCTGAAATTGTTTGACCTGTATTGCAGCACCGGCGAATTTGCGCGGGCTGCGGAGTGTCTCGACCGGGCGGCAGAGGTCGATCCTTATGAAGCGGGGCATCTGAAACGGCTGGACATGCTGAAGGGGCACGTGGAAGACGGGCGCTTCAAAGGGATCTCGTCGCGATTTTCATCGGCCAGCAAGGCACCGGAAGAGCCGGTGGTGGAAGGCGTGCGGACGCTGGGAGCTTCGACGCTGCAGGACTTGATGCTGCAGGCGGAAATTCTGGTGCAGTATGGAATGCGCAACAAAGCGGTGGAACGGTTGCAGCGGATTCAGGAACTGTTTCCGCACGAAGAGGAACGCAACGAGGACTTGCAGCGCTTGTATTTGTCGGCGGGCGTGACGCCGCGGTATGCGGGATCGGCGCCCTTGCCACCTGCGCCGGTCGCGGCGGCGACGGTTCCGGCTGCGGCAGCAGCGGCGGTGCCCGCGCCTGCGCCTGTGCCTGATCCCGCAACTGACGTGCGAGCGTTCACCCGGGTGGCTGAGATTTCGCGCAAGCTGTATCACCAGGGCACGGCTCCGGCGGTGCTGGGGACTGCGGTGAGAGAGATTGCGTCGCACTGGGAGGCGTCACGCTGTATTGCAGCGATGGGCAAGGCGGGCTCGTCTCCGACGGCGGTAGAAGAGTTTTGCGTCGAAGGCCTGAAGAAGTCGAGTGGACCGGCAATTGTGGAACTGGTGGTGTGCCTGCAGAAGGCGGTGAACGGGGCGGAACCGCTGGCCATTGAGGATGCGGGGCGAGCGGTTTCGCTGCAGTCGGCGCGCAAGGCGGTGACGGAGATGGGAGCCGTGTCGGTGCTGGCCATTCCGCTGAGCGATGGGGAAGAGATTGTCGGCATGCTGGTGCTGGTGCACAACCGGCCGCGGACCTGGCAGCAGTCGGACATGGTGGTGCTGAAGACGCTGTCGGAGCAGATGGTGATTGCGCTGAACAACGCGGGGCTCCGGCGGCTGGTGAAGAATCTTTCAGTGACGGATGAGAAATCGGGGCTGTTGAAGCGCGCGTCTTATATTGATCTGCTGCTGGCGGAGAGCAAGCGGGCCATTCAAAATGCGTCCTCGCTTTCAGTGCTGTTGCTGCAGTTCGGCAGAAGCGGGGGCATGATCAAGGAGTATGGCGAGGCGGAAGTGCAGGCGGTGATGGAGCGGGCGGGGCAGTTGTTTGCGGCGAGCATTCGCTCGAACGATCTGGCATTTCGCTACGACACGACGACGATCGCGATTCTGCTGGGCGAAACGGCAGAGAAAGAAGCCATGCTGGCGGTGGAAAAGCTGCGCAAAATTATTTCCGAAGTGCGGCTGCCGGCGAAAGATGACGGCAGCCAGGGACACCCGGCGCAATTTTCCGCGGGACTCGCTGAAGCTGTGATCCGCACGGAATACGATCCGGTGGACGTGGTCACCGAAGTGATCAACCGCGCCGAACATGCGCTGGCGCAAGCCATGGCGCAGGGGCCGGGCAAGGTTGTCTGTCTCGGGCCGGCGGCGCTGGTTGCAGGCGCCGTGGCGTAGGAATTGAGTCATTGAGTCAATGAGTCATTGAATCAATCGATGACTCAATCCGGAATTCTGATACTTCCATCTTCTGCGATAGGGAACGATGGATTCCAGGCGACTTCCCATAGAAATCCATCCGGATCGGAGAAGTAGCCGGAGTAGCCGCCCCAGAAGGCTTCCTGAGCGGGCTTGAGAATCTTCGCTCCTGCGGCGGCGGCTTCTTTGAGCACGGAGTCAACTTCGGCGCGAGTGCGCGCGTTGTAAGCCAGCGAGATCGCGTTGAAGCCTTGGCCTTCGGAAGCAACATTGGCATCCTTGGCAAGCTCGTGGCGCGGATAAAGTGCGAGGGCCATCCCGCCCGCCTGGAAAAAGACGATGCCATCTGCTTCGGCCGCGGACATTCCTCGGCGCCATCCCAGGCGCTCGTAGAATTCGCGGCTGCGCTTTAGATCGGTCACGCCGAGTGTGACGATGCTGACGCGCTGTTCCATCGGGATTCCTCGTCGTGACTTCCGGGTCGGCGACCACAACACGATAGCGGTCAGTCGCGGCGATGGTCAAATCCGTTCACACGCTGCTAAACTGACAAGTTTGGCGCAGCGACTCTGCACTGATTCTGGTCAGAGATCTATAAGGAAATTCATGTTAAAGCCTGGTGATATTGCGATTGTCAGCGGGGCGCGCACGCCCTTTGGCCGCTATTGCGGCAAGTTGAAGGACTATACGGCGCAGGAACTGGCGGCTGTGGCGGCCAAGGGCGCGATCGAACGCGCGGGGATCGATGCCAAAGAATTCGACCACGCCGTGTTCGGCAACGCGCAGCAGACTTCCGGCGACGCGCTGTATGGGGCGCGGCACGTGGGGCTGCGGGCGGGGCTGCCGATTGAGACTCCGGCGTTGACCGTGAACCGGTTGTGCGGCTCCGGGATGCAGGCGATTGTCTCGGCGGCGCAGATGATCCAGACCGACGAGGCGAAGATTGTTTTGGC
>Ga0181537_10002744_pt1 | contig 15318 bp, 11 predicted proteins | sample PEATcosm2014_Bin_39_FD_119765 | JGI IMG/M metagenome (GOLD analysis project Ga0181537, IMG submission 119765) | Peatland microbial communities from MTU Mesocosm Facility, Houghton, MI, USA - PEATcosm2014_Bin23_10_metaG | ecosystem: Environmental > Terrestrial > Soil > Wetlands > Peat | place... | reverse complement strand
TGAGCGATTTGGCCAAGGAAGGCCAACTCTCCGAGCGAGCCAACCCGGGTCAGTTCAAGGGCTCGTACGCGGAGATCGTCAAGGGCGTCAACACTACTTTGGATGCGATTGTGATTCCGGTGGTGGAAAGCACGCGTATCGTCACCCAGGTGTCCGAGGGCAAGGTCGACGAACTGGTCACGCAGGCTCTCAAAGGTGACCACGAGAAGCTGAAGAACGGCGTCAACAACATTGCCGTCGCCCTGCAACTCATGCAAAAAGAAATGCTGCGCATGAGCGATCTAGCGAAGGAAGGGCAACTTTCCGAGCGCGCCAACCCTGGCCAGTTCAAGGGCTCTTACGCTGAGATCGTAAAGGGCGTGAATACCACTCTGGATGCAATCGTGATTCCGGTGGTGGAAAGCACGCGCATCGTTACCCAGGTCTCCGAAGGCAAGGTCGACGAACTGGTCACCCAGGCCCTCAAAGGCGATCACGAGAAGTTGAAGAACGGTGTCAACAACATCGCTGTCGCTCTGCAACTAATGCAAAAGGAAATGCTGCGCATGAGCAATCTGGCCAAGGAGGGGCAGCTCTCCGAGCGCGCCAACCCAGACCAATTCAAGGGCTCGTACGCGGAGATCGTCAAGGGCGTGAACACGACACTGGATGCGATTGTGATTCCGGTGGTCGAAAGCACACGAGTCCTGACTCAGGTCTCCCTGGGCAATGTCGATGAACTGGTTGTTCAGAATCTCAAGGGCGACCACGAAAAGTTGAAGAACGGAGTTAACAACATCGCCGTCGCGATACAGCTGCTGCAGAAAGAGATGCTGCGCATGAGCGATCTTGCCAAGGCTGGTCAACTTGCCGAACGGGCCAAGCCGGATCAGTTCAAAGGCTCTTACGCGGAGATCGTCAAGGGCGTGAATACAACCCTTGATGCCATTATCATTCCGCTAAATCATGCCGCGCTGTACGTGGAAAAAATCAGCAAGGGCGATATTCCCGCTCAGATCACCGACGTCCGAAATGGCGACTTTAACACGATGAAGGACAATCTCAACAATCTCATCGTTGCCATGAACGACATCACCGGGGCTGCCGAAGAGATTTCGAATGGCAATCTTACGGTGAGTCTCCGGGAGCGGTCGCCGCAGGACAAGCTGATGCAGGCACTGGGGTCGATGGTTTCCGGTCTGACGCAGACTGTCTCCGATATCCGCTCCATTGCCGGCGAAGTGGCGGCTGCCAGCAAGTCCATCTCGACTGCTTCGATCGAGGTTTCGAAGGGCGCCAGCGCGCAGGCCTCTGCGGCCGAAGAAGCCTCGTCGTCGATGGAGGAGATGGTTTCAAACATCAAACAGAACGCCGACAACGCACAGCAAACCGACAAGATCGCCAACAAGAGCGCCAAGGATGCGCAGGAAAGCGGGAAATCGGTGCTGGAGGCGGTAGCCGCGATGAAGGAGATCGCCAACAAGATCTCGATCATCGAGGAGATTGCGCGGCAGACCAACCTGCTTGCCCTGAATGCGGCCATTGAAGCGGCGCGCGCAGGCGAGCACGGCAAGGGGTTTGCAGTGGTGGCAGCCGAAGTACGCAAGCTGGCTGAACGCTCGCAGAAGGCCGCCGGTGAGATCAACCAGCTTTCTGGGACCACACTAAAGGTGTCGGAGAAATCCGGCGAGATGCTGGATAAGCTGGTGCCCGATATCCAGCGCACGGCCGAGCTGGTGCAGGAGATTTCCGCAGCCAGCAAGGAGCAGGATACCGGCGCCGAGCAGATCAACAAAGCGCTGCAGCAACTGGATCAGGTGATTCAGCAAAACGCTTCGGCCGCCGAAGAAATGGCTTCGACGACCGAGGAGCTGACCGGGCAGGCGGAACAACTGGTAGGCGCCCTGTCGTTCTTCCATACCGGAGACGAAGAGGACGGACGGGGACGGAGAGGCGCGGCTCCCAGGCCGGGACAGCCAGCGGCGGCCAGACCGGCGCAGGCAGTGACAGCCAGGCCGGTGAAGCCAAATGGCCATCATCCGGCGGCCGCCAAGTCCTCCGCCAAGGGCGGGGTCAGCCTGCGGCTGAGCGACAAACACGACGATTCGGACGGTGAATTCGAGCGTTACTGACCGTGATGGGCGGAGCTTCCAAAGGGAGTTCCGCCCGAGTCATCAGGATGAGAGAGGAGTGGAAGTATGAGCGTTAGCGAAATCACTGAGACGCGGCAGTATCTTACCTTCAAGCTCGGCAACGAGGTGTTTGCCACGGATGTGGCGAAGGTAAGAGAGGTGCTCGATCTCACGCCTATCACATCTATTCCCCGGACGCCGGAGTTTATGGCCGGGGTAATCAACCTAAGAGGAAGCGTGGTTCCGGTTGTCGATCTCCGGTTGTGCTTCGGGATGTCGAAGACCGAGAACACGCGCAACACGTGCATTGTGGTAGTTGAAGTTCTGCTGGATTCGGAATCGATTGTAATCGGCGCGCTGGCCGATTCGGTTGAGGAAGTGATTGACATGGAGCCGGACCAGATTGAGCCGGCGCCGCGCATCGGCACCCATATCCGCACGGATTTCATTCGCGGCATGGGTAAGCGCGACACGCAGTTCATCATGATCCTCGACATCGATCGTGTCTTCTCAGCCGAGGAAATGGCGGTGGTGCGTCCGGTGGAGCCCGCAAGGGTCCTGGTGGAAGCAGCCGCGTAAGAAAGGAATGGGGCGGCAATCCCGCCCCTTTCACCCTATGCACAATTGTGACGAAGTTATTTCGGCTCGGGACTACGCGCGCCTCCGGAAACTCATTTATGACAAGGCTGGAATCGCGCTTGGTTCAGAGCGCAGGACGATGCTTGAGGTGCGGATCAAGCGGCGCTTGAAGGAACTCTCGATCCTGACATACAGCGAATACTGCGATTACCTGTTTTCGCAGCGCGGCATGGAGCAGGAGCTGGTCCAGCTGATTGACGTGGTTACGACCAATAAGACAGATTTCTTCCGCGAGCCAAGGCACTTCGATTTTCTGACCACGACGGCGCTTCCCACACTGTCTTCTTCAATGGCCTACGGGCGGCCTCTGCTGGTGTGGAGCGCGGGCTGCTCGACCGGCGAAGAGCCTTACACGCTGGCAATGGTAATGAGCGAGTATGCGGCCACGCATCCGGGCTTCCGCTTCCGCATAATGGCCACGGACATTTCCAACCCAGTGCTAGAAAAGGCCGCGAAGGGAGTTTATTCAAGCGGTGATGTTGGACCGGTACCTGCGGCGCTAAAGGCAAGGTACCTGATGCGAAGCCGCGACCGAAGCTCCGACCGGGTGCGCGTAGTTCCAGAGCTGCGCCGCCTGGTGGAGTTTCGGCGGCTTAACTTCATGGATGACGATTACGGCATCGCGGAAAAGGCACAAGCCATTTTCTGCCGCAATGTGATCATTTATTTCGATCGGCCCACGCAACAACGCATACTCCGGAATCTTACTGGGTATCTTGAACCGGGAGGATACCTGTTTGTGGGCCACGCTGAAACCTTGCACGAGCTGGATTTGCCGCTCACACCGGTGGCTCCCGCGCTTTACAGGAAGACCGATGGCAGCGACTGACGAACGCGTGCCGGAGGTGTATGTGCAGCCCGGCGAATGCCCACTGGTCACGGAACCCGCGATGATCTGCACGGTGCTTGGCTCGTGCGTAGGGATCACCTTTCACGTTCCGCGGCTGGGGATCGGCGGACTTTGTCATCCGATGCTTCCGAAATACCCGGTGAACCGGCTTGTGACTATGAGCGAATCCGCAAAGTGCCGGTACGTGGACTTCACCATTCGTGCAATGGCACGGCGTCTGGATTCACTCCGCGCCGGGAGGGGTGAAATCGAGGTCAAGCTTTTCGGCGGAGCGGATGTTCTGACGGTCAGCGAAAATGCTACGCGTCCATCGGTCGGCAAACTGAACTGCGAAGCGGCGATGCGGGTGCTGGAGGAAGAAGGGTTCAAGGTAGCGGCATCGAGTCTGGGAGGAAGGCAAGGGGTGCACATTCGATTTCAAACTGTGACCGGAGAAGTGCTCCTGCGCCGGCTCGATTGCATTCCATCGTTGGACCAAATGGAATCCGGGAGGAAACCGAATCATTCCCGAACCACCGGGTCGGGAACCGCCAGTAGAGGATGAGAGGACAGCCATCATGGATGGAAACAAAATTCGCGTTTTGATTGTGGACGACTCGGCCGTGGTGCGCCAGACACTGAGGGCAGTTCTCGAGTCGGATCCTGAGATTGAGGTGATTGCGACCGCCGGTGACCCGTTCGCCGCCGTCGAGTGCATCCGCGAGCAAGTGCCAAACGTGATTACGCTGGACATCGAGATGCCCCGGATGGATGGGCTCACCTTTCTGAAAAAAATCATGAGCCAGCATCCCATCCCAGTGGTGATCTGCTCCAGCCTGGCCGAGGACGGCGCATTAAGCGCACTCAGAGCGTTTGAGTATGGCGCGGTAGAAGTGGTGGCCAAACCGCGACTGGGGGCGAGGCAATTCCTCGAGGACTCCCGAGTGATGCTGTGCGAGGCGGTGAAGGCCGCGGCCTCCGCGCGATTGCACCGGCCCGGCCCCAGCCATACAGTTGAGCCCAAGCTGACTGCGGATGCGATTCTATCTCCCGCCACGCACGCCATGGCCGAGACAACCGAAAAGGTTGTAGCGATCGGCGCTTCAACGGGTGGGACAGAGGCGCTGAAGACGCTGCTTGAAGCCCTGCCGGCTGACACGCCGGGAATCGTAATCGTGCAGCACATGCCGGAGCTTTTTACCCGAGCCTTCGCCAATCGTCTCGACGGACTTTGCAGCATTACTGTGAAGGAAGCGGAAACCAACGACACGATCATTCGCGGGCGCGCGCTGATTGCGCCCGGCAACCATCACCTGCTGCTGAAGCGCAGCGGGGCCCGCTATTTTGTGGAAGTGAAGGATGGGCCGCTAGTTTGCCGTCATCGCCCATCGGTCGACGTGCTGTTTCGCTCGGCCGCACGCTACGCGGGACCAAACGCTGTAGGCGTCATTCTTACCGGAATGGGTGACGATGGGGCGCGAGGTATGCTGGAGATGAAGCAGGCGGGCGCTGCGACGATTGCTCAGGACGAGGCGAGCTGCGTGGTCTTCGGCATGCCCAAGGAGGCTATTAAGCTTGGTGCTGTCGACAAAGTGCTGCCGCTGAATGCAGTCGCCGGCGCCATTCTTGCGAGGGCGCGTTAGGGAGTGGATCGGTTCTTCACATTTCAACTGAGGCCGCACCAGACTTCAGTCCCTTTTCTCGGATCTCAGCCAATCGGAAGAATGCTTTTCAACAGCTATCCTCACCAATTGACTGCGCGTTCTTACCCCCGCTTTGTGGAAGAGTTCCTGAATTGTAGCCTTGACCGAGCTTTCCGAGACCCTGAGATTCCAGGCAATCTCCTTGTTGGTGAGCCCGTCGAGAATGCCGCGCATTACCTCACTCTGGCGCTGCGTAAGGGGCCGATGATGCTCCACCTGTTCAGCGTTGGCAGTCTTTGCGGTAACCAGGGACCGCACCGCTTCGCTGTCCAGCCAGATTCCATTGTTCGCAACGCGGCGAATCGCTTCCACCAGTTGTTCAGGGTTGCTTTGCTTCAGAAAGACTCCGCTAGCTCCCGCTTCCATGGTCTGTAAGGTAGCTGCATCGGTCATGCCCGCTGTTACCATCAAGATTTTTGTCTGGGGTTGGCCGATCCTGAGTTGCGCTACCAGGCCGGAACCCTGCTCATCGCCAAGATCGTAATCGAGCAGGACCACATCCGCAGGGAACCTGGAGAGTGTCGAGAGAGCTTCGGCGGCGGTACCGCACTGGCCCACAATGCGAAAACCGGGAGCTGATTCAAGAAGCCTGCTCAGGCCCTCGCGAAACAGGTTGTGATCGTCGACCATGAGGATGCGAGTTTCATTCATGGTTATCCCTTTTCAGCGGTTATCGCCTGAGTTAAATCGACTATAAAACAAGCCCCTTCGGCCAGGGGCAGGTAGCGCAGTTCTCCCCCAAAGGAACGCACGAAGGCTCGGGACAGGTAGAGGCCCAGGCCTGTAGCCTCCGCCCCTGCCTGAAAAGGGTGAAACAGAAATTCAGGGTGCGCAACGCCCCCTCCAGTATCGGAGACCTCAACGTGGACTTGCTGGCCATCGCGCCGCGCAGAAACACGCAACAACCTCCGGTCTCTTTTTGACAGCGCTCTGGTGCTGTTGGTGATCAGGTTCAGGAACACCTGCATCAGGCTTGGCCTGTCAGCCCAAACCATTGGCAGGCCCGGCTCGACAGTCCAGTGTGACTCAATTTCCTCCTCCTGCAGAGAAGGCGACACTACGATCTTCAACTCATCCAAAAGAACGGTGAGGTCCACCTCCTTTGCCTGCGCGGTCGTCTGGCGGACATTCACGCTTGCGATGCGTTCAAGCGCTTCGGCAAGGCTCCCAAGCGCTTCGAAATCCTTGTTTCCGGCGAGTAGCCCGCTGCGCGAAAGATTCTGATGAACCACCGTAATGGCGCCGCAAACATTGCGAATCTCGTGGAACACGGCGCTGACCGCAATGCGCGATCCAGACAGCAGTTGCTCAAGGCCTGACACCTCGTGCGCGCGCAGATCCTCCGAGGTGTCCAGCACCATTGCCGCCAAGCGAGTTCCGTCATTGGTCCTGTAGGTGGAAAAACAAATGTCCGCCAGAAAGGCCTCGCCATCGTCCCGCTGGCCACGAGCCTGCATTACCGCTCGAAGAAGCTGAAGCGATTTATCGTGCATGGTGATATTCGTCAGAGCGGGAAGATACCGATAAAGCACCTTTCCGCGAAGCTCTCCATGCGGAACAGTCAACATGCGATGCGCGGCATCGTTGGCCATCAGCACGCAACCATTCTGATCCGCGGTGATGATGGCAACGGGGCTGCTCTCGATCAGAATTCTCAGTTGCTCCTCCGCTTCGCGGCGCGCGTCTCTCTCACGTTCAATCTCATGAAGATGTTCGAGCGTGGCCTGGCGGTTGTTGTCCACTTCACGGACAAATAAGCCGGTGCCTACGAACGCGGCAAAGTAGAGCACGTCTCTTGATGTTCCGGTGCGCAAGTTCCAGGTTAGATCGCTGAAGGCTTCCGCGAGAACCGTGCACAGGGCTGCGACAGCGACAATCGAAATGCGATTGACTACGGTGCCCACCATCACCATGGGAATGAGGTAGAGAAAGCCAAGCGGAATCTCCGCGATCACGCGCCAATCCAGCAGCGCAATGGCGGCAATCGTAACTGCCGCTCTGAGCAAAACGGATCGCCTGGTCCCCTTGAAGAGCAGTCCGTACATGAGCCTCTTTCACGCCTCGACGCACGATGTTCTACGGCTAACCGAATTCTAGTTACGCATTACAACGGAATTTATAAGGATTATCCAAAGACTTGACATTTGTCCAAAAGATAGCTTCATTCAGCCCAAGAGATGGGATTGACGCACCTGAAAGATAGGGGAGCGGCTTTCAGTCTTCCTTCTATCCTGAGGCTGTTCCCAGCCCACCGCTTGCACCCTTGAGTGAGCCGGCTGCCCATTGGAACAGCTCTTTTTATGCGATACCCGAGGCCACTCATGCAGATTCTTAAATTCCTTCGCAGTCATATTGGCGGTGTCGCGGCTGCAGCACTGCTGCTGCCTTCGGGCTTGCGTCTTACTGCGCAACAGGCACTCACCTGGGATGAGGTTAAGGCTAAGTTCGAAACTGTAAATCCGTTGTTAAAAGCGGATGCGGCCAATGTAGACGAGATGAGGGCCGAAGAAATCACCGCCTTTTTGCGGCCCAATCCGCAGTTGACGTTTTCGACAGATGGAACTCAGTTGAGTCGCCGTAACGGAGTTTGGCAACCGCTCTCCGGCACTCAGTTTCAGCCTAATGTGAGCTATCTGCATGAGCGACAACATAAGCGGGAGCTTCGCCTGGAAAGCGCCAAGGAAGGAACGGAGATTACCCAGTCCCAGCATGTCGACCTGGAACGCAACCTTGTCTTCGGCCTGCGTTCGGCTTTCGTGCAGACCCTGCAGGCCAAGGCGGTTCTGGCACTGGCCAAGGCCGATCTGGAGTACTGGGACAAGATCATCGACATCAGCCGTGCCCGCTTCAATGCAGGAGATATGGCCAAAATCGATCTCGCGCGGATCGAGCTTCAGCGCGTGCAATACGAATCGGAAATCGAGGCCGCGATCGTCAACTTGCGCCAGCAGAAAATCCAGCTCCTGCTGCTGCTCGATGAGCGCACGCCGGTGGATCAGTTCGACGTAGCGGGGCAATTCGACGTTGGTCCGGATCTACATCCTCTGACCGATTACCGCCAGATCGCGCTCGACAACAGGCCCGATCTGCGCGCCGCCATTGAGACCATCCAGCAGTCGGACACCAACCACAAACTCGCCATCTCGAATGGCTCAACCGATCCGACTTACGCCGCGTGGTGGACGCACAATCCGTCGTTCAATAACCCCAACGACTACGACACGCTCGGCCTCAGCGTCAGCATCCCTCTGCGCATATTCGATCGCAACCAAGGCGAAAAGAAGCGCACTCTGATTGACATCGACAGGAGCAAACAGGCTGCCGAAGCAGCCAAGGCGCAGGCCATCAGCGACGTCGACAACGCCTATGAATTGGTGCGCACCAACATTGCGCTGATCAAGCCGTATAAGGCGCAGTATCTCGATCAGTCAGTGTACGTGCGGGACACCGTTACGTTCGCCTATGAGCACGGAGGGGCATCGCTGATGGATTTTCTAAATGCGCAGAGCGACTATCGCGTCGTTCAGCTCGCGTATCTGCAGTTGATCGGAGCATACATGACAGCCGAAGGCCAAATGAATCTTTCCGTAGGGCACGAGGTGTTCAATGACAACTAAATATTTTCTGCTATTCTCCTGCTGCCTCGCTGTCTTTGGTTCTCTTGTGGCATGCAAGAAAGATTTCAATCCAGCGGATGGCGCGCCGCCATCACCCCAAGTGCAGGAAACCGGCGATATGAGCCTGGTCCAGGTCGACAAGCCCAACCTGTTTCCGCTCGTTGCCGCTGAAGAACGGGAGGCGCCTGCCGAGTTGAGTGTCACCGGCGCAGTCTTCCCGGACGTCTCGCGCGAGATTCCCGTTATTTCGATGGCCAACGGCCGCGTGGTCGATATCAAGGCCCGCCTCGACGACTACGTGAAGAAGGGCGACCTGCTCATCAAGGTGCAAAGTCCGGACATTGCGGGGGCCTGGGATGTTTATCGGAAGGCGGTCAACGATGAGCGCATGAACAACCTGCAGTATGTGCGCTCGCAAACTCTCTTCGAGCATGGCGCTATCTCGCAGTCGATGCTTGAGCAAGCCGAAGACGCCGAGAAGGACTCGCAGGCCGATCTGCTCGCGGCGGAACAAGGGCTGAAGATTCTGGGCGTGGACAAGAACAATCTGAGTGAGATTGTGAATGTTTATGCACCGATTTCAGGCGTGATCATTCAGCAAAACGTAACCCAGGCTGCCGCGGCCGGCGTCAACCTCTCCGGCTCGGCAACAGCGTTTACCATCGCCGATCTCACTTCAGTCTGGGTAATTTGCGATGTCTACGAGAACGACATTCCCAAGATCGCGCTTGGTCAAACCGCGCAGTTTCACCTCAACGCGTACCCCGACAAGGTGCTGACCGGCCGCGTAAGCGACATTGGCCCCGTGCTCGATCCCACGATCCGCACCGCCAAAGTCCGCCTGGAGATACCGAATCCCGGCAACATTCTCAAGCTGGGTATGTTTGTCACGGCAACCTTCGAGAGCAGACAGAAGGAGAAACATGCCGTCGTGACGGCAGACGCGATCCTTCACCTGCACGATCGCGACTGGGTCTTCATCCCCGCTGCCGACAGCCAGTTCAAGCGTGTCGAAGTGCAGGCGGGCAAGATTCTTCCCGGCAATAAGCAGGAAATCCTCTCCGGCATCACGCCAGGCCAGCAGGTAGTCTCCAACGTTCTTCAGCTTGAAGCCACGCTGGAGGCGCAATGATTGAGAAACTCGTTGACTTTGCGCTGAAGAACCGTTTCCTGGTGCTGGGAGCGGTTGCGATGCTGCTTGTCTGGGGAGGAATATCCTTCCATAACCTTCCCGTCGATGCGTATCCAGATGTTGCGGACAACTATGTCAACATCATCACGCAATGGCCGGGGCATTCTGCTGAAGACATCGAGAAGCAGATTACCGTTCCGTGCGAAATTGCAATGGCCGGCGTTCCCGACATGAAGAACCTGCGTTCTTTCAGTCTGGCCGGCATTTCGAGCATCATGATGAACTTCAACGACGCCTCGGACAATAGCTGGAATCGTGAACGGGTTCTCGAAAGGCTGAGCAGTGTCACCCTGCCCTCAAATCTTGTCCCGCAGCTGCAGACGGATTGGAGTCCCGCGGGCCAGATCTACTGGTACACCATCGAGAGCAAGAATCCGAATGTCGATGTGATGGAGCAGAAGTCGCTCGAAGACTGGTCTCTTGAAAAACAATTCAAGAATGTCCCCGGAGTCGTTGACGTAGCCAGCTTTGGCGGCATCACCAGGGAATATCAGATCCGGATCGATCCGGATAAGCTGATCACGTACGGCCTCAACATCGCTCAGGTTGAGCAGCAGCTCCAGAATAACAACACCAATGCGGGAGGCAGTTTCATAGTTGCCGGCACGCAGCAGATCAACGTCCAGGCACAAGGCCTGTATGAAAATGTGCAGCAGATTGAAGACACGCTGCTCAAAACACAGTCCGGGACGCCCGTCCGGATTAAGGACGTTGCGGTTGTGGAGCAGGGGCCGAAGATTCGGCTAGGCCAGATCTCAAAAACCTACAAGCCCTATGAGGTAGATGCCAAGGGTGAGAAACACTACAACGACAGCAAGCTCATCGACAATCCGGACGTCGTCGAAGGTTCAGTTCTGCTCAGAAAAGGCGCGGATGCAGATCCGGTGCTGAAAGCGATTGAAGAGAAAGTAAAGCAGATCAACGATCACATTCTGCCCAAGGGCGTGACCGTCGTTCCCTTCCTCGATCGTAGCGATCTTGTTCACCTAACCACGCACACAGTGCTGCACAATTTGACCGAGGGAATTATCCTCGTGTCGATCATTCTCTTCTTCTTTCTGGGCAACGTGCGCGGCGCGCTCATCGTCGCCATCACCATTCCTTTCGCTCTATTATTCGCCTCGATCTGTCTCGACCTGAGCCATATTCCCGCAAACCTGCTCTCTCTCGGCGCTCTTGATTTCGGCATGGTGGTGGACGGCGCTGTGGTAATGATCGAAAACATCGTGCGCCATCTCTCGCACCGGGACGATACACGCACGGCGCAACAGAAGATCAAGGAGGCCGCGCACGAGGTTCAGCGGCCAGTGTTTTATGCAATCGCCATCATCATTACGGCCTATCTCCCGATCTTCACCCTGGAGTCGGTGGAGGGCCGTCTGTTCAAGCCACTGGCGTGGACCGTGGCGTATGCCCTGCTGGGGGCGCTGCTCTTCTCCATCGTCGTTGCTCCGGTGCTCTCCAGCGCGTTGTTCAGAAGAGGCGCAAAGGAATGGCACAACCCTCTCATGGAATTCCTCAAGTTCCGTTACCGCAACGGCGTTACATGGGCGATTCATCATCGATTTACGGTTCTGGGTGTCTGCATTGCGTTCTTCGCACTTTCGCTCTATCTCTTATCCAGCGTCATTGGCTCTGAATTCCTGCCTCACCTGGACGAGGGTGCAATGTGGGTGCGCGGCTCGCTGGCTCCATCCACGGGTCCTGAAGAGAGCCTTGCCATCTCGAACAAGGCGCGGCTCATTCTCGCCAGTTACCCCGAGGTCACCCAGGTCATCGATCAGATTGGCCGGCCCGACGACGGGACGGACTGGACTGGATTCTTTGACACCGAATACTTCGTCGATCTGAAACCGAAGGAGCAGTGGCGTCCGGTCTTTCATCAGAACAAAGATGAGCTGATCGCCTCCATGAATCATCAACTGGAGAATACTCCCGGCGTCATCTGGGGGTTCTCGCAGCCCATTGAAGACAACATGGAAGAGGCCGTCAGCGGCGTTAAAGGCGAGCTATCGGTGAAAATTTACGGAGACGACTTCAAGATACTTGAGGAGAAGGGAAACGACGTCGTCAACGTAATGGGTAAGGTCCCGGGCATTGCCGACCTTGGATTGTTCCGCATCATTGGACAGCCCAATCTGACCTTCAGAGTGGACCGTAAAGCCGCCGCGCGCTTCGGCATCAATGTCTCCGACATTCAGGACGCGATTCAAACGGCGGTGGGTGGCACGGTGCTCAGCGAAGTGCTGAAGGGCGAGGCGCAATACGATCTCGTGCTGAGATATCAGAAGCCCTTTCGCGACACCAAAGAAGCCATCGCAAATGTGCGTCTGCTTTCACCCACGGGTGAGCGCGTCTCGTTGGCCCAGTTGACGACAATCGGCACCGCCGACGGCGCAGAAGAGATTTACCGCGAAGGTGAGCAGCGTTATATCGCAGTCAAGTACGGAGTGCGCGATCGCGATCTTGGAGGCGCGGTAGAGGAAGCGATTAACACGGTTCAAAAAGCCGTTCCTCTGCCCAAGGGCTATCACATTGAGTGGGCCGGCGAGTACCAGAGCAAACAGCGCGCCGATAAGCGGCTAGCGATGATTGTGCCCATGACGGTTCTGTTGATTGCGGTCATTCTCTACTCCATGTTCAAGTCGTTCAAGTGGGCGGGCCTGATCCTGGTCAACGTTGCACTGGCGCCAATAGGAGGATCGCTGGCTTTGCTGGTCACGCACACCAATATCAGCGTTTCGTCCAGCGTCGGCTTCCTTGCGCTGTTCGGCGTCTCGGTGCAGACCGGCGTCATCATGCTCGAATACATCAACCAGATGCGCGCCGCCGGCCACACCATTGAGGAATCCGCCATTGAAGGCGCAGTTCTCAGGCTTCGGCCCATCATGATGACCATGCTGGTGGCTACACTGGGCCTGTTGCCGGCGGCGCTCTCTCATGGCATTGGCTCCGACTCGCAACGCCCCTTCGCCATCGTCATCGTCGGCGGGCTCATGGTCGATCTTGTCCTGAGCATCTTCCTCCTTCCCACTCTCTACGTCTGGATCGCGGGCAAGAACGATGTATTGCCCCAGCCCAGCGCCGAGTGGGCAACCGAATAAGCAACCCCGAGGTGCGGTCCGAGAAGGCCGCACCCTGAACTTCAGAGCAAGTGCCGTCAAGAGGATTATGCAGAAGCCGCGCACAGTTCGTGCCTCAAGGCCCGCTGGGAGATCTCGGCGCAGTCATCGGATGAATCTGCTGCTGGTGGGAAGCGAGAGCGCCTTCAAGGGCGATGCGGCAAAGAGCTTTCTTGAACGCACGCATCTGAATGTCATCGCCAGAGCGTCCACCCTCTCGGAAGCGGTCGCTTGTCTTGAATTGGGCTCCATCGATCTCTTCCTGCTGAGCAGCGAGTTTCGCGAAGAGAAACTCTCGCTCTTCACGCGCGATGCCCGCTGTCGCGGGTTCGCCGGCCTCATTTTGCGCAGCGCCGATCCTCCCGAAGCGGCCCTCGACGCTCTGCCGCATGAGTCCCACATCATTCGCGCCGGAGACTTCGAACTCGATACATCCAGTCGCCAATTCTGGGTTCGCGGAGTGGAGACGACTTGCACTCCGAAAGAGTTTGAACTCATGCGGTTTCTCTGCCTGCACCCCGAACGGCCGTTGAGTCACAAAACGCTGCTTACCGCCATCTGGGGCATTTCGGATGCCTCGCCACATATCCTCAGGGTCCTTGTGCGGGCAGTGCGCGCAAAGATCGAGACAACCGCGCCTCCCCGCTACATCGTCACCCATCATCAGTTTGGCTATCGCTTTATTCCATCGCCAGGGCTTCCGCATTAGCGCTCCACACCAAGGTCATGCGGATGCTTTTGAAAGAGCAATCACGGTTCAGGAAGAAGGGGATTGAATGAATCGCATTGAAGCACGCAGGCAAATCGACGAGATTGGCATTGTGCCGTGTGCGCGTGTTACGTTACCGGAGCACGCCCGCTTTGCGGCGGAGACTTTGTACGAATCCGGTATTCCCATTGTGGAGATTACCTTGACTCTGCCTGAAGCACCGGAAGCGATTGAGGATCTGGCGAAGCGCTTCCCCGATATGGTGGTGGGGGCGGGAACCGTTCTGGATGAGGACTCAGCACGCAGATGCATCGACGCCGGCGCCAGGTTCATCACCAGTCCCGGCTTCATTCCCGAAGTTGTGGCCTATGCCAGGAAGGCCGATGTTGTGGTCTTTCCTGGAGCCTTGACCGCGACCGAAATCATTACCGCGTGGAAGGCCGGCGCGGACTTCGTCAAGATTTTCCCAACCGCTCCCGTCGGCGGCACTCACTATGTGCGCGCGCTCAAAGTGCCCCTGCCGCAAATTCCGTTGATCGTCACCGGAGGCGTAAATCAGGTGACCGCATTTGACTTCATCCTTGCGGGAGCAAGCGCCATTGGCGTGGGTGGTGAATTGCTTCCCAAAGAGGCTTTGCATCACAAGCAGGAATATCGCATCCATGAACTGGCGCGCAGGTTCCTCAGTATGGTCCAGGAGGCGCGAGTCCAGAGAGGAGCATGATTTAGCTGGGAACCTGCAGAGACTGACTGCCAGTATGAATCCAATGGAGCATGGATCGTTTTTCCGTTTCCCTGAGGTTCATTCTTGAAAACCGGAATGCGTAGCGGCAGATCGCCGCATTCGAGAGACAATCCGCCATGACGCAATAAGAGGTGGAAAATGCGGGCAAGATTCATAGTGTCCCCCAAAAGCCTCCACAGCGAGGAGATGGGGTTCATCGAAGATTGTCCGAAAGTTATTGAAAGGATTGGAGGCGCGGGCCGGGATCGAACCGGCGCATAAAGGTTTTGCAGACCTCTCCCTTACCACTTGGGTACCGCGCCCTGGCAGGGCTGTCTCTATGGGAATGGGCATCGCTCCAGTCCACTTGGCCTGCCCGGCAGGCGTCCGCCGTGGCGGAGTGGAATGGAGCGGGAGACGAGATTTGAACTCGCGACCCTCGCCTTGGCAAGGCGATGCTCTACCACTGAGCTACTCCCGCTTGTTGCAGTATTGAGTATACCGGGCGGCCGAAATGCGGTCAAACCGCAGCCGGGGCGGAAATTGCGCCTGATGCGGAACTTGACGAGGGACTTGCCGGCAACGCATTGCCGGATTGCGACTCGCCGGAACGGGACCCCTTTTCTTCGCGCACAATCGCTCCGTCGCGCATGTAAAGAATCCGGCTGGCGA
>Ga0181537_10002743_pt1 | contig 15320 bp, 12 predicted proteins | sample PEATcosm2014_Bin_39_FD_119765 | JGI IMG/M metagenome (GOLD analysis project Ga0181537, IMG submission 119765) | Peatland microbial communities from MTU Mesocosm Facility, Houghton, MI, USA - PEATcosm2014_Bin23_10_metaG | ecosystem: Environmental > Terrestrial > Soil > Wetlands > Peat | place... | reverse complement strand
CGGCGCGGGGTCTGAGGCCGAAGCGACAACGACCACGGTGTAAGCCATGGCACCCGCTTCTTCCAGGGTCTTTACCACCTGTGCGACGGTCGAGCGCTTCTGGCCGATGGCCACATAAACGCAGAGCAGATCGCCGCCCTTCTGGTTGATGATGGTGTCCAGGCAGATGGCGGTCTTGCCGGTCTGGCGGTCGCCGATGATGAGTTCGCGCTGGCCGCGGCCAACAGGAATCATGGCGTCGATGGCCTTGATACCGGTCGCCATCGGTTCGCGTACAGGCTGACGATCGATCACGCCGGGAGCGATGCGCTCCACCGGATTGAAATCGTTAGTGACGATGGGGCCCTTGTCATCAATGGGCTGGCCCAGTGCGTTGACCACGCGTCCGATCAGGGCGTCGCCTACCGGCACGCTCATGATCTTTCCGGTGCGCTTGACCTCGTCGCCTTCCTTGATTTCCGTGGCTTCACCGAGCAGCACCGAGCCGACCTGATCCTCTTCGAGGTTCATGGCGAGGCCTGAGATGCCGTGCGGGAAGGAAAGCAATTCACCAGCCATGACCTTGTCCAGGCCATGAATGCGGGCGATGCCGTCGCCAACGGAAATCACCGTGCCAACTTCATCCACGGTGATCTTGTTTTCGTAGTTTTCAATCTGCTCACGAATGAGCTGTGTAATCTCGTCTGCTTTAATCTGGGCCATTTTTTAGCTCTCAGCTTCCACGGGAAATCTAGTTCTCTGTCAACTGCTGGCGAATGCGCTGCAACTGCCCACGCACGGAGCCGTCGTAAATTGTGCTGCCTACCCGGACGGTGACGCCGCCAAGCAGCTTCTCATCGGTAGCGTAACGCGCTACCACGGTCTTTCCTGTCATCCGCGCAACTTCGGCCGTCAGCGCAGCGCGCTGCTCGGCGCCAAGCTCACGGGCGCTTACGATTTCAGCTTCGACGCGGCCGATACGGGTGTTGAGTTCCGCGTCCAATTCCTTTGCGATCTCTGGTAGCAACGCGATGCGATCCTGATCGATGAGCACCGCGATGAAATTGCGAATGGGACGGTCGGTGACGCCGGTCTTTGCGGCCAGCGCGTCCAGAACCTTGCGCTTCTGCTCCGCCGCTATGGCCGGAGATTCCCATACCTCGCGCAGTTCTTTGCTCGTCTCAAACGCGGCGACCAGCGAACCAAGCTGTGCCACGGCCTTGCCTACGTCAAGCTTCTTATCGGCTATCACATCGGCCAGGGCGCGGGCGTAACGGCTGGATACGGCTGCCATTATTGACCATCCTTTCCGAGCTGAGCAGCGAATCCGCGAACCAGCGCCTGATCGGTCGCGTCGTCCACCTTGATCTTCTTCTCGGCCAGGTCCACGGCGAGACCTGCGGCAAATGCCTTCAAGTCGCGTTGCGCGGTGCGCGCGGCAGCAGAAATCTCCTGCTCGGCGGCAGCAATCAGATTCTTCTTGTCCTCTTCGGCAGCGGCCTTGATGCGCTGTTCTTCCACGCCGAAATCGGCTTCAGCAGCGGTGCGGACTTCCGCAATCTCGGAGTCCAGCTTCGCCAGGCGGCCTTCAATCTCGCTCAACCGCGCAGAGGCTTCCGCGCTGGCCCTACGAGCATCTTCAATCCCCTTTTGGATTTCAGCCGTTCGCGGCGCAAAGCCGTTCGGCAACATCTTCTTCACCACCCAGCCCAGGGCCACCGCGAGGATCACGAAATTAATGATGAGGAAAATCCAATAGATCGCCTCTTTCGTGAGTCCTGTGGCCTTGGCCACCTTTCTCACAAAGGGCGAATACTTGAATTGGATATTCTCTTCTTCCTCTTCTTCCGGCGCGCGATTTGACTCGGCGCGCACATCGGCTTTCGGAGCACCTTCAGCGGGCTTTTCTACTGAGGCAGGTTGTGCGCTGGAGATTGATGCCTGGGGAGGAGTTTGCGTGTTGCTTTGGGAAAAGAGAAAACTGGAGATCAACAAAATACCGGCGGCGAGAAGACATACTCGAATCAGTTTCGACATTAGCGCCCGCCCACGGATGCCGGAGCGGAGCCGGCGGATTGAAGTACGGTTTGAATGATCTGGCTGGCGATGCTGTCGCTGGAAGCACCAAGCGTTGCGCGGGCTGCGGCAGTCTCCTGCTCAAGCTGCGCCTTGGCTGCGGCAATTTGCTCCTGGGCGCGTTCGCGGGCCTGCGTCAGTGCTGCGGTTCGGGCGTCCACGGCCTGCTTGCGACGGCTGTCCAGTGCCTTGAAGACGGCCAGACGAGCTTCACGAAGCCGGTTTTCGTATTCCGTGGTGCGGCTCGCCGCCATGGCGATGTCAGCACGCGCTTGCTCCACAGCGCCCTGCGTGCGCTTGCGCCGTTCGGCCAGCACGGCCTCCAAAGGCTTGTGCAGCAGCACGTGATACAGGCCATAGAGGGCCAACAGAAGCACCACGGTGGGGATGGCGCCGAGCAGTAAATCACCTAATTGCCTGAGGGTTTGTTCCATTTCAGTATCGTGAGTGCGCAAACTAAAGAAATGTAGGATTTTCGGGAACTTCCGAAGCTAACATTCCTGCAGCGGCACTGTCAATAACTCCCCAAATTTGACCCGTTTCGGTCTAAAGCAACACAATTTCCTCTTGTACTCTCGATCTTTCTTGACTGCCAGCCCGATGGCGCTACGATAACACCTACCGCCTCCGATCCAGTCCGGATCGAATGGGCCTGTGGCTGAGGAAAGACACACCGCTCCTCACCCACAGGCCTATTTAATTTTCTTCTGAGCTGAATTACAAGAAAAATCGTCTTTGGTTATCAACCTTCGACGTTTGCGGAGTCCCCGCACCGGAAACTTGTTTTTCAAATAGCGGGATGAGCCTTGGGAACCGCTGCAGACTTCCGTCTCGCACGTGGCTTTTTGGCCGCCGAGCGGCCCTCCACCAGGAACTGGCTGAGCCGTCGCAGCAAGGACTCCGGCGCGTCCACTTCCAACTCCACCATCTCATTCTCACCATACTCGCGCGACACAATGACCGCCCGCGATTCCAGCAGTGCCAGCGCTTTGCCTTCCGACTGCGGCACGCGCATCCGAGCCCGCTCAATCGGATCAAGATCCAGACGCGCGTCGATGGCCGACAGCAGTCGGTCCAAATGAATGCCGCTCGCGGCCGAAATGTGAACGCTGTCACCCGTGTCTTTCAGCGTGGCCCGGGTAGCTTCGTCAAAGAGATCGATTTTGTTCAGCACGTGAATCTGCGGCTTGTCGAACGAATCCAGTTCGCGCAGCACACTCTCCACCTGAGCCATCTGCTCGCCGGCCGTGGGGCTGGTCGCATCGGTCACCTGCAACAGGATCGCCGCGCGCTGCACTTCTTCAAGCGTTGCGCGGAACGCTGAGACCAACGTAGTGGGTAGATTACGAATGAAGCCCACTGTGTCCGAAAGCAGTACATCGCGCCGCGACGGCAGGGTCACCGTGCGCAGCGTTGGATCGAGCGTGGCGAACATACGCGCACTCTCCAGTACTCCGGCCTGCGTGAGCGCGTTGAACAGCGTGGACTTGCCGGCATTGGTATATCCGACCAGTGCGATCACCGGAACCGGAACGCTCTCCCGCCGCTGTCTTTGCTGCGAGCGGACACGGCGCACTTCTTCGATCTGTTCCTTTACGTGCTTGACGCGGCGATGAATCTTCCTGCGATCCGTCTCGAGTTGTGTTTCGCCCGGTCCACGGGTGCCAATGCCGCCGCCCAACTGGGACATCTGCGCGCCCCGTCCTGCGAGCCGAGGCAGCAGATATTCAAGCTGCGCCAATTCCACCTGGAGCTGCCCCTCACGGGTGCGCGCATGGCGGGCAAATATGTCGAGAATAAGTTGCGTGCGATCCACCACGCGGCAATCGAACTCGCGCTCCAGGTTGCGAAGCTGCGACGAGGACAGTTCGTGATCGAAGATGACCACGTCCGAGTCCGCCATTTTCGCGGCTCCGGCGATCTCTTCCACCTTGCCGCTGCCAATCAGCGTTGCAGCATCCGGACGATCACGGCGCTGCAGTATCTCGCCTACGACTACTCCGCCCGCGCTGGTGGTAAGCTCGCGCAACTCCGCAAGCGACTCTTCTGAGTTGAATGGAACAGTGTGATTCTCAGCTTCCAGGCGAATCGTCTTGGAGGCGGACCGCGCTTGCTGGGCTTGTGAAGTAATGCGCGCAGGCTTGCGCGCGGAGTCTTCCGCGGCCTCGGAGCTGCCTTCCCCTCGCGAGTGCGGGCGGCTGCGAAATTCCACTCCAACTAAAAATGCACGCTCGTGGCCGCCCGAAGGACGGGGCTGCCCGGCCGCGGCTACCGCGAGTTCCAGGGGACCAGGCGAACGACGTTCAGCGATGGCTCACCCCTGCTGCGATATTGGCGCAACTGGCGTAATCGGAGCGGTCGCCGATGCAACCCCCGGATGAGCAGCAGGCCGTTCCAGATGCGGCGCGCGCGCCATCACCACCGTGGAAATCGCATGCTTGAAAATCAACTGCTCCTGGTTGTTGGTCTCAAGCACAACAGAATACTTGTCGAACGAACGAATGCGTCCTGAAAGCTTGACGCCGCTGAGCAGGTAGATCGTGATGACTGACTTGTCTTTTCTTGCCGTGTTGAGGAACGAATCTTGTATGTTCTGTGCCGGCTTGCTTTCCATCGGTCACTTTCTCCTTCAAATAGAACAGCCAGAAAACCAGAAACACCGCACTCAGTGAAAAACGGGCACGGGCCGAGCCCTGTCTGGCGGGGGAAATACGCGTCACCCAGACAGAACAATACGATACGGCCTGCGGAGCGTAATTTCAACACGGATGCGGTGCTGCGGACCAAAGTTCCTTACGGCAGGTGGAAAAGGCCGTTTTGGAGCAACTTAATCAGAGAACCAAGGAACACTCCACAAAAAAACCGGGGAGCCTTGTGGGCTCCCCGGAAGTAATACTAAAACAACGCTCTTGTTTAGAACGTGTACTTGAGCGTGAAACGAACCGTGCGTGGCAGCTGGAACGAACGGGGCTTGCCATACTCACTGTTCAGAATGACGCCGTCAGTGTTCAGCAGGCTCTGCCAAGGGTAGGCATGCTCAAAAGCTGCATACGCTGCCCCGGTGCCGATGCTCTGGCCACCCGGCAGAATCTGATTCGGGTAGTTGGGAGAGTTGATCGCCGAGTCATACGAGGTAACCGAGCGCTGGTTGAACAAGTTGGCAACAGTCACTTCAAAGCCCACAACCTGAGCTTCGTTGTTCTTGTTGATCTTGACATCCTGCGATAGGTTCAAGTCCGACTGGATGTACCAAGGCGAACGCTTGGTTCCGACTCCGGTAACCGTAAGATTTCCGGTGCCGGGGTCCTGCGTGATGCTGGCCCACTTGCCGCGATCTTCCGGATAAACCGGATATCCGCCAAATGCACCCACATCGAGGTAGCTGCTGCTCGCCGTGCCTTCATAGAAGGTCTGGAACAGACCAATGTTCGTGATTGCGCGCTTACCGCTCCAGGGAAGTTGATAGTACGTATATCCCTTGAACGTGTTCGGACGATCAGTAGCCAGCGGACCGCTGGAGGACTTTCCGTAAGCATCGTACTGGAAGTACGTTTCGTCGAACGCACGGCTGTTGTTCGGTGAGTTACGACCGCCACCGCCATCGGCGAGGTCGGTGCTGGTCAAGCCAGCGTAGTTGCCGCGCAGGCTGCTGTACGTGTAGCTCAGCATCCCGTACCAGTTGTGATCGAACGACTTGGTAAGACGGAACTCAAGGCCATCGTAGTTGCGGGCAGCCTTGATGTTGGGCGGGCAAGCCGATCCGCACAACGTGTTCGTTGCGTTCGGTCCGTAGCCCGGGTTCACGATCTGGAATACTTCGCTACCATTGCTGAATAGCGCAGCATCTTCGATCACGCGGTCCAGACGACGACGATCCCAGCGAACTTCCAATGCCAGGTTCTTCTTGATCGCGTAGTCAGTGCCGAGAACTTCTTCGTGCTGACGATAGGGCTTCAGTCCGTTGACAACTCCCTCGTTTCCGCGGAAGTTGATGTTTTCAACAAAGTTGTTCTGTGTAGAGCTGAACGGAAGTCCGTTGACAACGCTGCTGGTCGGGGTGAGGAGTGCCTGCAGATTCTCAACCGTCGCGAGCGAGCCGGAGTTGTTGCAATAACGTGAGTTTGCATCCGGAGCAGCAACGATGTCCTTGAAGTTAGGATCGTTCAGCTCGTAGGTGCAATTATCCCAGTACTGGCCGCCAAAGGAGCTGATCGCCAGGTTTAGCTTCATCTGGTCGTTGAACACGCCGTGGCTTCCGAATACTTTCAGCTTGCCATCGCGGAACACATCCCAGGCAAATCCCAAGCGGGGAGCAATCTTGGAGCCCCAACCAAAGTTGATCGGGTTGGTTGCTTGCAGGCCTTCAGTGTTGTTCTCAGCCGGCAGGTTTTCTCTTTCTATACGGATACCGGCAACGATCGTGACGCCTTTACCGATGGTCCAGGAGTCCTGAGCGAAGAAGGCGTGGTTGTAGCTGGTTGCCTTGCCTCTGGTTCCAAAATCCTGAACCGTGGCAGCACCATACGTACCTGCAACGTTAACGCCGTAAAGGTAGGAGTAAGTGGGGCTACCGGGGAAGATCTCCACCGCAGGAGCGTTCCAGCGCTGGTAGATGTCGTTGGAGATACGGTTCAGCTGATAGCCACCCTTGATGTTGTGGGTGCCCCACCAGCCGCTCTTGAACCAAGCAAGATCCTGGTCAAACTGAACGTGCTTGTTGGAGTTCTTGAGAGTGAAATTCTGATCGTTGCCAGCCGTAAAGTAGCCATTCGGCTGAACCAGTCCGGCCGCAATAGAGGTCGGGTCGGCATTCAGGAATGTACCCGAGCAGGAGGCCGGAGTTGGGTTATTGGTGAACGTCGGATCCAATGTGCCCGGCGTGCATAGCTGGCCGGTTGTGCCGGCATTCTGCCACAGATAGATGGTTCCCGCAGTCGGGAAGCCAAAGTCGTGGTAGTTCTCGAAGTAATAACCGAGTCGAGTCGTCGAAATCAATCTCGGCGTCAGGGTAAGGTCAGCGCCAACGTTAACAGTCGTGTTGGGTGCCGCAAAACCATAGCCGTGCTCGAAACCGGTAAGGGGCGAGGCCACGGACACGTTGGTCAGGTTAGCCACGTTAGTTGCGGGATCCGAGAACGGCAGATTCTCTCCGCTCTGGCGCTGATACTGCGAGAGCCAGGATCCGAATACGCTCAGTTTGTTAGACACCTTGGCGTCGATGCGTCCGGTGCCGTAGTAGGTCTGGGTGTCGCGGTTGAAGGTCTGCAATCCGGCGTTTCCGTCATTGGAGCCAAAATTGACCGTGCGGCCAACCGACGTGTATTCCGGAGCAAAGCCCACGAACGCAAACACTCTATCCTTAACCAGCGGGCCGCCGATCGAGAACGAAGGCTGAACGTCGCGGGTGTGATCTCTCTTCGGCTGGTAGTACTGCGAATCATAATCGAAACGCGGTGCGTTAGCAGGGCTAACCTTACCATTCGGATCAAAACGTGTGTAAGCAGTGGGCGAACCGTCAAGGCCGCCGAACTCACCGGCAAGGCCGAACTGTCCGTGCCATGCGTTGGAGCCGCGCTTCATGATGACGTTAACCACGCCACCCAGTGCGCCGCCGTGCTCAGCTTCAATTCCAGAGGTCTTGATCTGGACTTCTTGAATGAACTCGAAGGGAACGTTGGTGTGTGAATAGCCGCCAATTAGATTGGCTGTGTCCTGACCTTCTACAAGGTAGGAGTTTTCAGAGTCAGCACCACCGGCGACGGAGAAGCCGTATGCGCTGCCGTTGCCGCCGTTACCCGGCGAGTTGCTGCCTGTGCCGGTGCCACCGGCCGAACCGTATGTACCCGAACCCGCCAGCGGCTCATTGCGCGCCGAGGGGGCAAACTGAATTACCGACTGGAACGAACGTCCGTGCGGCACGTCGGCAATCACGTCTTCCGTGATGTTGCTAACTGTGCGGGTGGTGGTTACGTCGATAAGTGGGGCTTCGGCGCTAACTTCGACGACTGTCGCGGCGCTGCCGACCTTGAGTGCCAGGTCGAGCGTGGGAAGGTGACCGACTTCGATGGTCACGCCTTCGCGCTTCAACGTCGCAAAGCCTTCGACCCTCACGGTTACCGTGTAGACGCCCGGCGGAATGTTGGCGAAGCGATAGTAGCCGGTGCCGTCGGTCTGAAGTTTCTTGTCGCCAACCAGCGCGGGGCTGGTCAACTCAACAAGAGCCTTCGAAACCACGGCGCCCTTTTCGTCCTTCACTGTGCCCTGAAGGCCACCAGTGGTCTCTTGGGCAAGGCACGCTACTGCCAGAATCAGCAGCATTAGTGAGAGGCCCAATACTTTCAATAGTTTTTGCATTCGCGCTCCCTTTTCACGTAATCAATCAGTAACTAGTGACTCAATCAGCAAAGAACAAAGCACCACCCTACCCCAGACTGGGTAAAGCGTACTCTGTTATTGATTTCATGTTGCTAAGTGCACGTGGTGTTCCAAAGAGGATTGCTGATCAATGCTGCTGTAATTGCCACTTGCGGTAAATGCTCAACTCCCTGATTCGGTTGAAATCCCAATTTTGGTAGAAGGTAGCAGGACATCTACGCATTGTGGAATAAGCGACGCCGTGCCAAACTTGCTCGCATCGTTACTAAATAGTAATGATTTTCAGTTGGGTTTTCTTCCTCTCTACCCTTGGGCAACCCTGTCCCCATCCCCGGAACCGGGCTATGGCTCGGCACGACTATTCCCCACACCAGGCGATGAATTCTCTTGCTCAGCCTCCCGGGTGGCCGGAAAGACAATATAATGGTGCCCACCATGGAAGAACGCGATTATTACGAAGAGCGCAATGAAACCAAGAAACACCTGCTGACCTGCCCCCACTGCCATCAGGAGGGCGAGTACGAAGTCGGCTGGATTGTGCGCATGAAGAAAAAGTCACTGCCGCCCCGGGCCGACGAGCGCGACCGCGCCAAGTTTGCCAAGGCGCAGAGCTATATGGTGCGCAAAGACGATCTGTTGGCCTGCAAGAATATGCGTTGCCGCAAGCGTTTCGAGATCGCCGGCATTCAAACCGTGGCCTTCCTCTAAGCGCCACTCCTTGTTCTGGACCGGGGATGCTTCGTGCATCCCTTTTCATTGCCTAGCGTTCGTCTGCCTCGTGCACTCCGGCTGAGCCCGAATCAAACTCTCAGTGAATCGCCATTCAGTTTTTTCACTCCGCGATATATACTTTTTCGTCCTGCTGCCCACACCGGCGCAGGTCTTCGTAAAGAGGGAGCCGGGGTGGCTTCTCGTTTCACAATTTATTCTTTGTAGTTTCGGGCGCGGGCTTGGCCGCGCTCTTGTGTCTAAATCAAATTTCCATCGAGGTGCAGGATGAAAATCCTGGTATGCATGAAGCAGGTTCCGCAAAAGGATGCGCCTCTCAAGTTGAATGAGAGTGCAACCTGGGTGCGTGAAGATGTGGGATACGAAGTCAACGAGCCCGACGCCTACGCACTGGAGGCGGCGCTCCAGCAAAAGGAGAAAAATGGCGGCGAGGTAGTCGTCATCACCGCAGGACCGGCGCGCTCGCAGCAGGTGCTGCGCGAAGCCCTGGCCAAAGGCGCCGACCGAGCCATTCATCTTGAGGACGACCGCTTTGTCGCCCTTGATTCCTTCAACATCGCGCGCGCATTTGCCGAAGCGATCAAGGACGAATCCTTCGACCTGATCTTCACCGGCCTCCAGTCTGACGACTATGGCTACGCGCAGACCGGTGTGCTGCTGGCCGAATTGCTGGGCTGGGCGCACGCCACCATCATCATGCACATCGAATCCAAAGATGGCGGAATCCGCGTGAAGCGCGAGCTTGAGAGCGGCTTCTTCCAGAATGTGGACATGCCACTGCCCTCGGTGCTCACCATTCAGTCAGGCATCAACAAGCTGCGCTACGCCACGCTGATCGGCATCAAGCAGGCTAAGAACAAGCCTCTGCGCAAGGTCACTTATGACGAAGTCTCTGCAGCGCTCAAGCCCAACCAGATGACCATCGAGCGGCTCTACATTCCGAAAAAAACCAAGCAGACTGAGGTCATCCAGGGCTCTGCCGCAGAGGTGGCGAAGAAACTCGTGGCCAAACTGCGCGATGAAGTACGCGTTCTGTGAGGAGCTTGATGATGGCCAAGAGCGAGAAACCGGCCGACGTTGAGCAAGCGCGCGAGGGCGTGAATGCCTTGCGCTTTCTCGGCGGCCTTTTGCTGATGGTAGCGCTGCTGCTTTATTTCTTTCATCTGGCGGAGTCGCCAATGGGACGGCATACTCTCGGCATTCTGTCGGCGATCTTCGCCGTCCTGGGCGCGGCGCTCATTCTCCTGGGGCGGCACAAACTGCGCTCCATGCGTTAGAAATCAGACGATCATGACCGGTACGCAACGATTCATTTGAGCGGCACCAAGAGCGCGCAGCCAATGCGCGCAATCAAGGATAGAACGATGGCAGATACAATCTTAGTAATCGCAGAGCAGCGCGAAGGAAAACTCAACCGCGTCTCGCTGGAAACCATTGCGGGCGCGCAGGCCCTCGCCAAACAGACTGGATGGACAGTGGAAGCCGCGCTCGTGGGCGGCAACATCGCAGCCGCGGCCGATGAGCTGGCCAAAACCGCACTAGCCAAACTCTACGTCATAGAGAGCGATGCCCTCACCCGCTACACGCCCGATGGTTTCGTCGCGGCGCTCAAGGCCTTCATCGAAACCAACAAGCCCAAGCTAGTGCTGCTGCCGCACACCTATCAGGTTCGCGACTTCGCACCCAAACTCGCCGCCTCGTTAGGCGCTACGTTAGTCAGTGATGCAACCGGCGCAAAATTTGAGAATGGCAAGCTGCTCTTCACTCGCCAAATGTTCCAGGGCAAGTTCTCCGCCGACATCTCGCTGATCGGCGAAGGCCCATGGTTCGTCAGCTTCCAGACCGGAGCCTATCGCGGCGATCAGGCCGAGGCAGGCACCGCTCCCATTGAAAAGGTGGCAGCCACCACCGGCGAGATTCGCACCAAACCCGAAGCTCCTTTCCAGGAGGCCAAAGCCGCCGTCGATCTCTCGCAAGCCGAAATCATTGTCTCCGTCGGCCGCGGCATCAAGGAGCAAAAGAACATAGAGATGGCCAAGCTCCTAGCCGACGCGCTAGGCGGCGAGATCGCAGCCTCGCGCCCCATCTGCGACGCAGGCTGGCTCCCCATGGAACGCCAGGTAGGCTCCAGCGGACAAACCGTAAGCCCCAAGCTCTATCTAGCGCTCGGTATCAGCGGAGCAATCCAGCACATAGTCGGAATGAAAGGCTCGAAGAACATCATCGCCATCAACAAAGACGCCGAAGCCCCTATCTTCGAAATCGCAGACGTAGCCGTAGTCGGCAACCTCTTCGAAATCGTTCCGGCACTGACCGAAGAGATAAAGAAGGCAAAGGCGTAAAAAGGAAGGTTGCGCAGGTTACACAAGTTACTCAGGTTTCGCAGGTAGGAATCCGACTCAAGGGGCAAGCGTGTCATACAGCTACAAGGATCTTCTCGCGTGGCAGAATGCCAAAGCGCTTGCCGTGCAAACCTATCGTGTAACCGAAGCATTCCCAAAGAGCGAAGTCTTTGGACTCACTAGCCAGATGCGAAGGGCTGCTGTTTCAATAGCCTCGAATATTGCAGAGGGGCAAGGCCGCAGTAGTCGACCGGACTTTACGAGGTTTCTCCGCATTTCGCGGGGATCGTTACTTGAACTGGAAACACAACTGGAAATTGCTCAGGAACTGAAGTTCGGCGACCACTGCCAACTCGCGAATCTTCATGAGGACTGCTATAAGCTTCTGGGCTTGCTCAATCGCCTGATCAAATCAGTCGAAGCGAAAGCTTCGTTGTAAACAGCCTGCGCAACCTGTGTAACCTGCGCAACTTGTGCAACCTGAGGACACCATGATCTTCCGAACCCCTATCCCCGATATTCCCCATCCCGAGATGGAAGCTGACGTAGTCATTGTCGGAGGCGGAGCCGCAGGGATGGCCTGTGCTCTGCGCCTCTCGCAACTGATCGACGCGCACAACACAACCCATCCTGACGCCCAGCTCTCCAAGGAAAACATCTACGTCCTCGAGAAGGCGCGCGAGATCGGACAGCACTCGCTCTCCGGAGCCCTGCTCGATCCCCGCTCCATGAACGAACTTCTCCCCGGCTGGCAAAGTGAAGCACCCATCGAGGCCGAAGTCTCCAGCGACAGCATCTACTATCTGACCCGCACCGGAGCCTTCAAGGCACCCATCACCCCGCCGCCGATGCAGGACCACGGCAACTACGTGATCAGCCTCAACCGCTTCACCAAGTGGCTCGGTGGGAAGGTGGAGGAGACAGGCGTCACCGTTTTCAGCGGCTTTGCCGGTAGCGAGTTGCTCTACGATGGCGACCGCGTCGTAGGCGTCCGCACCGATGACAAAGGTGTGGACAAGAACAACCAGCCCAAGGCCAATTTCGAGCCCGGGTACGACCTCAAGTCCAAGGTCACTATCCTCGCCGAAGGCTCCCGAGGCTCGCTCACCAAGGCGCTCACCGCCAAGCTCGATCTCTGTGCTGACCGCAATCCCATGACCTACGGCGTCGGCGTCAAGGAGCTATGGGAGCTCCCCGCCGGACGCATCAAGCCCGGCGAAGTCATCTACACCATGGGCTATCCGCTCACCACCAGGGAATACGGTGGCGCGTGGATTTACGGTGGCAAAGACAACACGGTTTCCCTCGGCTTCGTCACCGGACTCGACTACCCCGACCCGCGCACCGATCCTCAACACGTGCTGCAAAGCTTCAAGCAGCATCCCTTCGTCGCCAAGCTGCTCGATGGCGGAAAGATGGTGCGCTACGGTGCCAAAACCATGCCCTACGGAGGCTGGTGGTCCATGCCACCCCTAGGCGGAGATGGTTGGATGATCGTCGGCGATTCAGCCGGATTCCTCAACTCGCAGCGCCTCAAGGGCATCCACCTCGCCATCAAGAGCGGTATGCTCGCCGCCGAGACCGCCTTCGAAGCATGGCTCGCTGGAGACGCCAGCGCCAAACAGCTTCGCAAACTCCAGCAGAAGGTCGATGCCAGTTGGATCAAGGACGAGCTCTACCCCGTGCGCAACTTCCATCAGGGTTTCGAGCACGGCTGGCTAAGCGGAATGCTCAACACCGGGCTGCTCATGGCCACCGGAGGCCACGGCCTGCGCAATCGCTATCCCGCACACGCCGGACACGAGCGCATGTTGCCCCTGTGGGACGTCATGGGCCACGCCAACAACCGCGAGCAACTCCTCGGATGGGCCAAGGGCGACGGCAAGCTGACCTTTGACAAGCTCACCGACCTCTACCACTCCGGCACGCGTCATGAGGAGGACCAGCCCGCGCACCTCATCATTCATGACACCAACATCTGCGCCACCCGTTGCGCAAAGGAGTTCGGCAATCCCTGCCAGTTCTTCTGCCCCGCTAACGTCTATGAGATGGAGGACGCGCCAGACACCGCCAGCGGCAAGCGCATCCACCTCAACCCATCCAACTGCGTCCACTGTAAAACCTGCGACATCATGGACCCCTACCAGATCATCACCTGGGTTCCACCCGAAGGCGGAGGCGGTCCAAGTTACGACGGAATGTAGGGCAACTCGCGCGCATGAACCGGAGTCACAATGGGGTACGCAAGAGTTCTCCTTGAATTGCTTTGGCCCGGGCAACCGGGCCATCTTTTATGGAAGGAACGAATGGAAGGAACGCCCGTGTGGCATTCAACGCGTGCTTTTCGTTGAGTGGGGCAGTTGACGTTTTGCGCTTTACGATTCTGTTTCAGGATTGTGAGTTATTAGGCGACTTTCCGCCAACTCGTACTCGGTTCGGCATTCTTGGGTGACCAAGTCCACGCCCGCCAGATGATGACCGAGGTGCATACAGTTTCGATCGTCGCGAAGAACACATACGCTGGATAAATGGGATCCCGAAAGTCACCGTTAGTCAGAGGCAGAACGAAGGTCAGGAAACCGTTGGTAAGGGTCATAACGCCACCCGCAATGATATTCGCCAGTCGGTTCGCTCTAAACGGAAGCAGTCGAGACGCCAGAATCATGGCGATGGGTATTTCCATCAAGACCGCTGAACCCAGCAGAGCCCATTGTGGGAGGCGTGGGGCTGAATTCGGCGAGCCAACGAAAGCGAACAGGGCAAGCACGTCCGCATACAGGTAGTTCAATAACGCGAAGACCCAGAACAGAGACAACCGCTCCTTTGTGTCATGCATGTCAACCTCCTGCGGAGTAGCTACGGCCGCGGCAGAATGGGTTTCAGATGCACAATCTCCGTAGGAGGCTGCTCTGCACGCTATTTCAGTAACTGATCTTCCCCCACTAAACTCACCCGAGCCCATTCCTCCCTCTCCGCATCTATACCTTGTGCTAAGCCGTCAGCCTGACCCATGCCGCTAACCGACTCCCATGGCCGCGCGATTCGCGACCTTCGTATCTCAATCACCGACCGCTGCAACTATCGCTGTGTTTATTGCCGCACTGGAAACGAGGGTGCGCAGTTTGCCGAGCTGCCCTTGGACGACTACCTGCGCATGGCGCGAGTCTTTGTCTCACTCGGCATCACCAAAATTCGCCTCACCGGAGGCGAGCCGCTCCTTCGCCGAGACATTGTGCAGCTCGTCCGCGAACTCTCCGCCCTGCGCACGCCCACGGGAGACGCACCTGAGCTGGCGCTCACCACCAACGGCCACCTCCTGGCCGAGATGGTCGAACCGCTCAAGCGAGCCGGTCTTAACCGCGTCACCGTCAGCATGGACGCCGTCGATCCCGAGCGCTTCGCCCGCATCACCCGCGTAAAAGGCAGCTACCCGGCCGTGCTCGCCAGTCTCCGCGCAGCCCGCAATGCAGGGCTCGGCCCCGTCAAAGTCAATTGTGTTTTGCTGCGAGGCTTTAACGAGGATCAAATCGAAGCCTTCGGACGCTTCGCCCTCCGCGAAAAAGTAGCCGTCCGCTTCATCGAGTTCATGCCCCTCGAAGAGGGTCGCGTCTGGAGCCCCGAAGTCGTCATCCCGCTCACGGAAATCCTGGAACGCATGTCGCGCTTCGCCCCCTTCCATGAGATCGCGCACGAGCCCAGCTCCACCTCGCGCCGCTACCGCTTCGTCGACGGCGATGGCGAGTTCGGCATCATCGCACCCGTGACGCTGCCCTTCTGCGGAGCCTGCTCCCGCATCCGCCTCACCAGCGACGGCAAAAT
>Ga0181537_10002742_pt1 | contig 15337 bp, 10 predicted proteins | sample PEATcosm2014_Bin_39_FD_119765 | JGI IMG/M metagenome (GOLD analysis project Ga0181537, IMG submission 119765) | Peatland microbial communities from MTU Mesocosm Facility, Houghton, MI, USA - PEATcosm2014_Bin23_10_metaG | ecosystem: Environmental > Terrestrial > Soil > Wetlands > Peat | place... | reverse complement strand
CCTCGTCGGGGCGGGCCTCTTGCTTCGCAGTTTTTCGCGCTTGCAGGAAGTTTCTCCCGGGTTCCAGCCCGATCACCTGCTCGCCGCCGACTTTCCTCTTTCGCAAAACGCTTACGCCAAGCCAGAGCAGCGCTTCGAGTTTTTCGATCGCCTCGTTCAGCGAGCGCAATCGCTCCCCGGAGTTCGCTCCGCGGCCGCAACCTCCGCCGTGCCCGTAAATGCCGGAGGCGGCGCTATTCACTTTAATATTTATGGGCGCCCGCCCAAATCACCTCATGATTTCACCGCCGCCGGATATTTCACGGTGACGCCAAACTACTTTGAGACTATTGGCGCGCCGGTTTTGCAGGGCCGGCTGTTTACGCCGTCGGATATCGAAAAAGCTCCGGCGGTGGTTGTGGTAAACGCCACCATGGCCCACACCTACTGGCCGAATGAAAGCCCTATCGGAAAGCGCATGCAGCTCGGCGCGCTTCCCGATGATCAGGTACCGTGGATGCAAGTGGTGGGCGTCGTCGGTGACGTGCTCCAGAATCTCGGGAATGCTCCCGCCGCCGAAATGTACCTCCCCTACCGCCAGGCTGACGGCTTGCTTCCCGTTTTCCAGCTTTCCCTCGTCATGCGCACAGCCACGGAGCCGCATGGCGCGGTGTCTTCTCTCCGAACCGCAGTCGCCGAAATCGATCCCAACCAGCCAATCGTCAATGTGCGCTCGATGGAAGAAAACATTGCCACGAGCACGTCCGATACGCGCTTCCGCACCTGGCTTATCGGAATTTTTGCCGTTCTCGCGCTGGTGCTCGCCGGAGTAGGCGTATACGGCGTGATGTCCTACACCGTCACGCAGCGTATCAGCGAAATCGGCGTCCGCGTCACGATGGGTGCGCAACCAACCGACGTTTTCCGTCTCATTGTTGGCGAAGGCCTGAGGCTCGCTCTCATCGGCGTGGTCCTCGGCCTCGCCGCGGCTCTTGCCCTGACGCGCCTGCTGAAAACCTTCCTCTTCGGCATTAGTGCCTACGATCCAGTCACTTTTGTCGGTGTCTCCGTGCTGTTAACGCTCGTCGCCCTGGCGGCCTGTTATTTCCCGGCCCGCCGCGCGACCCTTGTCGATCCGCTAGTTGCCTTACGCTACGAGTAAGTAGCAGAGGCGCCTTGAGCCCGGAAGTGCACACCTGCCTGTGACCTGTCGTCTGCGAACGAAAGCCTCAATCCTCAGGTTCAAGCCACGCTCGATTTGAGCGCTGGTTCATCGCCTCGAAAATCAAATGGGCGCAGAAATCAACTGGTTATAGCAATTATCGCGATTCTGGCTATTGATACCGACCACTCCTGCCATCAAAATTTGAGTGTTCGTGGAGGAATGAATCGCCGTCTTCCGAGAACCCTGATGCCGCCGTTTTTCAGGGCTCGATCGCGATGCGGTTACAACTCCGGGAAGGCAAGCAACTCAAAATAGGTCGCTGCTTATCATGGGATTTCTTTTCCGCACACCAAGTGATAAATCCATTCTGGAGATGCGCCGGCTCGCTGCGTTCGCCCGCATTCGGCGGGGCGAACCTCTAGCGGCCATTGCCCGGTCCCTGGGGGTGAGCCGGCAAGCGGTTCACCAGTGGGCACAATCGGTCCGCGAGCGTGGAGCAGCTTCCTTGCGGCGCAAGCCGATGGGCCGGCCTCCGAAGCTGAGCCGCAAGCAAATGACTCATCTCTGGCGTCTACTGGCTAAGACACCGACCTATTACGGTTTCCCGGAGCAAGGATGGAGCCCCATGCGGGTTTCGAAACTCATCTATCAACAGTTCGGAGTTCGCTACGACCTCTATTACATTCGTCCGCTCTTGGCTCGCTTTGGTTGGAGGCGCTGGTCCAAGAAGATCTAGCAAATGAAGGGGCCGTGCTCGGGAACATTCTCTGTTTTCGGACCTAGAGCGCCGCGAGTTTCGGCCAATTTTTTTCTGTCACTGTTTCAAATAGCGCAGCCAGACAGATCCGGACTTAAAAGTCTTGGACTCAACAAGTTTTAATCGCAATTTATCCGGTAGGCTACTGCCTTCCAGCAGCCGTCTCCCTCCTCCTGCGAGGATTGGCTGAACGACAAATTGATATTCATCAATGAGACCGAGCTCTGTAAGTTGTGAAGGGATATCTACACCGCCGACTAAAATATCTTCGCCTAGTTCTTGTTTCAATTTGAGTATTTCGTCTTTAAGGTTCGTACGGACAATTCTCGTATTTCCTTCAGCGCTGTCCAATGATCGTGAGAAAACAAGTTTGTTTTTGGAAACAAATGTTTTCGCAAATTCGATGTCCCCTTTTTCCTCCGAAGGATTGTTTGCCACATCTGGCCAATAAGGAACCATCAATTGATAAGTTTTACGTCCATAAACGATCAGGCCAACGCCCCGCAGGAGCCGCGTATAGTGTTCGAGTGTCGTTTCATCGGCAGTCATCTTGGTGTGGTCGCAGCAGGCATCTAAGGTGATGTTGATTGCGTAGATTACGTTTCTCATTTTCGCCCCGGATTGAGCAGCATGATCTTCCAATATAAATCCAATAACTTTAAACCGCGCGTCATTGCAACATACATCCGGCTGGAAACGGCCGCCCCGATGTCGCCGGCTTTCGTTGGTCGTGAACAGCTTGTGCCTTCACCCAGCAGCCCAGCGTGTAATTTTACCGTAAAACTCTAGCTCATATTTTCAGACAGCGGCGTTGAAAAAGCTGCTTGACGGAATGATTTTTTGTTTCTGCCTGGGCTGACGACAAACGCCCTGCCTGCCCTTGATTCGACAGCTATCTCAAACTTAATTGCTCGCACAAAGCGTTGAGTCTTGGTCTCCGCCGCAACTAAAACGAACCCCGCTCGCACGGGTGACACGCGAGCGGGGTTCGATATCTACTCCAGGGGTGGTTAGAAGTAGATCTTTCCGCCGAGCTGGAAGACTCGCGGGTCAAAGGCAGAATTGAACTGGCCGAAGTTGGAGTTGCCAAAGGTGGTGTTCACACCGTTGAACTGGGTGTGGTTCCAAGTATTGAAAGACTCCACGCGGAGCTCGAAGCGGCTGCCGCGAGCTTCACTAAACGTGAAGCTCTTGAAGAGGGAGAGATTCCAGTTGTCACGGCCAGGTCCGCGCAAAGCGTTGTGGCCGAGGTTGCCCCAAGCCCCGGGCGTCGGGTCCGCGAATGCCGACGGGTTGATGTATTGAATGCACTGCCCGCCGGCGCATGTAGAGTGCTCATAGGAGATGGTGCCAACCAGGTCTGGACGGTTCGCGCCATTGGGCACTCCGTTACCGCCCTGACCGCCGGAAAGACCGAGGTTTAGCGGGACGCCAGACTCCAAAGTGACGATTCCAGAAATCTGCCAACCGCCGACTGCGGTCCTGAGCAAACGATTGTCATTGTGGCGGAGGAAGGGGATGTCGTAAATAAAGTCGACCACGGCCACGTGCGTGCGATCGTATCCACTCGGGCCGACGTCATAGGTCCAGCCCTGGTATGGGTTGGAGACGTTACCCAAGTCGCCCCCGCCGTTGCCGGCAGTGGTCGGGTCCATGGCATGGGAATAGGTGTAGAACGCGCGAAGGTTGAGGTCTTTGCCTAGCTGGGAATTCAAGTCGATTTGGAGTCCATTGTAATGCGTGTTGGCCTCGTTCTCGGATTCGATGATTCCCGTATAGCCCGGGAAGGGCAGGCCGGGAGCAGTCTGGTATGGGGCGTTGTTGTTATACAGGTTGAACAGGTCGGACTCATCGGGCAGGTTGACGTTGCGATAGTCGTTCTGATGCCGCCCTACGTTGCCGACGTAAGCCACCGACAACACGGTCTTGGAGCTCAAGGCGTGCTGCACGCCGATGCTCCACTGATAGCTGACCGGCAATTTGTAGTCGTCGACGTCCATTCCCGTGATTTGTGCGGCGTTAATTGGGAGAGGCGGTACGGCCCCGCTGGAAAGAGCGACGCTGGGATTGACCATTTCAACGCCGTTGACATTGACCTGCAGGCTAAAGGGAATGTTGGGACCGGCATTGTACATGTCGTTACCCTGAATGCGCTCGTACATGATGCCAAAACCGCCGCGAAGAACGGTTTTTCCGTTGCCTGTGAGGTCATAGCCAAAGCCAAGACGAGGACCAAAGGCAGCCCAATGGTTGTTGACCAGGCCCTTGGGGACGCAGAAGCCTCCCGTGTAGCAATGTCCAGGAATACCGATTCCGTTCAAGTAGAGCTGGGTGTTGGCAAGAATGGAATTCGGGCTGGTACCGAGCCCTGGACTAGTCGGATCGATCGTGTTGTTTGGCAAAAATACGGCCGCATCAGCCTGGTTGTAAAGTTGAGGGTAGAAATTGCCCATGCGATCGTTGGCTTCGTAAGTGTGAGGCACGCCGTCCCAACGCAAGCCGAGGTTGAGGGTTAGGCGACGATTCACGCGCCAGTTGTCCTGGACGTAGGCAGCCCACGAGACATTGTTCCAGTATCCTTTGTCTTGCACCGCGAGTTCCTGATAGGACGAAGCATCGCCCAGAAGGAAATCTGCGAAGTCATTACCGCACTTTTCGTTGTTGGGCAGCGGACAAGTAACGCCGGCGGAGTTGGCGGTGTATGTACCGTTGAAGGAGAAGCCTCCTTGGGTCTGACCGAACAGGTCCTGGACCTTTTTATAAAGGGCCCAGCTTCCGCCGAACTTGAACTGGTGTGCGCCGTGAGTCCAGGAGACGTCATCGCGGAGCTGGTAATCGTCCGCTTTGTTTCTCCACGGCCAGCTGGAGACTTCGAAATGGGTTCCGAAGGCGCCACCCAGGTCAATGTTGGGGATGCGATTCATATTGTTGGGGCCGGTGAAGAGCCGTGAAGTGGAACTGTCATAACCAGACGGGAGAGACAAGCTGTCCAAGCCGGCACCGGGAGTCGGAATGATATTGATGCGGTTGCCGTTGTAGTTGAAGGCGACTTCGTTTACCAAAGTTGGGCTAATCGTGTAAGTCGTGTGAACAACGGCGCTGTAGGAAGGATTGCCGAAAGTGTCCCCTACGGTAGGAACGTTTGCGCCGCTCCACTGGCTGACGGAATAACCCTGGGAGACCTGCTCCGAGATGAAGTGACCGAAAACGGAGAATTTGGATGAGAAGTTATGATCAATGCGAACGATCTCTTCGCGCAAATTCGTCGGCGCGTTGGTGCCGCCGAAGAACTCGTCTCCTCCTGGGTTGGTGGGTTTCGGGAAGATCCCTGCGTTTGCAAGCGACGCGGCGTTCGGAGAAATCATGCACGCCGGAATGACGTTTCCGGGGAACTGGCCACCGGAAGTAATTCCAGCGGGAATTACGCCGTTGCACAACTGACCTGAGCCCGGGGCTCCAAAAAGCACATTCTGGCTAACCTGAGGATTCGTTCCCGTGTAAGTTGGGACATAGATGGGGATGAGGTTCCCGCTCGAGTCTTTGAGCGAGCTGAAATCAGCACCAGCAGCAGTAGGGTACAAAGCAGCCGGTGGAACCAACTGCCCGCTGGAGATGCTGCCCTGGATCAAGGGGCGCCATTCCATATTGTAGAAGAAGAAGGTCTTCTTTTTATCCGGGTTGTAGAAGTGGCCGAATGTGACCGGACCGCCGACATTGAACCCGTACACATTGAGGCGTAGTTCAGCGACGGGATTGTACGCGCCCGCTGTGTTGTGAGTGGGATTGAAGAAGTTGCGTGCGTCGAGGGCGTCATTGCGGTTGAACTCCCAAGCGGAAGCGTGGAATTGGCTCGTTCCGGACTTCAGAACCATGGTCATCGTGCCCGCCGAAGAGAGACCATAGTCCGCGCTGTAGTTGGAAGTTAAGGCGCGGAACTCGGCGATGGCGTCGCTGGACGGAGCGATACTCATGCCGCCGGCGCCGCCGCGGTCATCGTCTTCGCCGCCGTCGAGCAAATAAATATTGTGGTTCTGACGCATCCCGTTGAATTCGACGCTGTTGTCGCCTCCGACCGGAGTGTTGGTGACACCTGAGCTCATACCGCCGGAGCCACCAATCTGGCTCGAAGCTCCTGGGGTCAAAGCGGCAAGCTGGTAAATGCTGCGGCCGCTGATTGCCAGCTGGCTCATTTGCTGGCCGGTAATGAGGTTGCTGACTTCTCCGGAATCGGCTTGAACCTGAACAGCATTGGCTTCGACCGTAACGGTTTCCTGAGAGGCGCCCATTTGCATCTGGAAATCCACGCGAAGGCTGGCGCCGACGGTGAGGACGATGTCCTTTTGTTCGGCGACCTTGAAACCTTTGGCCTCAGCTTTTACTTTGTAATGACCAATCTGAAGATCGACAGCGACGTACTGGCCGGCGTCATTCGTCGGAATGTTGGTGCTGACGCCGGTATCGGTATTAGTTAGAGTGACGTTCACGTTCGGCACAACAGCACCGGACGGATCCGTGACGGTTCCGCGGATGGTGGTCTGTTGGGCGAAGGTTGAAAACGAAAAACCAATCAAGGCGACAACCAGCCCGAGTACAAACCGCAAACCGCGCTTGCCGTCAACAAAAACGATATTCTGAACAGCGCAAAAAAAAGAGCACATCGAATTCATAGAAATGCCTCCACACCCCGACTGGATTCGCGAAATAGATTCTTGCTATTTGAAACACCAATTTATAAGGAAACTTATCGTCGAGAGTGGTTGCTAGCAATATCCACTTGGTGGAATTCTTATATGACCACTATTTGGGAAAGGAAGAACACCCGGTGGGAGGCTTTTGCAACTTAAGCCTGTAATAGACAGACTACAAAGCGCCGACGCGCGCGCACGATCAATTTTGGACTTTTTTCAGAACTGCCCCGAGTACGCGCCCGGGGCCGGCTTCCTGGGCAAATGCAATCAAGCGCACGTTGGATGGATCGATGCCGGGCTTGAGCTTTACTTGAAAATCCTGACTGAACGGTTTTGTTTTGTCGAGTTTGCCGATCTTCTTGAATTCTTCCACTACCGCCACGTGAACCAGATGTTTCCCGGAATTTTCTCCGCGCAAAACCTGAGATTCCGCGTGATCAAGGGCCACCACAACGTAGATGTCCGCGTTGTGCTTTTCAGGAGCCTCTCCCGCTTCGACGCGAGCGTTTAACACTGCCGGAGTTTTGCCTTCAATATTCAACGAACTAATCTGCACGGCAACATGGGGCAGAGCAGCGGCCTTCTCCAGGGTTTGTAAACGTTCCGCGCTGCTCCCTTGCAGCTCGCTCATTCCATCAACAATGAATTGCGGAGTGTATGGGGTTTTTAGTCCCAGCGCGCCAACATACGCTGCTTGCCGCTCCGTCAGAAGAGACGAGGAATACGGATCTTTCCAGCCATCATGATTCCAGTAGTCTACGTGCTCGCTCAGAACAATAATCTGCGTGCCTGTAATCGGCTGCGCGGTATCCATTCGTTGCAGCAGTTCATCCGCGGGAGGGCAGCTCGAACAACCTTCGGAAGTAAACAATTCAACGAGAACTGGCACTGCGGAGGCACGTCCGGAAGCGTTTCCGGAACCATGGACATCGTTCGCCGTCTGGCGAGCGAGCCCTGCTGTCGCGCACGCAATAACCACCAGAACTGTAAATAGCTTCATAACGAGGGGGACACTTCTGGAGATGCGAGCATTATTCACGAGAGCCGCCACCTTTCATCTTGCCCGACGAAGTGGTTGAAGGCAATATCCATATTACGTAGATTCGATATGACCATAGAATGTCGCCTATGAAAAGAATATCGGGTGGGTTCTCCCTTGTGATCGCAGTCGATCGAAGGGCCAAGGATCCACTGCACAAGCAGATCTATGACGCCTTTCGCTCCATGATCGTTGGGCGCCGTCTGCGAGCCGGAGAACAAATCCCGTCCACTCGAACTCTGGCTTCCGACTTGAAGGTATCCCGAATCCCAGTCCTCACGGCCTATTCTCAGCTACTCGCCGAAGGTTATTTCGAGGCCCGTGCAGGTGCCGGAACCTTCGTCTGCAGTTCGCTGCCGGACCAGGTTACGTGGAACACGGGCAGTGCCACACGGTCGACGCCACCCCGTGCCGGTTCCCGAGCCGTCGGCCGCCGCGCCTTGCTTCTTCCTCCGTACCAGAGGATCCCCTGGCTGCGTGGTGTGGGAGCGTTTAGCGTAAGCCAGCCAGCTTACGACCAGTTTCCATTCCAGATCTGGTCGAAGTTGATCCTCCGGCACTGCCGCAATCCACACGCAAGCCAACTTCACTACGGAAATCCCCTGGGATTGGAACCATTGCGCGAAGCCATTTGTACCTACCTCGGAACATCCCGCGCTGTTCGCTGCGATCCGCAGCAGGTCATGATCGTTTCTGGTTCTCAGCAAGCGCTGGAGATCTCCTCTCGCGTCTTGCTGGACCCCGGAAACGCGGTTTGGATGGAGGAGCCCGGTTATTGGTTGACGCGGCAGGTTCTTACGGCCGCAGGCTGCCGTCTCATTCCCGTTCCCGTGGACAACGAAGGGCTTGATGTAGCGGTCGGCATCAAAGCCTGTCGTAAGGCTAGAGCCGTCTATGTTGCACCCTCGCACCAATATCCGATCGGGGCGACCATGAGCGCCTCGCGCCGGCTCCAGTTGTTGGCTTGGGCTGAAAGCTCGGGATCCTGGATTATCGAGGATGACTACGACAGCGAGTACCGCTACGGCAGCATGCCTATCGCTTCACTGCAAGGGCTCGACTCCAATTCTCGCGTGATCTATATCGGAACCTTCAGCAAGACGCTTTTTCCATCTCTTCGCATCGGCTACATCGTCATACCGCAGGACCTCGTTTCCAGGTTTGCAGCCGTTCGTCATGCCATGGACATCACATCGCCTTACCTTTACCAGGCCGTGCTCACGGATTTCATGAAGGAAGGGCATTACGCGCGCCACATTCGCAGAATGCGCCTGCTTTATGAAAAACGGCGACAAGCGCTTGTTGCCGCCATTCGCGAAGAATTTGGTTCTGCTCTGGAAGTACTCGGCTCAGAGGCGGGCATGCATCTGGCTGTGACCCTGCCGAAGGGATTCCGCGATATGGAGATTACCAAGCATGCCGCGCAAGAAAAGCTCTGGATCGCGCCGCTCTCTCCTGCCTACTTAGGTAAGCCTGTGCGTCAGGGATTTATCCTGGGCTTCGGAAGTACTCCCACCTCGCAAATGGCCCATGCGGTACGCCGCCTGAAGGCTGTTATTCTGGCACATGGGAAGTTACCAGCGAAAGAATGAAGGCGAAGTGGTTAAAGGTTCGTCTGGCGTAGGTTCTATCGCCGAGGCAAAGCGGTTACATCAGAACCAGCATAAGTGGTTATTGCCCGCTTGCGTTGAATCGGACAGACTCTACTTTCTATGCCTGTTGTTTCCGTTTCGAAGCGTTCCTCCCCTTCTGCGGAGCCTGTTTATGATTGATTTTTTTAGCCACAGCCAGTTTGTCCTCGCGGCTTTCTCCTTTTCGCCCTTCGTGTTCTGGCCCTATTTTTTCGGGGCCGTAACTCTGGTCGTCGGGTTGGCAATGGCCACCAGGACCGAACTTTGGCAGGCGTACGGCTCCGACAAGCTGATTTGGTTTGGCCCTCTTTCATTTGCTATTGCGATGGCCATCTTTGGCGGCGACCACATGGCCGCCGCTAATCTCATCGCGCTGGGCATCCCGTCTTGGATTCCGGGACACTTGTTTTGGGCCTACTTCGTGGGAGTCGCTCTTATCGCCGCGGCTTTGAGTCTCGCAACAGGAATACAATGGCGGCTTGCAGCCTTCCTGCTCGGCTTCATGATCTTTCTTTTCGTTCTCATACTGCATATCCCTGCGTTATTCGCGGTGCCTCGCGACCAAATCAAACTGACCATCGCCTTGAGGGATTTGGCCTTAAGCGGCGGCGCGCTCGCCATCGGCGTCTCACGACGCGATAGCTCTCTGGTTAAGAGATTCCAGACGTTTGCCCGGTTCCTGGTTGCTATCCCGATTGCCGTTTTCGGCATCGACCAGTTTCTGAATCCGGCTTTCGCGCCCGGCATTCCCCAGGAAAGCGGCACTTTCTTTTTCACCTTGCCCGACTGGTTTCCGGCGCACGTTTTCTGGACTTTCCTCAGTGGCATGGTATTCCTTGTTTGTTCGCTTGGTATGTTTAGCCGGAAGTATGCGCATTCCGCTGCAAGGTTTTTGGGCGGAACCTTGCTCCTCTTGACCGTACTCATTTACTTGCCTCTGACGGTGGCCGCGGCTTCCGATGTAGCGAATGGTTTGAATTATTTGGCAATACACCTGGCGTTGGCAGGCTCGGCATTCTTTCTTGCCGCGTCTTTGCCGGTGCCGTCTCCTCTTGCGGAACGCACTGGCAAGTTGGTCGGAGAAAACGTCGCCGTCTTCCCGGAAAAATCTTAGGCAACAAAATTTCGCGGGCGGTTGTTTTCGTTCAGCCTCAAATAAAATGAAGGCGCTACCCAGGCGTGCTTACTCCGTTTTTGAGCATTTCAATGGCTTTCTCTAATCTCTTCAATCGTGTTTCTTCCTTCTTGGCTTCGGCGATCCAGCGGCAGTACTCCTTGCGGTGCGTGTAACTCAGTTTCTCGAAAACTGGAAGCAGCCCTTCCTTCTTCATCAGCTTTTCAAATGGAGCAGGCACTTCGACGGTTCTTACCGCTTCGTCTTTCCAGACAACGACTTCAACGGTATCGCCCGGGCCTTTCCCCGTTTGGTCGCGTATGGCTTTCGGCATGCCCAGCACATGAAGCGGCTTATCGTACTTCATAAGCGAGCCCGTATATGAAAGACCATTGAAAGTCGCCTTTACAGGCACCCTCCCACGGGTGGCGAATTCCGTCTCAGTATCGTACGGAAAAAGCACATAAGCCCCGCCGCCATCGCTTGCTTCAATTTTCGCCTTGAATTTGTATTTCTTCATAGCGCCGCCAGTTTTCTCTCCGTGCCGCCCTCGATCACGCCGAATTAAACCATCTTCCCCTTCAGCGCGCTACTCATGCAAATGGAGTCCTGTTACGAGACTTCTCCGGTAAGACGTGCCAGCTCAACCGGTCGATGCAACACCCTCTAATCGGTTGATGCAACGAGACTTCTCTCGCAGAACCAGCTACCGTCGCTCCAGAACCTAAACAGAGCGGTGTCTTTGTTTGAATTTAAGGATTCAGCAGCTGCGTTCTCTATATGTTGGCCTCGATCCAGTGTTGCATCGACCCATTGAATGCACCCGACAAATCAGGAGTTGACTTGGCTATGGTTACCAGTTCTTAGAGCATCGGATATACTGCGTGCATGGACGGTCTGGCAATTCCGGAGGAAAAAAGAGGTCATTCCGACTCCCGCTTGCAAAAACGACTTTCCGCCAGCTTTGCTTACGCGAGTTTGACTTGTTCGCTTTCATTGTGCTATTCGGGGCATTTTTGTCAATCGTCTCAGCTGTCGTTAATCTTCGCTCCAAATTGTGGCGAATAGCGCTCCCTGTGAGCTTCTTGATGCTTCTTTTTACTCTGTACGTAATGGCGTCCTGAACCGAACTGTTCGTCGTCAAGGTCCTGGTAAACACGGTTTCCGGTAAAGCGGGTAGTACCGAATCTAGCCCCGGTGATGAAGGAATTGCCGGACAGAATCCCAGATAACAAACGACCCTGCCGCGAGGAACAGGATTCGGTAAAGTATTCGCGGGTGCTGCTCAGGTCCTCTCGGTTGCGAAGTTGCTAAGCGTCCCGGATAAAATCTGGCCTCCGAATGAAGTGAAAAATAGACGTTAACTGACCCGACGAACAAGCCCACGACAAGCCTAACCCAGCCGCTTGGTGATAGGACGATAAACACCAAGGCGAGGCCCACACATAGCATGCTCACAAGCGTGTCGCGGCTGCGACGGCTGCTATCCACCAATCGACGTTTTCTAGTTCCGCCATACGCCGAAGTGTACTCCAAATTTGATCGGAAACTGCTAGGTACTGAGTAAAGCGGTTACCGTCCAAGCGGAGTCCTGGTACGGGATTTGTCGGGTTTCCCGGCTTACCTGGTGTTGACGAACCACGTTGTCGAAATCGCATTCTGCCGCTTTCCTGCCGGGTAGAAGACTCAGAAGACTACAGGTCCACGCGCAGCTCTTTGAGTACTGGAATGAACTTCCCAAGCAGTTCATCTGGATTTCAAGTTTCCGGTAACCGGAAACTGGCCCGTTCACCCAATCCTCATTTTGCAGTTAATCTCCGCCCACTTTCGCCGTCTTATGTAACGATAGGTTGTTCTTCCATCTAGAAATGCAGCGAAACTTTTGACGCACAGTCTCGTTTAGAAAGACAGACCTCATGCGACGCCTTACGCACGCCGCGATCCGTAGGATCATCCTTCTGCTTGCCCGCGTTAGTGGGAGGGTGACCGTTCTTCCTGCGGCCTTTCTTTTTGCCCCCGTATTCTTTCTCTCCGCAACCCTCCATGCTCAGGATCCCCTGAAAATTGCCGATCAATACGTCAAGGCTTCCGGCGGCAGCAAAGTTTTGTCCAAAATCCAGACCATGACCCTCGAAGGCACCATCACCAGCGCCCCTGACGGAAAGCAAGGCACCTACACCTTCAACACAAAACTCCCCAACCGCTACTACTCCGAACTGGTCGTCGGAGACAAACTCCTAATCGAAGCCTACAATGGCAAATCCGCCTGGCATCAAACCTCCTCCGGGGAAATCGCCACTCTCCTCGGCCAGGAAGGCCAACAACTCGAAGCCGCCTCTCTCTTTTACAATTCCCGCCTGCTCAACCTGAAAAAAAACAAACTGGCCCTGGCTTTTGTCGGTCACGCGCAGGTACGTGGAAAAGATGCCTTGCAGGTGGAAGTAACCTCACCGGCCGGTCTCAAACGCCAGGTCTATTTCGATCCGCAAACCCATCTGATTGTCGAAGAAGCAGGCGCGACCGGCGGCGTCGACGAGCAAATCTTTTATGACGACTACCGCCAGCTAGACGGCGTGCAAATGCCTCACAAGCTTGAGCTGCACCGCGCCAGCGACGTCTACGCCATCGACATCACCCACGCCGCCATCAACGGCACCGTGGGCGAACGCGTCTTCGATTTCCCGAAAAAATCTCAGGTTCAGTTGCCGGACCTGAAAGCACTCTTTAAGGAAATCGACGAAAACCAGAAAGCCATCGACAAGCTCAAGGAAAACTACGCAGGCACCCGCGTCGAGGAACAAACCGAATTTGAAAAGGACGGCAAAGTCAAAAAGACCGAGCTCAACGAATACACCTTCTTCTACCTGAACGGTGACGAAGTTTCCACGCTCGTTAAGAAAGACGGTAAGCCTCTGAGCGACGAAGAACAAAAGAAAGAAAACGAAAAAACTCAAAAAGAAATCGCCGAGATTCAGAAGCGCGAAACCAAAAAGGAAGCCAAAGAGGAAAAAGATAAGGAAGAAGGGAGAAAAGAAAACGACGACGAAGACCCCGGCATCGAAGTCTTCCTGCGCGCCTGCCAGTTCGTCAATCCCCGCCGCGAACGCTTCCGCGGCCAGGACGTCCTGGTCTTCGATTTCGAGCCCAACCCCGAATTTCAAGCCCACAAAATGGTGGAGAAAGTGATTCAAAAACTCGCGGGCGTCATCTGGATCGACGAAAAGGCCCACGACGTCGCCCGTCTAGAAGCCTATTTCGTTGGCGACTTCAAGGTAGCCGGCGGCATGCTCGCTAATCTGCAAAAAGGCACCAGCTTCATTTTCGAGCAAGCCTATATCAACAACGAAGTCTGGCTCCCCACTTACGAAGAAGCCCACGTAGGCGTCCGCGTCTTCCTCGTCAAAGGTTTCAAGGTCAACGCCACAACGCGTTACTCCGATTACAAAAAATTCAACGTAGAAACCCTCTCCACGGTAGCCAAACCAAAAGACCCGGAGCCTTCTTCCACAGAGAAACCGTAAGAATGTACTTAACAAATGAGTAACAATGTCACATGATTTCAGCTGGAATATTCCAGCTCTACACCAGCGCCAGCATCCTTTGCTGGCGTTTTGCTTGTCGTGGCACTGGCTTCAGCCTGTAACTCTTTTAGAATCAATGCTTCCAGGTCGCCTCATAAGTGTTGATTCTAAAGCAGTAAAAACAGGGGGAGGGGCCCTATTCTTGTTAACTAGCTTTTCGCCAAGTCTCCCCAACTAGGATTCTCTCCGTCCCCATCTGGTAGTGCTAACATGCCACCGATTTCAGAGGAGGCCCATGCTCCGACCAGTACTAGCGACCCTTTTTCTAAGCGTGGCCGCAGCCGCTCCCGCTTCACCGCAAACCACACAGCCAACCATTCAGGCATCCACTCCGCTCCGCATCGGCATAGCTGGCCTGGTCCATGGCCATGTCGGCGGCTTCCTTCGCCAAAACCTGCACCGTACAGACATCCAACTAGTCGGAGTAGCCGAACCCGATAAGCAACTGTCCGAAACAATCGCCAAACAATTTTCCCTCTCACAGGACATATTTTTCGCCAGCGTCGAGGACATGCTCGTGAAAACCAAGCCGCAAGCCGTCCTCATCTATACAAACACCTACGACCATCGCGCGGTAGTCGAAGCCTGCGCTCGTCATGGCCTCCCCGTCATGATGGAAAAGCCCCTCGCTGTCAGCAACGAAGACGCTCGCGCCATCCAAGCCGCTGCCCAACGCGGCAACATCCAGGTCCTCGTCAACTACGAAACAACTTGGTACCGCAGCAACCGCGCCGCCTACGACCTCGTCCGCGAAAACGCCATCGGCGATATTCGAAAAGTAGTCGTTCATGACGGTCATCAAGGCCCAAAGGAAATTAACGTCGAGCCTTGGTTCCTCAGCTGGCTCACCGATCCAAAACTCAATGGCGCAGGCGCGCTCTTCGATTTCGGCTGCTACGGCGCCGACCTCATGACATGGCTCATGGACCAAAGGCCGGACGCGGTAACCGCGGTCACGCAGCGCATCAAGCCGGATATCTATCCACGAGTCGATGACGAAGCCACAATCGTCCTGACCTATCCGAAAGCGCAAGCGATCCTGCAAGCCTCCTGGAACTGGCCATTCTCCAGAAAGGATATGGAAGTCTACGGAAAGACCGGCTATGCCATTACGGTTGCCGCCAACGCAATCCGCGTCCGCCTCCCGGGACAGGAGGAAAAAATGCAAGACGCCAAACCCCTGGATCCGCAGGAAAGTGATTCAGTGAATTATCTCAGAGCCGTGGTTCTGGGAGGCATGAAGCCGCAAGGACTCTCGTCGTTGGAAACGAACATGATTGTCACGGAAATTTTAGACGCCGCCAGGCAATCCGCAGCCACAGGCAAGACCATTCACCTGACGCAATCGCATTAAGATAGTTTGGAACGCCTCGAGGTAGTTGG
>Ga0181537_10002741_pt1 | contig 15339 bp, 14 predicted proteins | sample PEATcosm2014_Bin_39_FD_119765 | JGI IMG/M metagenome (GOLD analysis project Ga0181537, IMG submission 119765) | Peatland microbial communities from MTU Mesocosm Facility, Houghton, MI, USA - PEATcosm2014_Bin23_10_metaG | ecosystem: Environmental > Terrestrial > Soil > Wetlands > Peat | place... | reverse complement strand
GAAGGGAATCACGATACACCGCGGCGCGACATGGGGTCTCCCACTGCGCGGCCGCCAGAATAGAGGGAACCGGCGCGACCGCAACTCGTCGTTGCGGCCACTCTTGCCCCGCAGGGACACGCCGGGAGCGCAGCCCTGCCAATGACGCTGGCACGTCCTTATTTCACTTCTCTATTGCACTTCGTTCAGTTTCTGGTAGATCACCATCGCCACCAGCACCAGCAGAAATACCCCGGAGCCAATGCTGAACACCCACATGGGGATCGTCAGCCGGTTCACCTTGACCAGCAATTCGGTCTGCTCGTCCTGCATGTGGGAATTGTTGTCATCCAAAAACAGCTGGTCGTCTTCGTGCATGGTGAGCGTGCTCTTGTAGATCAGGAGGATGATCAGACCAATGGCGAACAATCCGAACACTCCACCCACAATTTCAATTGGCGTCATAAGCCACCTCGGCAGATTCCAAACCCAGACTGCAAAAGCAAATTGCAACAGCCGATTGCAACAGCCGATTGCAACAGTAAAGTCCAGCGCGGCATTCCACTTCGTGGTGGGGAGCGCAGACCCCGCACCTGGTTCCGGGGAAATGCCCTAACGCGAAGATTATAGCCCTGTTGGCAAGCTCGTGGGCAGTGAATAAATCCCTTTGTTCGGAGTTGGTTAGGGGCCCTCGGTGCCAGGCTGGGAACCCCGGCCGGAATGCAGAACAATGCGACCCACAGCCCGCTGGCCGCATCCAAGTTACTGTCGGCTGCTGGTGAGCACGGTTCAAACCTGCGTACTTGTGGCGCGAGCCGTATTTGCTATAATCAAACAGCTTTAAAGCCAAGGAGATACCAATGGCCACGACCACCGTTCCTGCAGTGACGAATCCTGGAGTTACCCCCGAAGTTACGACGAAAGCCGCGCCCGTCACTCTTACCGCCAACGCTGTCACCAAGGTGAAAGAGATCATGGGCCAGCAGAACCCCGTTCCCGCCGGATTGCGCATCGGAGTGGTGGGCGGCGGATGTTCCGGTTTCTCCTATTCCATGCAGTTCGAAAACGGCGCCGGGATGATGGACAAGACCTTCGACATGAACGGACTGAAGGTTTTCGTCGACGCGACCTCCGTCATGTATCTGAACGGCTGCATCGTTGACTACGTCGAGACCCTGGAAGGCGCAGGCTTCAAGTTCGAAAATCCGAACGTGAAAAGCACCTGCGGCTGCGGATCATCCTTCAGCGTGTAAGCGGTTCGCAAGAGAATTCTGGAAAAGAAAACGGCCTCATCGCCAGCGATGAGGCCGTTTCGCGTTACGAGGAGTGAAGGGTTTTGTGGGGACAGCCGCCCCCGGCTGTCCGCCGTGCGCAGCACGACCGGCAGCTCTACTGCTGTTGTGGCGGACTACTCGGCGGATTCGGCTGACTGAACCCTCCGCTAGACGGCGGGCTCGGACTATTCCCGAATCCCGAAGACGACGAACCAAACCCGCTGTTGTTGCCGCCACCGAAACCATTGTTGCTGTTACCGAAACTGCTGCTGCCATTGCTGCCGCTCTGCCCATTCAGATTCGGCGTGCCTTGCTGGCCGAATCCCGCTAACTGAGGCTGGTAGGGCGCGGTGATCAGCCGTCCCTGATCCTGCGCGGGATCGTAAACAAAAAACCAGTCCTTATATTTCTTCTTGTGATTGAACTCGCGGATGGTCGAGTCTTTAATCTTAGTGGCGCTGGCCACTCCGATGATCGGCCCGCCAATAATCTGTCCCCCGCCCAGCTGGTTGCTTCCGTTTCCCGTGCCCGGCGCACCCGTTCCGTCCGCAGAAGTCTGCGACGGGTCCGGCTGAGTGGCAGGCGTTGTCTGACCTGGGCTCGAACTCTGTCCGAACGATGAACTGGAACTTCCTCCGAACGAGTTGCTCCCGCCGAACGGGGAACTCGACGAAGCTCCGCCGCTTCCTGGATTCCCGCCGATCGGACTCGCACCCGGAATCACACCGCCGCCCATTCCGCTCAACGACATCTGCACTTCGCCAAAGTACGCCAGCCGGAAGTCCTCGCACTTCCCGTTCTTGCAGTTCAGCGGATCTTTGTATCGTTTCCGCAGAAAGCGGATGTGGTTGGTGTTCTCGAGATCTTCAATCTTGGTGGGATAGCGCCCAAACTTCTTGTAGTAGCCGCGGACGGCCCGCGAATACTGCACTCCGCGATGAATCATTTCCTCTTCGCGGTCGCGCTTGATCTCGAATGTGATGGTGGGAACGATAGCGCCCGCGAAGATGACCATCAGCGCCATCGCCAGCAGCAGCGTGAGCATGATGTAGCCGTGATCCGGGCGCCGGAGAGCGCCTCGCTGAGAACCACGCCGGATTTGCGAATGCAAAGTCATCTCAAATATTGAGTAATTTTGTAATTTGGAAATTGAGTAATTGGTTGCTTCAGTCGCAAAGCATGGCGCGATTCTCAATTACGCAATTACAAAATTTCCCAATGACTCAATCTTACTTATCCCTGGGTCAGCGGAATATTCTGCGGAGGACCGCTGTATACCATGTCCTGAATCGAAACCGAAGTCGGCGTGATGCGAATCACTTTGTAGCGCCGGTCCACGATCTCGCCTTCGCCCGCGACCCAGACATCCTCGTTCGATTTTAAGAATACTTTTCTCGGTTCTCCCGCTGAATTGGCGAAGCCATAAAACTTAAGCGGAATCGGCGGCGGCGGTTGATTCGAAGGCGGCACCCAAGGCGGCGGATCATTCGTCTTGGCTCCGTTCTGTCCATGGTCGGTTGCTCCCGAACCGCGCGGATTCTCAATTTTCACTTCCTCCGGCGCCGACACGAAAATGTTTCTTCCGCTGCCTTCGTACTTCGTCTGTTCACTCGCGGCCAGCAAACCCAGCTTCAACGTCGGATCCAGATTCTCCGTGCGCACTTTTTTCGCAGACTTTCCGCCCGTTCGCGCCGCCACATGCGTCGCCACCGGGGCCGCCGGATCCGTGCCCGCCGCCACCGGTGTCGAGGGCCCCGTAAACATCGGAATCACCTCGTACCCCATCGCCAGCACGGCCACCACGCCCAGCACGGCCGCCCACGTCGTCTGCTTCTTGTTTTCCAGTCCCAGTTGCACTTACGATCCCGCCTTCAAATACGTTTCCAGCTTCACGCCCAGCCTCACCGGCCCCTGCTGCTGGCTGTCCAGAGTGACGCCGTCGATGATAAAAAACATCTCGTCGCGCTCCAGCGCATTGATGAACTTCGCCAGCGCAGTGTAATTGCCCGCGAAGTCCGCCTCAATTTCCAGCGGCTCCAGGCCGCCGACTCCGGATTCCTTCACTTTATATTTTTCCTGATCAATGGAAACGCCGTTGGCCGACGCCAGCTTGCCCAGTTCCGTCAAAACCTGCGACTCTTCGGAAGGGAACCGCTGCTTGTAGAAATCGCTGATCTGGTGGCCGGCCAGTACCACTTTCTGCGGCAGATCCTTCAGCGGCGCAACCTGCGCGGTTTTTACCCTCAACTCCGTCTGCAGGTTGGTCAATTCCTGCTGGCGCGCTTCAGCGGAGCCCACCAGAGGCGAGACATACACTGCAAGCGCCAGCACATCCACGACTGCCATAATGGCGAGCGCAGTTTTCAAATTCTTCCGGGTTCGCCGCAGGTCGGGCATCAGGGCTGGCTTCCTTTCGGCGCGCTGATTTTCTGCACCGCCTTCGGGTCCGTCTTCTTCTGGTCCGTCTTTGGGCTCGTATTCTGATTCGGGTTCGAACTCGCCTTCGGGTCCGCTCCGGCCTTGGGCTGCGCGTCGCTCTTGGGCGCAGTCTCTGCCGGTATCGCTTCCGGAACATAAATTGCCACAATCTCAAAGTGTTCCGTGTCGCCGGTTTTCGACTGTTCGGGGTTTGCGCTGGTGACCTGGGTTTGAGCGAAACGTCGCGATTCTTCCATCCGGTGCGCCAACTCCACTCCCCGATCCCGGGAATCCCCCGCCACCGACATCTTCAACTCCACCTGGTTGTCTTCATCCAGTTGCGGACTGATCGAAATCAGGTGCACGCGCGGCGGCATTATTTTTTCCAGATTTTCCAGCACCTTGGTCCAGGAGAACGCCTTGCGCTCGATCAGTTCGTTCAGAAACTGCGATTGGTCGCGCGTAGTGCGGTTTTCCGGCAGGTTGAGTCGTTTCTCGGCTTCGGCGCGGATATGGTCGCGATCGGCAATCATGGCGTTGGTTTCTGCAATTGCCGCCCGGTCACGCCGCGCGTTCACCCAGCCGGTCACGTCGAGCGTCAGCAGGATCAGCGTGAGCAGCCCCACCGCGCCCACGGCCGTGCCCCAGCGCATCCAGAACTGCCGCGCATCTTCATACGGCTGGCTCGCGAGATTGATATCCAAACGCATAAAGTCGGTCGTTCGTCGTTGGCAGTTAGTCGTTATTCGTTAGTCGCTGTCATCAGCGGATCATCAATGCCTTGGCCGTTGCCAACGACTAATGACTAACGACCAACGACCATCGACCAACGGCCGTGCTCCGTCTACGAAATCAACGCTCCCACCACTCCCGCCATTCTCCACCGCGGCACCGCACCACCCGTGCTCGCGCCCAGTTGCGCCGACGACACCAGTTCCTGCACGTCCGCCCCCGTCTGCGCCCGCAGCGCCGGCGCCGCGCCGCCCGACTCCGGCAGCCCGGCCACATAAATCTGCTCAATGTTCAGGTGGTAGGTGTCCTGAAAAAAAACGACTGACGGATAAACTTCCTCCGCCAGTTGATCGCCCGTGATCGTAACCCCGCGCGTGTTTTCCAGAGTGCGAAACAGTTGCAGCTGATCCTGATTCAGAATCGCGATGCTGGTGGTGTGCGCATCCACTTTGATCACCAGCGTCGGTTTCTTGGCGTCCGCCGCGCCGAGCGCCGCCAGAGTCGAGGGCAGCACCACGCCGGGATTGAATCCCGCATCGCGAAATGCCGCTTCGTAATCCGCGATCACGCTGGCCATCGCCACCGCCGCCACCACTCGTACCTCGTCGTTGACTTTCTGCGCGTGATAGGAAATTTTCGCCTTGTCCACGTCAAACGGCAGCGACTTCTTCAGCCGGAACCGCACCACGCCCAGCGCCTCTTCGTCATCGGAGGGCAGGGTGTCGAATTCCACCAGCATCACGCGCACCGCGGCATCGGGCACAATGGCGATCACGTCTTTCGAACGCGTGGCAACCCCGCCCAGTGCCGCTTCAATCCCGGCGCGCACCGCGTCCCGCTGCCGCAGATTGTTTTCCACCAGGTCGGGAATCACGCTGCCCGGCGCCAGTTCGCGCGCAGCCGAGGCTTCCAGCCCGCCACCGTTTTCGGTGAGGCGTCCGGCAAGCACGCGGTCGGCCGCGATTTCGCAGGCCAGCCTGGGTTTTGCTGTGTTTGAATTCAAACTCATTCCCGAGAACGCCCTTAGGAGAAATTCCTCTTTAAATCAGAACCCGAATCGTCCACAAATGCAATAGCTGGAAGGGCACTCAGCCCCTCGGCCAACCGCACGTCCTTCCATGCGGCTTCTGGCCCGACAGCTTGTCCCTGCAATCTTTCGGAACTTGTTACCGCATGGCCTCGATGAACGTGACCTTGTTGATCTCTTTCAGCGTGGTCATGCCCAGCCGGACTTTGTCCAGCGCCGACTCGCGCAGGAAGCGCATGCCTTCGTCCCGCGCCGCACGCCGGATTTCCGACGTCGGCTTCTTGGCCAGAATCATTTCGCGGATGCGGTCGCTTAAATCCAGAAGCTCGTGAATGGCAGTTCGCCCGCGGAATCCCGTGCCCGCGCACTCGATGCACCCCGGCCCTTCATAGAGGGGAACGTTGCCCCACTGCGCCGGATCGAGGCCGCTGGCTTCCAGAATTTCGGGCGCATAATGCACTTCGGTGCGGCAGGACTCGCAAATCAATCGCACCAGTCGCTGCGCCAGAATGCAGTTCAGTGCCGAAACAAAGTTGTAAGGCTCGACGCCCATGTTCAGGAAGCGCCCAATCACGTCCACCACGTTGTTGGCGTGCACCGTGGTAAACACCAGGTGCCCGGTCAGCGCTGACTGAATCGCGATCTGCGCCGTCTCCGCGTCGCGGATTTCGCCCACCATAATCTTGTCGGGATCATGACGCAAAATCGATCGCAGCCCGCGCGCAAACGTCAGCCCCTTTTTCTCGTTGACCGGAATCTGCGTGATGCCGCGCAGCTGGTATTCCACCGGATCTTCAATCGTAATGATCTTGTCTTCGTCGGTCTTGATCTCGTTGACCGCCGCGTACAGCGTGGTCGTCTTGCCGCTGCCCGTCGGCCCCGTTACCAGCACCATGCCGTAAGGCTCTTTGATGTAGCGGCGGAAGCGGCGCAGGTCATCCTCATCGAACCCAACCACGTTCAAGGTCAGAGTGCGGAACTTCTCGCTCATCGATTCTTTGTCGAGCACGCGCAGCACCGCGTCTTCGCCATGAATCGACGGCATGATGGACACGCGGAAGTCGATGGCGCGCCCGTTGTACTTCACCCGGAAGCGTCCGTCCTGGGGTACGCGCCGCTCGGAAATATCCAGCTCGCTCATGACCTTGATGCGCGAAATCACGGTCGAGTGATGTTCTTTGCCGATGGGCGGCATGGCCTGCGTGAGCACGCCATCAATGCGGAACTTGATGACGACCGAATCATCACGCGTCTCGATGTGAATGTCGGAAGCGCGCCGCTGCAGCGCCGTAAAAATCGTCGTATCCACCAGCCGGATGATCGGGCTGGTGTCGCCCGCGGCCGTCAGCTTGTCGATGGTCAGCGTTTCTTCGACGCCGGTATTCTCGTCCTCGCGAATAATCTGGAAGCCTTCGCTGGCCGATTCGAGCACACGCTGCGACTGCTCGGTCTTGGTGAGGATATTGTCGATCTGCTTCAGCGTCGAAACCTTGGTGATGATGCGCTGCTTCAGCAGCAGGCTGATCTCATCGATCATCATCAACTGGCTGGGATCGGCGATCGCAATCGCCAGCTTCCCGTCCGCGGTTTCTTCCAGCGGCACGAACTTGTAGCGGAACATCAGCTCGACTGGAATCTTCTTGAACAGCTCGTGATGCAGCTCGAAGCCCGACAAGTCGATAAATTCGCAGCGGTAGCGCCGCGCCACGTCCTGCGCGCGCTCGAGATCAGTCAGCGGATTTCCCGTCGGGCTGATAGGCGCCCCGTTCCCGCCGCCTACGAAGATCGATTTCTTGTCAGCTGTTGCCATCTTTTAACCCTTTGTCATCCTGAGCGAGACGCTTTTTGGCTCGCGAAGGATCCGGGCGAGCCGCGCGACGCGCCGCGTTCCTTGCGACGCGTAAATCGCGCGTTTGGCTCGCTTCCTTATCAATGCACGCCCATGCTGAAGATCGGCAAATAAAGCGAAATCAACACGCCGCCTACAAACACCGCCATAATCATCAGAATGATCGGTTCAATCAGTGCCATCGACGCGCCCAGCGCGGTCTGCACGTCTTCCTCATAAAATTCCGCCACCGAGTTCAGCATGGCCGGCAGCGCGCCCGTCGATTCGCCCACTTCAATCATTTCTACTGCCAGCTCAGGAAAAATCTCCTGTTCCTCCAGGCTGCTCGCCAGTCCCTGCCCTTCGCGCACCCGGACGCCCGCCCGCGCCACTCCCTTTAGGATGCGCCGGCTGCTCATCGAAGCGCCCGCCGTTTCCATCGCCGGCACCAGCGGCAACCCGCCCTGCAGAAGGGTCGCCAGCATCCGCGAAAAACTTGCCAGCTGGTGCTTCAACCGGATCTCGCCCAGCAACGGTATGCTCAAAATTATCCGGTCAATGCGGTCCGCCCCGCTGTCCGTGTCTTTCCATCGCCAAATCACGAATCCGAATACCACCAGCCCGACGAACACATACGGAGCGTACTTCTGCGCATTCTGCCCCACCGCCAGCATGAACAGCGTGATCGCCGGCAGCTTCTGGTCCAGACTCTCGAACAACTCGCCAAACTTGGGCACTACGTAGGTGAACAGGAATGTCACCATGATCAGCACCACGGTGACCAGCAGCGTGGGATAAATCAGCGACACGAACAACTTCTTACGAAAGGTCATGGCCAGCCGCTGGAAATTGATGTAGCGCGTCAGCACTTCGTCAATGTTGCCGCTCTTCTCGCCCGCCATCAGCGTCGTCGTATAAATCTTGGGCACAACGCCCTGCGCCGCGAACGCATCGGAGAGCAACTCTCCACCCTTCACCCGCTCCCGCACGTTCTCCAGAATCTGCTTGAGTTGCGGATCCTTCTGCCGCTTGATCAGCAGTTCCACCGAATTCAGAATCGGCAGCCCTGCCCGGATCAGCGTGAGGAATTGCTGGTTGAACACCAGAAATGTGCTCTGCTTCAGCTTCCGCCGCCGGCGCAAAGAAATCCCCGACGTCAGCATTCCCTGGGGCTTGACCCAGTAGACGAGATAGCCTTGCTGCGAGAAGCGGTCGCGCACTTCGGCTTCCGAATATCCCTGCTCGATGTGCTGCTGCACCCGCCCGCGATCGTCCGCGATTTTGATTACAAATTCCGCCATTTGCCGACTTTTCTACCCGTTTTACCGGCCTGCCGCCTACCGCTCAGTCTAACATTCCTTACTTACCATTCTATTCCGATCACCGGCTCCCATCGCGCCCCGATCAGTACCCAAGTAACCCCCCGTAGCCTTGTCATCCCGAGAGCGCCCAAACTTTGCCATTCCGAGCGCAGCGAGGAACCTGCTGTTTGCCGCCCGCGCCACGGTCCATGTGGCGACAGCCGCCTCGGCTGTCCCGCCAGAGCGAAGCTCGGCGGCGCTGGGCACAGCACCTTACGGCTCCAACCCCTCCGCCGTCTCCGTCCCCGCCGGAGGCTTAAACTCGAAGCGCCCATCCCCGATCGCCACATCTTCCTTCATTCCGGCAAACCGGTATTCCGTGGCCGCCCCATCCACTTCCTCAATCACAATCCGGGCGATCTCATGATCCGGCGTAATCTCCAGCAGAATCTCGCTCACCCGGTCCGCCAGCGCCTGCGGCACGCCCCGCAGCACCACATTTCCCGGCGTCACCGCCGTTACATCCGGAGCCAGAGATAATCCCTGCAACTCTTTCTCCAGCTTAGTTTTACCCAGCAGAAATGCCAGCGGCGATCGCGCGTCCTCCAGCTTCTTGGCCGCCGTCTTCCGCGCCTGCCGGTCGCCCGGGACATAAAACCACGCATCTCTCCCGTCGCTCACAAAGAGCTTCTCCCTGGGAGAACGATACTCCCACCGCATCTTGCCCGGTTTTTTCAGCCACAGCGTTCCGCTCTCAGTCCGCTCCATCCCCGACCCGCGATAGATTTCGGTAAACTCCGCCTCCAGTGACCGCAGATGGTTGTAGTGGGCATCCACCGCTGCCGCCAATGTGTTCACGTCGGCCGAAAGGCCGGCAGCCGTGAGCACAGTCGCAGATATAGACACCACTGCCGTCCAGAAAACGATCGCCAAGCTCAGCCTGCGGACTCGCATCGCAATTAACTTTTCGCCGGGTTCCCGCCCACGCGTCAACACCCTCACGCAAACTCGGGAGGGGTAACACAAGGCAGGCTCCTACAGGGGACTCCTCTAAACGATTGTAAGCCGCGCCACTGGACTTGTCATTTCATGCGGAAGGATGGTTAGTGGGCTACTTATGAAGGTAGCCCACTAACCGAACGGATTCAAGTCAGGCGGACGGTTCAAGCCGCGAAGCGCGCAAGAATAAAGCCCACGGCGCAAGCCGTGCGTGGGTGAATGGAAACGAGCCAGCCCCGGAGGGGCGAAAGAATGTACAACACAACTCATCGGTATGCGCTGTGATCGTTCCGGAACCTCGCGTTCGAGAACCTAACCCTCTAGAACTTCACCATGATGTCGATATCAATCAACTGCTCATCCCTGCGCAGATCGGGGAACCACACGCTGCTCCCCTGTCCTGCACAGGCCGTCTGCGCCGCGCCCAGAGCCTCCTGCATCGATGAATTCCCGTCATTGCAGGCAAAGAATTGCGGATAGCCGTTGTTGGTATACGGCACTCCGCCCGATCCCGGCGGCGTGACTCCGCCCTTGCCCGACCAGTAGGGCACGCTGGCGTGGCGATAGTCGTACTCCCAGCGGAACGTCACCCACTGCCGCGGCATGTAATCGTAGGTGATCGACGTGTCCCAGGCCTTGAACTGGTCGCCGGGATTGCCCGTGAAGTAAGGCGCATTGATCGCCGCCGACGAGGCCGTCTCGCCATTGATGGGCGGGGCCAGTACCAGATAGCGCCCGGGATTGTTAATCTGCCCGCCGCCGATGGTGATAGCGTGCAGGTCCTTCTTGAACCAGAAGCGGTTGTAGAGCATGTAGCCGACAAAGCTCTGCTTCGGGTCGATTCCACCCTGCGGGAAATTGGCGCTGGGCTGCGCCAACCGGTCTTTCCTGTTTCCGAAGCAACTCACGCCCGCCAGGGTTGCCGTGCTGGGGCCGAATTCGCAGCCCAGATCGCCGGTGAAGGTGAATGCCATCCTGTCCAGGAATTGTCCCGGCCGGTCGAAATACTTCACCTCGACGCTGTTGTCAGTGTGCACACGGCCGCGATTCGGAATGTACAGGTCGTCGTGTCCCAATCCGTAATTGTTGGAAAGTACGTTGATCCAGGGTCGTGGCGTCCATTTGATCTGGCCCCCCAATCCCTTCCTCGCGTTAGCCGAGCCGTACGACTGCCATCCGTTGATGATCCAGGGCTCGATCTTCAAGTGCGGGTTCGGAAAAATCTGGATGCGTACGCCCTCGAAAAACCATGGCGTATTGGAAGAAACGTAGGAGGGCTGATACGCCCAGTTGTCGAAATTGTAGTAACTGAACAGGCCGACGTACGACATAAAGATTCCCGCGTCAACGTTGATTCCATCCCACAAATCGATGTGATAGCCGCCATAAGCTTCCGACAAATAGCGGTCCGCATCGTTCACGTTCCACTGTCCCTTCGAATAGCTGGGGTCATTGCGGATGGTCGCGGTCGAGTACATGCCGAACTGCGTCATAAACCGGGCGCGCACGTTGTCGAGGTGGAAGTCGCCGCCAATGCCCAGTTGTTCCAGCTGAATTTCGTTCGAACGAAACAACTCGCTCGATCCGCCCATCGAATCGTCGACCGGCTTGTTGAAATCGTAGTTGTAGGTAATATCCGCGCGGATTTCCGGGGTGAAGAATTTCGAATCAAACGCCGTATCTTTGTTGCGCGGGTTCCCGTTCAGCCAGGTCCAGTCCCAGTCTGAGAAGGGCGCGATCTTTTGCGGCGCGGGCGCAGCCGCCGGAGTCGCGTTCGCCGCCTGTACCACCACGGCCGGAACCGGGGCCGAGGTCGGAGCGGTCCCAACCACCGTCGGGGCTGGCTGGTTCGTGGCCGGCGTTACTGCCGCCGGCGCCACGGCGCCGCGACCCTTCAATTCCGCTTTGAGTTCTTCGATCTCGGCCTGCATCGCGGCCAGTTGTCGCGCCACCGCCGGCGGTACGTCCGGCTCGGCCTGCGCCTGGTTTTGCGTCTGCGCTTCCGCACCCTGCGCCTGAGCGCACACCAGAAGAATCCCCAGCACCACCGCCACACCAGCCGCTGTCAAAGTCTTGCATGGATAAGTTCGCATTTCCATCACGCCCCGTTCATTTATTTAGAGATGTGCTTCCTTACAAAGCCTCTCCCACCCTTACAGTTAAGCCCAATTACAGCCGGAAACTCATAAAGATCGCGTAAAACAATCGTATGAAGTGCGTAAATTTCCCAAAAGAGAATTTGCGAAATGAAACAGGAAGGACCACGAAGACTGACCACTGCCCACTAATCACTAACCACTGCCCTTAATCCCGAACGCTGCCGAACAACGAATACTGCGGCGCGCCCAAAATCTTCCGCAGCACCGCATTCTCACTCAGCGTGTATTCCAGCAGAGGATTGTGATAGAGCACATACACCGCCCGCGGATGCGCGCGCAGCGACCGCTCCAGGTTCGCAATCACCTGCCGCATCCCGGATTCCGGGAAAGGGTTGAATAGATACACCACCAACGGATCGTCAGGAAATTCGTAAGCGGTCGCGTCAGCGCAGATCGCTTCCAGCACAAAACACTTCTGCGACGCGCTCTTGTAGTCCCGCAAATTCTGTTGCGCAATCTGATGCAGCGACGCCAACAGTTCCACGCCCACGATGCGCCGAAAAGGATAATCCGCCGCCATCAGCAGCGTGCGTCCCTTGCCCGAACCGAGGTCGACAAAAGTGAAGTCGCGGAAATTGATGCTGCCCGAATGAATGCCGCCCGCCAGCGAGCCGATCATCTCGTGAAACGCCGCCGGCTCCGTGGGCTGGTACGCCGAGTGAAACATCCCGATCAGCCGGTCGCGCCATCCCACAGCGCCGCTGGTCGTGTTCACCCGATAGTCCCAGTCGTAGTCGGCGTCGCCGAACCGCGACCGCCGGCGCTCCGGCGTGGAATCGCGCGCAAACTCCCACAACACTCCTGCGAGCCGCCGCGTCGCGGCCGCATAGCCTTCATACCGGGCAGCGTAAGTCCACCACTGCCACGCGGTTTTAAGAATGCTGATGGGCTGGGGCAAACCCAAGTATAGAGCCGCTGGCCACTAATCACTGATCACTGGCCACTGATTGCCGTCCGCCTACTCGTGCGCGTGGAACTTCGGCACCGGAGCTTTATATCCCGGAGGCGTGCCCTTGGTGATGAAAAGAAAATCATCCGGATTCTTCACTTCAACCCGGCCGTCCGATGTCAGCCGGTACGCATCGCCGTCAGGGTCCACCGGAACGCCGCCCCAGTGCTCGGCCGCGGCCAGTTCCGCCATGCTGCCCGGAGCGCGTCCCGTACGTTCGCGAAAGCGCGCCACCGCCAATTCCAGGTTGGTGACGTCTTCATCCACGCGAAGCGCGCGCAGGTGTTCGACCGCATTCTGCCGGATGTTGAATTCGTGGCTGCTCTCGAAAGCCGCGCTCCACATCATGCGCGCCGTTACGAAATCCCCAGTGTGCACGGCCATCTGCGCCGCCATAATCCGCAGAAAAGGATGCGCATCGGGAACCTTCGACCCGCGTTCGAACGCGTCAGCCGCGTTGTGGTAGTCCTTTAATTCGGTGTAGTAAACAAATCCCAAGTCGTAATACAGATGCCAGTTGTCCGGATTGTGCGCAATGCCGTACTCCATCAACTGAATCGCCCGCTGCGGCTGGCCCGCGCCGTTCGGCGGCTTGGGCGCAAGAAAGCTGGCCCCGAACTGGTAGGCCGGAATCATATGCGGATCCAGCGTGGTCGTGATCTCCAGCAGCGGCGCCAGTTCGTTGTAGGTGTGCGCGTAATCGAAATGGCGGTGGCCGAAATACTGCACCGTGCGCGTCCAGTAAATGCAGGCCATCAGGCCGTCGAAGCCCAGGCTGGCGCGCTTCACCATGGTCGGCGAACTGACGTAGAGAACATCCTCGAGAGTAGCCTGCGGACGAATCTTGTCAATATGCCGCAACAACAAAACGCTGGCGGCCATCGAAACCACCAGACAGCCGCTGGCAATAATCGTAGTTCGCTTGCCGGAGGTCACTGCGCCGCTCCGTATAGTTGGACACCAAACAATGGCCCGCGCCAGCAAGGTTTATAGGGGGATAGGGATTTATGTGAGGACAGCCGCCCCCGGCTGTCCGGTCGGGCGCAGCCCGGCCAGTTTTTGACTTGACGCTGAGAAAAAAACCGTCGAGCTTCGCTCGACCGGACAGCCGAGGGCGGCTGTCCCCACATCACCCCGAATGATCCCAGGCTTCGCCGTGTCATTTCAAATTCCTGCGCTCAAATATCAGCACCGCCCCGCTCAGCGCCATCGCGGTATAAAACAACGCGTACAGCGTGTTCTGCAGAATCAGCTGCCCGCCCATCGGCTGCTGATGCGCCACAGCGCTGATCACATTCAGCGCCGAAAAATTCGGCACCAGATAGGCCGCTCCGGTGGCGAACCAGCGGGTCGCGCCGTGCGCCATGGCGGCGAATCCGCGCAGATCGTCGGCAAAGCTGCCAATCACGAACAACGAAAACGCGAACACCGCCGACAGCAGCGGCGACGAGAATGACGAAAACAGCAAGGCCAGCGAACAGATAATCAGAAATTCGAGCACGATGAAATACAGCGCCACCAGAATCAGCGCGTCCGGCCGCGAAAACTTGTGCGCCACATAGAGCAGCGCTCCGAACACGCCGATCGCCATGAAGAACGTGTTCACCACCAGCGTTCCAGCCAGCCCGAAGAACTTGCCGACAATAAACTCCCAGCGCCGCACCGGACGCGACAGCACGGTATAAAGCGTGCGCTTCTCAATTTCTTTCGAGACCAGCCCGATGCCGATAAAAATGGCGATGACCACGCCAAACAACGACACCGCCGTCAGGCCCAGGTTCACCACCACCAGCCGTTCAATGTCGATGGAAATCTGGCCCACGAAAATGGCCGCGCCCGAAAGCAGCAGCGCGAAGGCGATCAGGTTATAAAGCACACGGTCGCGAACCGCTTCGCGGAACGTGTTGCGCGCAATGTGCAGAATGCGTGGGCTCATACGGCCGTCCCTACAGTTTTTCCTGAGCTGTCTTGCGGGCTCTGCAACTTCTCCACGAAGTAGGCTTCAAGCGAAGTGCGCAAGGGCGTCAGCGCGATCAGCCGGATGCGCTCGCGGCGCAGCGCGTCAATGGCGGCGTCCTGCTGGCTTTCCGGAATCACCGCGCTCACCGTGTCGCCGGTCACGTGGCATTCTGCGCCCAGAGCCTTCAGCGAAGCCGGAATCTGCGTGCCGTGCCAGATCACTTCCACCTTGCCCTGCACCGTCGCCGTCAAATCCTCCACCGCGCCCACCCCGCGCAATGCGCCTTTATAAATAATGGCGACGCGGTCGCAGAGCGCTTCAGCGTCCGAAAGAATATGCGTCGAGAAAAACACCGTTTTACCTTCCTGCTTCAACCGCACCATCAAGTCGCGAACTTCGCGCCGCCCCAGCGGATCGAGGCCCGACATCGGTTCGTCGAAAAAAACCAACTTCGGGTTATGCAGAATCGCCTGCGCGATGCCCGCCCGCTGCAGCATGCCTTTCGAAAACTTGCGCAACTGTACTCCTTGAACGTCGGTCAGGCCCACGCTCTCCAGTACTTCTTCCACGCGGCGCTTGCGGTCTTTGGCTGGAACTCCAGAAAGCTGTCCGTAGTAGTCGAGCAGTTCGTGCGCGGTCAGGTAGTCGTAAAAATAAGGCTGCTCCGGAAGAAAGCCGATCTGCGCCTTCACTTCCGGATCGGTCCAATCGCG
>Ga0181537_10002740_pt1 | contig 15341 bp, 10 predicted proteins | sample PEATcosm2014_Bin_39_FD_119765 | JGI IMG/M metagenome (GOLD analysis project Ga0181537, IMG submission 119765) | Peatland microbial communities from MTU Mesocosm Facility, Houghton, MI, USA - PEATcosm2014_Bin23_10_metaG | ecosystem: Environmental > Terrestrial > Soil > Wetlands > Peat | place... | reverse complement strand
GACCTGCTTCTCTGCCGGGAGTGGCTGGAACTGCGGCTGCTTCAGAAGCTCCGTCAGCCGCTGTCCGCGGTTCAACTGCTGCAGCGTCACCTTGTCGAGATCGGACCCGAACTGGGAAAATGCGGCCAACTCGCGGTACTGCGCCAGGTCCAACTTCAACGTGGAGCCAACCTGCTTGGTCGCCTTGATCGCAGCCGCAAAACCAACACGCGACACCGACAGGCCCACGTTGACGGCCGGCCGCACGCCGGAGTTGAACAGGTCGGTCTCCAGAAAAATCTGGCCATCGGTAATCGAAATAACGTTGGTCGGAATGTATGCGGACACGTCGCCCGCCTGGGTCTCAATCACGGGTAGCGCGGTCAGGCTTCCTCCGCCCTGCTTGTCCGACAGCTTCGAGGCGCGCTCCAGCAGGCGCGAGTGGAGATAGAACACGTCGCCGGGATAGGCCTCGCGTCCGGGCGGACGGCGCAGCAGCAACGAGATCTCGCGGTAGCTCACCGCGTGCTTGGAGAGGTCATCGTAGATCACCAGCGCGTGGCGCTTGGAGTCGCGGAAATACTCGCCCATCGCGCACGCCGCGAAGGGTGCGATATATTGCATCGGCGCCGGCTCTGACGCAGTTGCAGCCACCACGATGGTGTAGGCCATGGCGCCGTACTCTTCCAGCGTTTTCACGATCTGGGCCACCGACGACCGCTTCTGTCCGATCGCGCAGTAGATGCAGATCAGGTTCTGCCCCCTGGAGTTGATGATGGCGTCGAGCGCGATGGCGGTCTTGCCGGTCTGGCGGTCGCCGATGATCAACTCGCGCTGCCCACGGCCGATCGGAATCATGGTATCGATGGCCTTGATGCCGGTGGCCATGGTCTCGCGCACGCCCTGGCGATCGACCACGCCCGGCGCCAGCCGCTCCACCGGCAGGCGTTCCTTGGTGACGATCGGCCCCTTGTCGTCGATCGGCGCGCCCAGCGCGTTGACCACGCGCCCAATCAGCGCATCGCCGACCGGCACCGACATGATGGTGCCCGTGCGCTTCACCTCGTCTCCTTCGCGGATCTCGGTGTAGTCGCCCATCAGCACAGCGCCCACCTCGGACTCATCCAGGTTCATGGCGAGGCCGGAGATGCCATGGGGAAAATCGAGCATCTCGCCGGCCATGACCTTGTCCAGGCCATGCAGACGGGCAATGCCGTCACCGAGCGAAATGACGGTGCCAACCTCGTCCACCTGGATGCGCTGCTCGTAGTTTTCAATCTGCTGGCGGAGCAGCGTGGTTATCTCATCCGCATTAATCTTTGCCATGTCTTTGCTTTACCTCAATATCGCACTCAATCCAACAGTCAAAGTCGAAATATCCTATGCACTCACCAGCCGCTGCTTCAACCGCTCGAGTTGTGCCCGCACCGAGCCGTCGTAAACCGTCGATCCGACCTCTACCACCGCGCCGCCCAGCAGCGAGGCATCTTCGCCGTAGCTGGCCCGCACGCGCGCACCGGCGAGCTTTGCCACCTGCGCCTCCAACTGCGCGCGGTCCTCTGCGTTCAGAGGTCGCGCGCTGGTGATACGCGCCTCAACGGCTCCGCCGTGCTTGTCCACTAGCTCCCCATATAAGGTCAGGATCTCGTCCAACTCAGGCAGGCGCTGGTGCTCCAGAATTACTGCGATGAAGTTGCGCACCTGGGGAAACATCTTGATGCGCGTCGCAATAGCATCCACGACCTTCAGCTTTTGCGCCAGCTCAATCGAAGGGTTCTCCAGGAACTCGCGCAGTTCGCCGCTGCCGGCCAGGGTCTCGGCGAAATCGCGAATCTGCTGCTCCGCAGCAGCGGCGTCGAGGCCAGCCGATTCCGCGACTTCGGCAAAAGCGCGTGCATAACGTGGAGCGGAGCTGGCCACTAATTCTGTCCCTTCTTCGACTCGTCGCCGCTCAGCCGCTGCGCAAATCCCTGCACCAGCAGCCGGTCCGTCTCTGCCGAAACCACCAGCTTGCGCGCGGCCTGTTCGATCGCCAGCTCCGCGGCATGCTGCTGCAACAGCTTCTGCGCATGCATGGTGGCGGCGGCGATCTCGTGTTCCGCTTCGCTCAGAATTTTTCTCTTCTCGTCCTCGACCGAAGCCATGATGCGCTGTTCCTCGCGGGCGGAGTCCTGCTCCGCATGACTGCGCATCGCGGCAATCTCATCGTCCAGTTTGGCCAGTCGCGCCTCCACGCTGCTCAGGCGGGCGCGAGCCTCTTCGGTGGCCGTGCGCGCATCGACCAGGTGCTTCTGAATGTCCGCACTCCGGCTGCGAAAGAATTTCGGCAGCGTCTTCACCACAACCCACCCCAAAGCTCCTGCAAGCAGCACGAAGTTGAAAAGGGTAAACGCGAGCGAAGATTGGTCCGGGTTCAAGCCGAGCTTCGATCCCAGCCAGATCACCGACGGCGACTTGCGGTATGCCTCGGTCTCGTCATGCTCCGGCGCTTTCTTGTCCGAATCTGCTGCCTGCGCCGGAGAACCACTTGCAACTCCCGCGGCCTGTGCTAGCACCGGCGTCTGGCGCAACTGGAAGCCAATGCCAAACACCAGGGCCAGCGTCAGCCCGAACAGCGCGCAACGTTGCAATAATCGCTTCGCACGCTTCACTGGGCCGCCTCCGGGAGAGTCCCGGCTGGCATCACCGCGCGCAGAATCTGCTCGCTCAACTCCGCGCTGGCGCCCTCGATCTGGCGTCGCGCCACGGCCACGCTTTGATCGATCTCAGCCTTGCCCGCCTTCACCTTTTCCGCAGTCGCAGCGCGCGCCTCTGCCAGGGCATGCTCGCGCTCCGTGTTCCATTGCTTCATCCGCTTCTCCCGCGCGGCAAGTATTTCTCCGCGGGCGCGGCGCATGCGGGTCTCGTAGTCCGCGGTCTTAGCTTCAGCGTCGGAGATCGCGGCGCGAGCCTGTTCCACAGCGCCGATTGTCCGGGCGCGGCGTTCCGCCAGAACCCGGTCCAGCGGTCGCCGGACCAACACTCCATAAGCAATCACCAGCAGGATGAAAAACAGCATCGTCGGCACGGCGCCGAGCACAAGTCCACCGAGTTGATTCAGTATTTCATCCATGATTGGGGCGGGCTGGGGCTAACAAGAATCCTTTGAACCGCAGTTTGGACGCGGTCTCAAATTGCATTCGGGGTACACCTAGTTCTAGCAAAGCGATTCCGGGGTGTCAAACCCCTCACAGGTCGATAAACGCATTGATTTTACCGATATTCGCACACAATGTTCAAGGCGGAGCTTTCAACGAAAAACTCTTTGACAATCCTGGCGGAAGGCCTAGACTTGAATTACCACCAAGACCCTATGTCCTGGGTCGTACAGGTCGCGTGCATGGGGACACCACCTCCGCTCCCCGACAGGCGGCCTGTTCTGTTTAATCCCCGCGGTTTGCACTTTGATAACGGGGTTTGTAGCGGGCCTACTAATCGCTCCGCTCGCGAAACCTGCGGTAACGGTCCAACAGCGACGCCGGTCCGCGCGCGGTAAAGCGCACCAAGTTGCCGGCGAAGGTTTTCCGGCTGAGCACCGCGCCTGCTTCCAGCGCGGCCAGCGCGGCGCCCTCCGATTGCGGCACGCAAAACTTCGCCTCCACAAGTGGGTCCACCAGCAGCGCGCCATCGATGGCTGCGAGCAAATCGTTCAGACCAGCCCCGGTCAACCCGGAGACGGCAACCGCGACCGGACCACCGCGCGTGCGATCCGCATATCGGTCTTCCAGACGCGAACGATCTGCAGTCGATATCAGGTCAACCTTGTTCAACACTTCGATCACGGGCTTGCCCTCCACCTGCAACTCGCGGAGCACCTTCTCCACCTGCTCCTTCTGCTCCTCCAACATGCTGCTGGAGGCGTCGCGCACGTGCAGCAGCACCTCCGCCCGCTCCACCTCTTCGAGCGTCGCGCGGAAGCTGGTGACCAGCGTATGCGGCAGGTTGCGAATGAAGCCCACCGTATCCGACAGAAGGATCTTGCGCCGGCTGGGCAGTTGCAGTTGTTTCAACTTCGGATCGAGGGTGGCGAACATCTTCGAGGATTCCAATACTCCGGCGTCAGTCAGCGCGTTGAACAGCGTGCTCTTGCCTGCATTGGTGTATCCCACCAGCGCGACCACGGGCACCGGCACGGCCTCGCGCCGCTGCCTCTGCTGGCGGCGGATGCGACGCACGGACTCCAGTTGCTGCTTTACATGGTCAATGCGCAGATTGATTTTTCTGCGGTCGGTCTCAAGCTTGGTTTCGCCCGGCCCGCGCGTTCCAATTCCGCCGCCCAATTGCGACATCGCCTTGCCCTTGCCCGCAAGCCGCGGCAGTTGATATTCAAGCTGCGCCAGCTCCACCTGCAACTGGCCTTCGCGGGTGCGCGCGTGGCGAGCAAAGATGTCCAGGATCAACTGGGTCCGGTCGATGACGCGGCACGGCAGCTTCGCCTCCAGGTTACGTAACTGCGAAGGTGTCAAATCATGGTCGAACAGCACCACATCGGCGTTGGTCGAGGCCGCCACGCCGGCAATCTCCTCCAGTTTGCCTTGCCCCACCAGCGTCGCGGGATCGGGCCTGGCGCGGCGCTGCACCAGCGTCGCCGCAACCTCCGCGCCTGCGCTGCGCGCCAGTTCCTGGAACTCCCGCAGCGCCTCTTCGAAATCGACGTCTGTCTCGCCTGCAGGGACGCCGTTTGTCTCTCCCACGCGCGCAGAAATATCCTCCTCCGCATTGGCGGCGGCCGCGTTCCGGGCAAGCCTGACTGCCGCAGTCAATCTCCGCCGCTGGGCCGTGAACTCCACCGCAACCAGCACGGCAAGCTCTTTTTGTGCACCTGTACGCCGCGCCTGGCCGGCCGCACGCAACGCCTCTGCCTGCGCCTCTACCAGGCCCACACGTGTCCTCTTGGTCTTATCGCTTCCGATCCGGTTGTAACCGGCCGTGCTGCCAGCGCGGGGAGTGCTCAATCGCCGGCGACGCCCGCAGCTTCGGCGAGGGGCGCGGAGGCGCCCGTAGAAGCCGGCCCGCCCTGTGTCGTCCTCGCCTCCGGCTTCGCTTCCGTGCGGCCATCGGCGTGCGGCGCCACCCGTCCGCTTACTACAGTCGAGATGGCATGCTTGAAGATCAATTGTTCCTGGGCATTGTTCTCAAGCAACACCGAGTACTTATCGAAGGACCGTATCTTGCCCGTCAACTTCACGCCACTTACCAGGTAGATCGTGATCGGGCTCTTGTCCTTGCGCACGGTGTTGAGAAACGTGTCTTGGATGTTCTGTGCCGGCTTGGATTCCATGGTGCCGATCTCCTTTAGATGTAGGTGGATTGAGTGGTGGGAGAAAATACCGCCAACCCTGGGTCTTCCCCGAAATCCCGGCCCCGGCTTGAAAGTTCAATACAGATACAATTTACAAGCCTGTAAACAATACGATCATCGCGCGGGTTTTTCAACCCCGCAACTCGCTATGCCTTCGAACTCGCTGAAAATGGGGCCGATTGACGAAAAGGGGGCAGATTCCAAGGCTGCCCTTTACGCTCAGGCAGAATGAGCGCTGACTCGGTTTGACGCACTTTTCCGGGAAAAGGTCTCAATCGTCTCCGCGTTGTACCATTGCTGTCGTGTCCAAGCTGGCCTTCGAACCCGTTCCAATGCTTGATTTTTCGCGCCAGTTCGCCCCGCTGCGCGCGGAGATACTGCAGGCAATCGCCCAGGTCTGCGACTCACAAAGTTTCATTCTCGGTCCCCGTGTCGCCGCTTTTGAGGCTGCCGCCGCAGCAGCCTGCCACGCGCGCTACGGCATCGGCTGCGCCAGCGGTACAGACGCCCTCTGGCTCGCCCTCGCCGCCGCCGAAATCGGCGACAGCACCGCCGCCACCTCCCACACCGACCCTCCGGATGCGGTCATTACCACACCGTTCAGCTTCTTCGCCAGTGCCAGTTGCATCCTGCGCGCCGGCGCCCGGCCGATCTTCGCGGATATCGACCCGCAGACCTTCAACCTCTCCCCAACTACCGTCGCCGAACTCCTCCGCTCCCCGATTGGGGACAACGTCAAGGCCATTCTGCCCGTCCACCTCTATGGCCAATGCGCCGACTTCGACGCCTTCAACACCCTCCGCCAGGGCCGTCCGGACCTGCTGCTAATCGAGGATGCCGCGCAGGCCTTTGGCGCCGCCTGGAACGGACGACCGGCCGGCTCCCTCGGCGACGCCGCTGCGTTCAGCTTTTACCCCACGAAAAACCTCGCAGCCTTTGGAGACGCCGGCCTCGTGACCACCTCCAACGCCGAACTCGAAAAGCGCGCCCGTTCGCTTCGTACCCACGGGATGCAACGCCGCTACTTCCACGACGAGGTCGGCTGGAACTCCCGGCTCGACGCGATCCAGGCCGCGGTGCTCGAGATCAAACTCCGCTACCTGCCTAAGTGGAACCAGCAGCGCCGCGACCGCGCAGCGCGTTACGACGAGCTGTTCCGCGCTGCCGGCCTCGCGTCTTCCTCGGCGTCCGCTTCAACCTTGGACGGCATCGTCCTGCCCTACACCGATCCGCGCGCCCAACACATCTTCCACCAGTACGTCATCCGCGCGCCGCGCCGCGACGCTTTGCGCGAAGCCCTCACCACACGCGGCATCGGCAGCGAAATCTACTACCCCGTCCCGCTGCATTTGCAGGCCGCGCTCAAGGGCCTTGGCTACAAGGCGGGCGACTTTCCCCACGCCGAACGAGCCGCCGCGGAAGTCCTCGCGCTACCCATGTACCCCGAACTCCGCGACGAAGAGCAGCAAACCGTCGTCGAAGCCATCCGCACCTTTTACGCCTGACGAAAACAGTTATGCCGCTGGCAGACCGCCACTATCGCTTCTTCTTCGCGATCGCGCCTTTGTCCTTCTTCTCTTCCGGCACCGGATGCGCCTCCGCCGGATCCTTGTACCCCGGCGGCGCCACTCGCTGCACGATATTTTCCACCAGCCGGTAGGTCTTCTCAATCGTGCGCCCCGGAGTGACGAGTCCGGTCACGGGATCGGGAACCACCGGCCCCGCGTCCGCGGCCAGCACTCTGTAGGTAAACGTCGGCAGCGGCGTCTGCGCTACCACCGATTTTCCATAGGGGTCTTTACTCGTGAAGATCGTCACAGGCAGATATCCTTCCACGTCTTTATCGCGAAACGCCGTCTCGTAGCGATGCATCCTCAGGTTCCAGGTAAAGACACGGACCTGATCGAAGTCGTACGGCAGCCCCGCCAGATAAGGACTAATCACGGTCAGGTAAATCGGAATGTGCGCATTGTCGGCGACTCCGCTGTCCGGCCCGGCGTCGGGGTCGTTTACGGTGCTCAGCACGTACGCTCCGACGATCCGCTGCCCCTCCGCGTACCGGCCCACTGAATCCGGCACGTCCACAGCGAACATCCGCGAGAGCAGCCATCCGGTGCGCCCGCGCGCATCGCGCGCCAGCCACCAATCCTCCATCGCAATAGGAGGCAGCACAGTGTCAACGCCTGCCGCATTCGCCGGCGCCCCTTTGCCCGCACTCTTCGGATTCGCCGGCGCAACTCCGCCGGGCACCGGTTTAGGCAGCGTCGCCCGCTGCAGCAGTTGCAACTTGTCGCCCTCTTCCAGCCGATAGAACCTCTCCGTATCGCGGCCCGGCTTAAGGTGCAGGTTCACCTCGTCCTGCACCACCGCGGAGGCGACCGCCGGATCGCTCCCATGCGCCTTCGCAAGCGCCTGGAATGCGTCGTAGACCTCTTGCGTCGCCACCGCCTTCTCGTCAATCCAACCCTGCTCGCCGTTGGGCGTCTGCACGCGGACGAAGCGCCGCCCGTGCTCAAGCACCTCCAGCCTCTCGCCGTTTTCTACCGTCCCCGTGCGGTTGGAGACGGCAGCCACCCGGTCGCGCAGAAACGTCTGCTTGGCAGTGACGTAGACATACTCCTCCGCCGGCTTTCCCCGCAGACGCGAACAGCCCTCGAGGGCGAGGAAGAATCCAGCGGCCAACAGCAGTGCGAGGATGCCTGGCCCGGCGGCGTGCCGGCCGCCTCGCCTTCGGCAAGACCCAGCGAGAATCAGCATGGGTGAAAAAGATAGTTGGGAATCATGGGGACTCTGGGCCGGCACATTTTCCAGCATACAGCCGGGCTGCCGCAAACGTTGGCCTCAGCCCGTTTGCCCAAGCCAGCTCCCGGGCGCCATCGCCCTAAAGTGGCCTGTTTTCGCGGCAAAATCGCCAATTTTCTCCGGCGAAGCGCTGCTTTCGACCGCTTTCGCGCCTGCTCCCGGACCCGGCCTAAGGACTCTATTGGCGGGTTGCATCCGGGGGTCGTAAAAACATTCTTGCGCGAAGTGCCGTCTTGCGCATACAGTTGCGTACGGAAACAAACTCAATAAGGAAACCACCCCAAACCACACGCGGAATACATCTCCGTCCAGAGCGCAATCTGAATCGATCTTTATCACACGTCAACCGGCAAGGAGGCCCAGACAATGGCCAGTAATGAAATCGAAATCCTCGACTCCGCGGCAACGGTCGAGAAAGTCAAAAAAATCGCGGCGGGTCGCGCACTGGATCGCAGGAGATTTCTCGCTGCCTTCGGCATGACCGGGGTCGCAGCTGGCGCCGGATTGATGTCGGGTTGCAACGCGACCACGGTCACCGTACCTGAAACTGCCGCTACCCCGGCGGAGACCAGCGTTCTCAACTTTCTGCTCAACATCAAGTACCTTGAGGCTACGTTCTACTCCTACATCGTAGGGAACGCGGACATTAACGCGACCACTCCGGCCAACTCCGGCGTCAACTTGGCCGGCAGCGGTGCCATCACTGGCCAGCCCGCGGCGGCGGTCACGTTCACCCAGCAGACCACGGACTTACTTAACGAGATTTACTTCGACGAGTGGCACCAGGTGGCTTTTCTGCAAAGCCTGCTCGGTTCGGCGGGGGTCGCCAGACCGGCGATCGATCTCGCAGCCTTCGGCAATATCACTCTCACCACCGCGCTGCCGCTCGCAAGGCTGCTGGAAGACGTCGCGGTCTCGGCCTTTGCCGGCACGATTCCGCTGTTGACTACCAGCAATGCCACCTACGCCTCGCAAATCCTTGGAGTGGAGAGCGCTCATGCCGGTGCCCTTCGCCTGATCAACATCCAGGCCGGGGCCGCCGCCGTCTATATACCCACCGGCGACAATCTTGACGTGATCCCATATGACCCGGGCAGCGCAGCTTTGGCATTGGCCGGCCCAACCGCCAGCGGCAGTTTCTTCCCCACCCCCGGAGGACCGGTCGCCGCGTCCAACACTACCACCGGCATCGCCTACGCCCGCACCTACGGACAGACTCTGGCAGTCCTTTACGGCGGCCCCGGCGCTCCCACAACCGCAACCAAGGGCGGTTTCTTTCCCCTGGGCGTGAACGGCGCCATCGTCGCGGCCTGACCCGATCCCGGCTTTCAGGGCGGCATCGCACTCAACCATGAACAATTTTGATCGCACATCTCGCAAGTCAACTGATAAGGAGGCCAACGCAATGGCCAGCAATGACGTCGAAGTCCTCGATCCCGCGGCAACGGTCGAGAAGCACAAGCAAACCGAATCCGGAGTCGCGTTCGATCGCAGGCACTTCCTGACCGCCCTGGGTGTGGCGGGTGCAGCGGCGAGCGTCATGGCCGGTGCCGATTTGCTTTCGTCGGGCCCCAAGGCATTCGCCCAGTTCCAGCCTCCGATCGGCGGTTACCACCAGCTCGATGTCATGAACTTCCTGATGAACATCAAGTACCTCAAGGCCACCCTGTATGCATACCTGACCACGGGCGCCGACATCCCTAACTATCCCACATACGTCACCTACGGCAGCGGCGGGATCTACGACGCGCCCGGCAAGATCACCACTTTTCCCACCCAGCAGATCACCGATCTGTTCAACGAGATGTACTACGATGAGCTGAATCAGCTGGTCGATCTGCGCAATCTTATCGGCAACGTCTCTGGAGACGTCCTGGTTATTTCTCGCCCGGTCATGGACTTGCTGGGCACGAAAAACGATTCGACCGCGACTACGACGATGACCTACCAGCAGGCCATCGGCTACGCCCGGATGCTCGAAGATCTCAGTACCCAGGCATTCGCCGGCGCGGCTGCGTATCTCACCGGCACCAACCTCGCTTACGTATCGCAGATCATGGCTACCGATGGGTACCATGCGGGCGCACTGCGCCTGATCAGCATCCAGCAGAACATTCCATATATCAGCACGGGTTTCTTGACCACCACCGCTGCCGGGGCGCAGTCGCTGAACACCTATAGTGCTTTGGTGGTGCCGACCCTCAGTTCGTTCTACCTGAATGCTGTTCCCACCAACGCTCCTATTCTCGGGAGCGCCATCTCGGGAATTAATATTCCCCAGGGCGCGCTCGTCACAGCGTATGCCCCGGCTGCGAACAGCACCTTCACCGCAGCCACCAGCAGTACCACTGTTCTTAGCGCGGTATCGAGCGTCGCCGGACTGGCGCCGTACCAGCCTGTCAGCGGAACGGGCATTCCCACGGGCGCGTATATCGTGCCAGGTGGAGTCGGCACCAACACGGTCACCCTGTCGGCTGCAACCACCGCGACCTCAACCGTGGCGCCCACCGGCTACACCACCGGCGGCAGCACCACCATTACCGGTGTGTCCAGCATCACCAGTGTCGTGGCAGGGGAGGCGATCAGCGGCACCGGCATTCCTACCGGCGCATCGGTGGCATCCGCCAGCGGCACTAATATTGTCCTGACCGCGCCCGCTACCGTTACCAGCCAGGGCACGTTCTACGGCCTCCTCACCGCAGGCAGTGTCAGCATCACATCGCCGGCGAACACCAGCGTGATTACAGCCGGGCAGCCGGTCACGTCCACCGGTTCGGGTGTCCAGGCGGGCACGACCATAGTGTCGGTTGGCAACGCGGTCGTCATGTCGAAGGCCGCCACCGCTTCCACTCCGCTGACGGTCATGACCACTACCGGTATTCTTACCAACGGTAGCGCAGTCATCAGCAACGTGCCGAGCGCTGGCTTTACCGGGCTGGTCGTCGGCCAGCCGCTTGGCATTCCGTTCACCGGCACCATCACCTCCGGCAGCAACAGCGTGACTTCGGTGTCTTCCATCGCGGGGTTAGCGGTCGGGGACTCCGTTATCGGCGCCTCCGCCACGGGCACGACCATCATCTCAGGCACGATCACTTCCTTCGGCGGCAGCACGGTGGTATTGTCCAACGTCGCCACCGCCAGCGCCACTGCGGCGTCGCTGCTCGCCTCGCCCCCCGGCATCGCTCCCGGAGCTACCATTACTGCGCTCAGCGCCAGCGCAGGCACAATCACGATGTCGAGCGCTGCCAGCAATGGTTCGCTGTCAACTGGAGGCACCCTTACCGCCGGCAGCAACACCGTTACCGGGCTGTCGAGCCTCACCGGGATCGCGGTAGGACAGCCGATTAGTGCCACCGGCCTCGGAATCAGCGAGGTAACCATCCCGGCGGGCACGATCATTGGCTCGATTAACACCTCCAACTCATCCATCACACTGTCGCCGCCCGCCGCCACCGGCGGAGCCCCCTTCCCGACGGGCATCGTCACCAGCGGGAGCACCAGCGTGACTTCGGTGTCACCCACCACCGGGTTCGCTGTCGGGCAATCCATTACCGGCAACTTCATTCCTGCGGGCACAACCATCACCGGAATCAGCGGTAGCACGGTAACCATGTCGGCGGCAGCCACCGGCAGCAGCGGCACCGCTCAGACCCTGATCGTCGTCAACGCGGTTACTGGCACCGTCACTGTCGGCAGCACCAGCATCACCGGGGTGTCCTCAATTGCCAGCCTGGCGGTCGGTCAGTCGATTTCCGGCACCAACATCGTTCCGGGGACATTCATCTCCGCGGTCAGCGGCACCACCGTAAACACCTCGAACCCCGCCACCTATACCTTCAACGGCTCGGTGACCAGCGGGTCCACCGCTGTGCCTTTGGTGGCGAATATGAGCGGGTTCGCGGTCGGGCAGACGATCGCCGGTGCCAACCTTCCGTCGGGAACGAAGATCAGTATGATCAACGTCAGCGCGGGCACTCTCACCTTGACCAACGCGTCCACCGGCACCAATACCAGCCCGGTGCTGGAGTCCCTCACCGTTTCCGGCGGGACCACAACAGGCACCGCCATCTTCGTCGGCGCGCTCACCGGCAGTAGTAACGTCGTGACTTCGTTGTCGCTGTCCGTCGGGCTGGCGGTCGGGCAGTTGATTGTCGGCAGCAACCTGCCGGCCGGAACAACCATCGCGGGGGTCAGTGCGACCGCCAACACCATTACCTTGTCGAACACGGTCTCCGGCACCAATTCCAGCCCCACGGCAGAGCCGCTCACCATCTACAGCGGGACCATCTCAACTCCCAGTGCGATCATCGGAGCGGTCACCGGCAACAGCAACATTGTCACCTCGCTGTCAACCACCACCGGGATAACAACCGGTGAGGTGGCGGCTGCCGGGTTGGCAGTCGGGCAGGTGATTGCCGGTCCAAACATCCCAACCGGAACCATCATCACTGCGGTCAACTCGAGCGCCGGCACACTCACCATGTCGAACGCGGCCACCGGCACCGGCACCAGCCTGCTGGAGACGCTCACCATTACGGCCGTGTCCTTAACCGTGCCGCTGACCCCCATCTCCTTCCTGGCGAGCGCCTACTATGGCCCTGTGGGAGCCGGTGTTACCGGCGGCAGTTCCAGCGCACCTGGTCTGCCTGGCCTGGTTACCGTCGGGAACAACGTCGTGTCCGATATACCTCCATTGACCGGGCTGGCCATAGGGCAACCGATTGCCGGAAACTATATCCCTGTGGGATCCACGGTTACGGTAGTCGGCTCCGGTTCAGCGACCTCGACCAACCCGGGTACCGGCGCCGTGACCATATCGAACACAGCGCTCGGCACCAGCACCGGTACAGAGTACATCGTCATTGGCATTCCAACCACGGCCATCCTGACCATCGGGCTTATCACGACCGGGGTGCCCCTGACCGTCACCACGACGCAGACCTTCACCACTCCCAACACCGTGACCCTGAAGGTTTCTCCGGCCTCGAATATTACCGTCACCGTGGGCAGGGGTCTTTTGACCATCTCGGCCCCGGCCACGGGCGCGTCGGCGGCACTGCAAACATTGACCATGCTGACGGGGGACATCATGGATGTCCAGCCCTACGACCTCGGCAGCGCGACTGCGGAGGCTTTGGGGCCGGCGGCGATCACCATTCCACCCTCGGTCTACTCAGCCACCGGGCCAACCACCCCGACGGTGTATCAAGGCTTCTTCAACACCGCCAGCGCGTTTATCAGTTCCGCCAGCCCAGGAACAGCCACCGCAAACACGCCCCCGGGCTTCATGTTCGCGCGCAGCTTTGGTGAGACTTTGTCGGTGTTGCTGGGCTCAACCCAGTTCAACCCGCCAACCTACCAGGGCGGCTTCTTCCCGGTCGGGGTCAACGGTCCTATCAACGTCAATACCGACCAGTAGTCTTATGGCGTGATCTTCTCGGGTCATCCGATCGCGCCGGCAAGCAACAGAAAGCCCACATCCTGCCCTCAGGATGTGGGCTCTTACTTGTGTCAGATATGGGATTTTACTGTCTTCAAACGTGCCTACCGCGAGCGGTTCGCCTCAGTACGTCGTCGCCAGCCCAACCGCCAGCGACCCGGTATTTAACGAAGTCGACGAGACCAGATTCCCGGAGGAGTCGTAGCTGTACATATTCAGGTTGTTGCCGCTGGTGGTGCCCGAGACGGCGAGCAGATAATCCCCCGAGTGATCCACCGCCAGCGCCGTTGGATCTGACACATTGTAGGGCGAGCTACTGAGCAGAGCCAGATTCCCGCTGGACGCGCCGCTGAATCCGAAGATGTTGTTGCTGAGCTGATTGGCCACGTACACATTTGCGCTGGCTGTATCGACCACCACTGCGGACGGCCGGTCGCCCGCCGAGGCCGAGTTGCCGCCGACTGCGGCCACGGTGGTGCCGGTAATCGTGTATGCCGCGACTGAACCTGCGGTTCCGCTGCTCCTCGCGAAATACACAGCAGAGCCGTTCGGACTCACCGCCAGCGCAAGGTCCGCGGACTGGCTCGCCGCCGACAGCGTAAAGGTCTGGCTTGGCTGCGCCGACAGCGCGCCCGAGCTGGTGGTGAAGGTATACACCAGGTCGCCCGCCGTTCCCAGCGCCACAAACACCAGTTGCCCGCTCGCATTGGCCGGCGCGAACTTGATCGCGCTCGGCGAGATCGTTCCCTCGCCACCGACCGGCAGGTAGAACGCGACGGGGTTAGCCGATACCAACGACAGTTGCCCCGATGCGTTGATCTGAAACTCGTCGATGCGTGCCTCGTTCGGGAACGTCAGCGTTGTGGCCTCGAGACCCAGCAACCATTGCCCATCCGGAGAAATATCGATGGCGACCTCATCCGCCGTAAGCGTGTTGCTGGCGAGCAGGCTCAACGCACCGCCCGAGCCGATCGCATAGGTATTGATAAGGTTGCCGCCGGCAACGAAGACCATCGTATTCGCCCGGTTCACTGCTACCGCCGCGGGGGCAAACGTCGTAATGTTCTGGGGCGAACCCGTCACCGCAGTCAGCGTACTGCTGCCGATACTGTAGCCGGCCAGCGTTCCTGCATTCTGACCTACAGTCTGGTTGATCACGTACACGAACTCCGTGCCCGTGCTGCTGCCGGTAGTGCTGCTGGACACCGATCCCGGGTAGACGAAGAACCCAGAGCATCCGGTGGTGAGGAAAAGAATCGCCACCGCCGCCGCCGAAACCGCACGCCCCGCCCATCGCTTCATCCGACCGACTCCCTCACACTTCCATCATCTCAGCAGAAGGCCGCGCGCACACACTATAATCCGCGCAATGCCATGCGCCGATAACCGCCACCGCCCCGGAATCCTCGCCGCGGCTCTCTCGCTCGCGCTGACCCCTTTCAGCCTGCACAGTCTGCCATATTCATTCGACTCCGCAGCGGGTCAAACGGCACCCGCGCCTGTCCCCGAAAATCCAGCGCTCGACGGCGAAGTCAGGGCAGACATGGCGTTTCTCGCCGCCGACGAACTGCACGGTCGCGGCTCGGCTACCCGCGACGAGCACATCGCCGCGCTCTTTGCCGCCGCTCAATTCCAGGCATTCGGCCTCGAGCCCGGTGGCGACAACGGCAGCTTCGTGCAAAGGGTCGCCCTGCCATCGCCTCTGCCGGCATCGCTGCAAAGGCGGCTTTCGGGTTTTGAAAACACCCCCCGCACCGAGACCTGGAACGCCATCGGCAT
>Ga0181537_10002738_pt1 | contig 15349 bp, 13 predicted proteins | sample PEATcosm2014_Bin_39_FD_119765 | JGI IMG/M metagenome (GOLD analysis project Ga0181537, IMG submission 119765) | Peatland microbial communities from MTU Mesocosm Facility, Houghton, MI, USA - PEATcosm2014_Bin23_10_metaG | ecosystem: Environmental > Terrestrial > Soil > Wetlands > Peat | place... | reverse complement strand
GCACTATGGCGCACGCCGCTACAGCCGCGCCGCGGAGGCGGTCTGGACCGCCATCTGGGGCATGGCGTGCGCCGCTCCGGTATTCGTGCTCGTGGGGGCCGCACGTCACCTGATCCTGGCACCATTCGGCTTCGATGCGCAGATCGAGAACCTGGCGGCTGCCTTCTGGTTCCCGCGTATCGGGGGAGCGTTCGTGGGCGCGGCGGTGTGGGCCACGCTCGGGTTCTTCAACGGCATCGGCCGGCCGCGCATCACGCTGTGGATCACGCTCGTCACCACGCTCGCCAATGCGCTCCTCAACCAGATCTTCATCTTCGGCCTCGGCTGGGGGATCGCCGGCTCGGCCTGGGCAACCAACTGTGCGCAGCTGATCGGGCTGCTGTTTGCATTGGCGATCTTCCTGCAGCCCTACTACCGGCGCGTGTACCACTCACACCTCACCTGGCACCCGCACGCGCAGCGCCTGTGGGCGCAGCTGCGCCTCGGGGTGCCGATGGGGCTGCCGCCCGCGGCGGACCTGCTCGGCTTTGCCATCTTCCAGATGATGCAGACGTGGCTCGGCACCGCCGACGGCGCGGCCACGCAGATGGTGATGATGCTCACCTCGCTTTCGTACATGCCCGGGTTCGGCATCGCCTCCGCCGGTACCACGCTCGTCGGCCAGTCGATCGGCGCCGGCGCGCGCGATTGGGCGCTGCGGGTCGGCAACCGCACGATCCTGCTGGCCGCCTGCTACATGGGCGGCATCGGTGTCGTGATCGCACTCACCGGACCATGGCTGCTGCCCTTCTTCACCGGCGCGCACGATGCGGATGCGCTGGCGGCGGTGGCGCTCGGCGGGCGCCTGCTGTGGCTCGCGGCGGCGTTCCAGTTCTTCGATGGGCTGAACATGGGCAGCAGCATGTGCCTGCGCGGCGCGGGCGACGTCAAGGTGCCGGCCGCCCTGGTATTGCCGATGTCGCTCTTGTTCTTCGCACCCCTCGCCCACGCGCTCACCTTCGCCCCGGGGCAGGGCTGGGTGCACTTCCTGCCGCAATACGGTTACGGCGCGGTGGGCGGCTGGGTGGCGGTGCTGATCTACGTGATGGTGCTCGGCAGCGTGCTGTTGCTGCGCTGGCGCTCGTGTGCGTGGCAGCGCATCCGGCTGTGAGCCCGAGGCAACACCCGTGTTCGTGACCCTCAAGACTCTGCTGCGCACCCTGATCCTGCCGCCGGCGAGCCTGCTGGTACTTTCCTTTGTCGGGCTGTGGCTGCTCGCGCGCCACCCGGCCGGGCGCGCACGCCGTACCGGGATTGCGCTGCTGGCGGGCTCGCTGGCAACGCTGTGGCTGCTGGCAACGCCGGTCATCGCCGATCTCTTCGAGCGCGCCGCCGATCGCGTCCCGGCGCGAAGCCCCGAGGACCTCGCCGCAGCGCACGCCCAGGCCATCGTCATCCTCGCCGGGGGCGATGCCAATCACAGCGCCGCTGAGTACGGCCATACCCCGGCCGCCGCGGGCGAGCTGCTGGAGCGTCTCGCCTACGGGGCATACCTGGCGCACCGCACGGCGCTGCCGGTGCTCGTGACGGGTGGCTTCGCGGAGTCCGAGGCCATGCACACCGTACTGGCGCGCGACTTCGGCGTCGCCACGCGCTGGATCGAGAGCCACTCGCGCGACACCTTCGAGAACGCGGTCTTCTCCGCGCCGATCCTGCGCAACGCCGGCATCCATCGCATCATCCTGGTGACCAGCGGCGCGCACGAGTACCGCGCCATGCAGGAGTTCGAGGCCGCGGGATTGCAGGTGGTTCCCGCGCCGGTCGGCGTCTTCGAATCCCAGGAATTCGACCCCTCCCGCTACCTGCCGAGCACTGCCGGCCTGCGCAGCTCGACACAGGCGCTTTACGAGCTGATCGGCGACCTGGCGCGCCGCCTGCTCCAGCTGCTGCACCTGCGGCGCCATGAGGTCGCGGGCGTGGCCCCCTGAGGGAGCATGCTGGATCCGCAGCTGACGACCGTGTTCCGTTCGCCGCGCAAGCGCGACTGCGACGAGCGCCTCCTGGTACTGACCGCCGTCGGCGTCGCCGGCGTCGTGCTGCTCGGGGAGGGGGAGTTCCTGCTGCAGGTGGACCAGGCCGACGCGGCCTATGCCCTGCAGCACCTGCTGCAGTACGAGGCTGAGAACCGCCCACCCCCGCCGCCGCCCCCGCCTCCCTACGTCTACCCCCATGCCTGGGTGGGGTGCGTCGTCTACGTGCTCGTGCTGCTGGCGGTGGCCGCTGCGCTCTCGCACGGCATCGCGCGACTGGACGCCTTCGATGTGGGTGAGCTCGAGGCGGGGCGCGTGCAGGCGGGGCAGTGGTGGCGGGCGTGGACGGCGCTCACGCTGCACCTCGACGGGCCGCACCTGGCTGCCAATCTCCTCGCCGGGGTGTGGTTTGGGTATCTGGCCGCCACGCAGATGGGCGCCGGCACCGCGTGGTTCCTCGGCGTCACGGGAGCCGCCCTCGCCAACCTCCTCGAGGGCCTCTGTGCCACGCCCGAGCACCGCTCGGTCGGTGCCTCGACCGCGGTGTTCGCGCTCCTCGGCGCCATGTCGGCATTTTCGTGGCGCGAGCGCTTCGCCACGCCGCAGCGCTGGGTGCGCCGCTGGGGGCCGCTCATCGCAGGCGTCATCCTGCTCGGCTGGACCGGCACCGCGGGAGAGGGAACCGACGTGATCGCGCACCTCGGCGGCTTCCTCGTGGGGGCGATCCTCGGAGCCACGGTGGCGCTGCCACGGCTGCAACCGTGGCTGCGCGCCATGCCCCAGTGGCTGCCGGCACTCGCAACGCTCGCCAGCCTCGCCATCGCCTGGGGCTGCGCGCTCGCGAGCTAGGGGCCCTCGACGCTGTAGCCGCGCGAACGCAGCACCGCGAGCGTGCCCTGCTCACCGAGCAGGCGATCCATAGACTGCACCGCGAGCGTGCCGGGGTTGCGCCGCAGGCTGTCCTCGACGGCGATCAGCCAGTCGTCCTGGGCGCGCGCGATGAGGCTGCGCACGCGCTCGGAGTTGGAGACCGCCGAGATGCACGCGGTGCGGTCGGCCGCGTGCGGCAGCTTGCGCAGCGTGTCGACATCGCCGAGTGCCCACGCCTGGGCGCGGGCTTGCATCGGTGCGATGTCGGTCTCGAGCAGCGTCACGACCGACTCCAGGCACGCCACCTCGCGGTCGAGGGGCGTCTTGCCCACGTCCTTCAGGACATCCACGGGGTCATCGATCTTCAGCTTGTCCTGGTGCACGCGCACGCCCTGCTCGCGGGCGAGCTGCAGCACCGTCTCCTGCACTTCGTTGTGCTGCGCCAGGCCCGCGGCGTCGAACACGCGCGCGACCAGCTGCCGCCCGGCGAGCATCGGCCGCATGCCCTCGAGCTTGCTGTCCTTGGGGTCGTAGCGCGCCTTGAGCGCCTCCACGCGCTGGTAGAGCGGTGCGGGCAGCGTCTGCCGCAGCGGCAGGTTGTCCGGCGGCTTCTGCAGGTGCCGCCACTCGATGTACACCCGCAGCGCGGTGAGCGGGTTGGCGCCTATGCCGTAGCTGGGCCACGCGGGCACCACCTCCTGAGTGTGCCTGAGCACTTCGCGCACCGCGTCGGGCTGCCAGACCATCTTCTTCGGCAGCGGCGAGATGGTGCCGAGGATCCACAGCGTGTGATCGCCCTTGCGCACCGTCCACATGCGCGGGCCCTCGTGCTGGCCCTCGACCACGATCTCCTGAATCGGCTCGGTGGCGGATCCGGGGGCCGGCTGCGCCCGCGGCGCGGGCGCCAGCATGCCCAGCAGGACGGCCCCACAGGCAACGCGCAGCGTGCTCACCACGATACGCATCCTTCAGTCGGTCGGCAGCTGCCGCGGTGGCGGGGAGGCGGCGGCGTCGTAGACCCGGGTCAGATTCTGCGCCGGCAGCTCGTAGGAGCCGATGTGCAGCGTCTCGGTGAGACGCTTGCCGTCGCCGGCGAGCGCGTAGGAATCGATGACCTCGGGACCCATCTGCGGCTTGATCACGATCACGTAGGCGCGGCCGTCCCAGCCGGATTTCTGGTCAGCGACGCCGTTCTCCGAGGACACTACGCTGTGCGCCCCGGGCGTGAAGCTGTGGCGCGAGGTGCCGTAGTCGAACACGATCTCCTCCGGGTCCTGGCGGATGCTCAGGTACTCCCCGCGCGCCATCACCTCCTGCAGCACGTGCGCCATCTGGGAGTGGTGCAGCGGGTCACGCCGCGGGCCGCGCTCGTCGGGAACATCGTTGGGGGCGGCGGCGCCCGCGGCGATGCGCGCCTGCTGCACGGCGGCGTTGTGGCTGATGATCTTCGCGGCCTGCTCGCGCATCACCCCCAGCACCTTCTGCGGGTCATCCGAAGCGCCAGCGTCCAGGCGCCAGCTGCCGGCGAGCGACAGTCCCGGGGGGGTATCCGCCGAGACGCGTTGACCCGCGCAGCCGGCGCAGGTCGCGGCAAGGGCGCCGGCGCTCAGGAGCAACGCTGCTGCCCGGGCGATCAACATATTGCGGTATCCTCGCTCGGCCTGTTTTGACGGGCGCAGCATCGCAGTTCGCCACCATTCCGCGCAACGATGAAAAGACCTAAGGCTCCAGGGCTCGCCCGGCTGCGCCAGAGCATCGCCCGCCTGGACAGCGACAGCATCGATCAGCTCTATGGCCTGGAGCCGGTATGGGAACCGGCAGCCGGCACGGCGCGCCTTGCGCCCGAGGAGTTCGTTGCGGTGCTCTGCCCGTATTGCGGCGAGCGCCTTGAAACCCGCGTCGACCTGACGGCCGATGAACCCTCCTACGTGGAAGACTGCCAAGTATGCTGCCGCCCGATCGAGTTCCACATCGAGCGCGAAGAGGGCGGAGCGCTGCTCGCTCTCGAGGTGCGGCGGCTCGACTAGCCCATATCTATATTAAGGACGAATCCCCATGGCATTCCTTCCCCGCACCGCAGGGCTCGCCCTGATCGCGCTGTGCGCGCTCACCGCCTGCAGTGCCCCGGCCCCACCGGCCCCCACGACCGCCGCCGCCGCAGTGCCTGCGGACCCCTGGCCGGAGTTCTCGGCCCGCTTCCTCGAGGAGTACTTCAGGGCCAACCCGTTCTTCGCGGTCGAGGCCGGGCGGCACGAGTTTGATGGCCAGATGCCGGACGTGAGTGCTGCCGGCATCACCGCCGAGGTGAACCTGCTGCAGCGCCTGCGCGCGCAGGCACAGGCGATCGACCCGGCCGCGCTCACGGTGCCGGAGCGTCAGGAGCGCGAGCACCTGCTCGTGGCCATCGACTCGGACCTGTTCTGGCTCGCGCGCGCGCGCGCCCCGTTCCGCAGCCCCTCCTGGTACATCGACCAGCTCGACCCGGATGTCTACCTGAACCGCCCGTATGCCCCGCTGGCGCAGCGCCTGCAGGGCTACATCGGTTACGCGCGCGCCATCCCGAGGATCGCCGCGGCGATCCGCGCCAACCTCGCCACGCCGATGCCGCGCACCTTCATCGAGCGCGGCATCGCCGGATTCGGCGGCTATGCGGACTTTTACCGCAAGGATGTCGCGCCGGTGTTTGCCGCCGTCCAGGATCCGAAGGCCCAGGAGGAGCTGCGGCAGGCCAATGTCGCCGCGGCGGCGGCGATGCAGGAGCTGAAGACCTGGCTGCAGGGCGAGCGCGCACACGCCACCGAGGACTTTGCGCTCGGTGAGCCCCTGTTCCTCGAGATGCTCCGCAGCACCGAGCGCGTCGACGTGCCGGTGGCGCAGCTGCTTGAGATCGGGGAGGCGGACCTCAAGCGCAACACCGACTCGCTCACCGCCGCCTGTGCACGGTTCCTGCCGCACGGCACTCTCGGCGCCTGCGTCGAGAAGATGAACGCCAACAAGCCGGCCGGCGGCGCGCTCGCCGGCGCGCGCGAGCAGCTCACGCAGCTGCGCGCCTTCGTCATCGACAGGAAGGTGGTCAGCGTGCCCGGGGACGAGCAGGCGCTGGTGGCCGAGGCGCCCCCGTACAACCGCGCCAACGCCGCCTACATCAACATCCCGGGTCCTTACGACAAGAATGTGCCGTACGTGTACACCATTTCCCCGCCCGACCCGGCCTGGAGCGCGCGCGAGCGCGCCGAGTACATCCCGGGCAAGGCGAGCCTGCTCTACACCAGCGTGCACGAGGTGTGGCCGGGGCACTTCCTGCAGTTCCTGCACGCCAACCGCAACCCCTCGAAGATCGCCGCCTTGTGGGTGGGCTACGCCTACGCGGAAGGCTGGGCGCACTATGCCGAGCAGCTCATGTGGGACGAGGGGCTCGGTGATGGCGATCCGGAGCAGCACGTCGGGCAGCTGGTGAATGCCCTGGAGCGCAACGTGCGCTTCCTCGCGGCAATCCGCCTGCACACCGGTGGCCTGAGCGTGGCGCAGGCCGAGCACATGTTCCGCGAGCAGGCCTACCTCGACCCGGGCGATGCCCGGCAGCAGGCCGCCCGCGGCACCTACGATCCGCAGTACCTCGACTACACCTTGGGCAAGCTCATGATCATGAAGCTGCGCAGCGACTGGGTGGCGCAGCAGCCGGGGGCCTCCGCAGCCACAGATCCCAGGACGTACTGGCACGACTTCCACGACCGGTTCCTCTCCTACACCGGTCCGATCCCGGCGATCCGCGCCGCCATGGTCGGCGAGGGCGGCTCGCTCCTGTAAGGCCGCTTCAGCGGCCCCTGGCCGCCGCCTCGAGGAAGCTCAGGCGCCGGGCGCTGGCGTCGAGCCTCACCTTCACCCCGAGCGCCACGGGCTGGTTCTCGGTCCCGTGCCCGATCGGAAAGCCGGCCGCGCACGGCAGGCCGCTCGCCCGCACCAGCTCGCGCAGCACGTCCGAGCTGCTATAGGGCGCATCCTTTTCCTCGCACTGCGTGAAGGTGCCGAGCGCGATGCCGCGCACGCGTGCGAACACCCCGGCAAGTTCCAGGTGCGTCCACATGCGGTCCAGGCGGTAGGGACGCTCGCCAAAGTCCTCCAGCAGCAGGATCGTATCCTCGAGGCGCGGCATCCACGGCGTGCCGAGCATGCGCGAGAGCACCGAGAGGTTGCCGCCCACGAGACGCCCCTCGGCCACTCCGGGCACGTAGGTCTCGGTGGCCTCAAGGTCTGCTGCGGGCTGCGGGGACTCCAGCAGCGCAAAGAGGCGCGCATGCGTCTGCGGTGGCAGGCGCCCGAGCTGCGTCAGCACCGGGCCGTGGACGCTCACGCGGTGGTGGGCGCCCAGCCACAGGTGCAGAGCGGTGATGTCGGAGAAGCCCACCAGGGGCTTCGCCGCCGCAGGCGGCGCCAGCCCACGCAGCCCTCCGAGGAGGCGCGTCGCCCCGTAGCCGCCGCGCGCGCAGAAGACGCCCCGGATCCTGGTGTCTGCCAGCGCGCGGGTGAGTTCCTCCAAGCGCCGCGTGTCATCCCCGGCAAGGTAGCGCAGTTTGGTGAAGATGCCCGGGTCGTACTCGGGACGGTAGCGGGCCGCCAGTACCGCCAGTCCCTGCTCGAAGGAGGGACGATCGAAGCCGCTCGCCGGGGCGATGACCGCCACCGGGTCCCCGGGCCTGAGCGCTGCATAGGGTTCAAAGGGGCCGGTGCTCAAGCTGCCTCTACGCTCAAGGTTGGACGACGGCGGATTATCGCCCGATTTTCCGCCACGTGCGGGAACGCTTAAACCTGAGGCGCGCCCGCACGCTCCAAGCTAACGTGCGGGGCGTCTGCCGCGCCTTAAGGGGAAACGGGGATGGTCGCGTTCATGCTGTGGCTGCTGCTGCTCATCGTGTGCTGGCCACTGGCGCTGCTGGCGCTGGTGCTCTACCCCCTGGTGTGGCTGCTGCTGCTGCCGCTGCGCCTCGTGGGGATCGTCGTCGGGGGTGTGTTTGCCCTCCTGGCGGGGCTCATCTTCCTGCCAGCGCGGCTGCTTGGCGTGCGGCGCTAGGCGCCCGTTAGTCGGCGAGCGCCTTCAGGTCGCGCAGCAGCGCCGCGCGGCCGCGCGCGAGCTCATCGAGGCGCGCCGCGGCACTGCGCAGGGCCCCGAGGTTCTGCACCGGGGCCTCATTCAGGCGCCGGTAGGTGGTGCGTGCCGTCAGCCACAGCCGGTTCATGTGCTCGTAGCGGGCCGCGATCTCGCGGCGCATCGTGATGATGTTGAGGACGCTGGCTTGCATTGGCGGCATAAGAGCTTGAAAGCCCACGGCAGCAAAGTGCGGCCGTCACAATTTGCGGGGGGAGCTTACGGTGCGTTTGTTGCGGACGTAAGAAGGCGCCCGCCGCAGGGCAGTGTCAGCTCAGGGAGACGACCAGCTTGGCCGAGTGGCTGCGCCAGTTGATGGGGATGATGAAGGAGCGCTGTCCGGGCTTCTGCGGGATCGCCGGCTTCTCCCCGGACAGCACGCTGGGCACCGAGATGACGAAGTCGCGCCCGAAGTCGCGGCGCGCGTTGCCGGAGATGGTGTTGGCCACTTCCCCGACGAGGTCGCGCATGGTCTCGTGGCTGAAGTCGTTCTCCTGCATCTTCATCAGCAGCACCGTCAGCATGGCCTTGGGTGCGGTGAAGTAGACCACGCCCTCGCGCTTGCCGGAGATGCTGATGATGCCGGTGTACTCGTGCACCGAGGGGGAGCCTTCCATGAGGTACGGCGAGCCGATCGAGGCGGGCTGCTGGGCCGCCACCTCGAAGAAGTTCGTCGTCCCCTCGACGAAGGTCTTCAGCTCCTGTTCGTACAGCATGTGCAGTCGTTCCTTATTGCGGGCCTAGCGCATGAGCTCGGCGATCGCCTCATTCAGCTGGCGGTCGGTGAAGGGCTTGTTGAGGAAGCCGTTGGCACCCTTCTCCATGGCCTCGACCGCGGTGGCCTTGTCGGCGAGCGCCGAGACCACCAGGATACGAATCGCGGGCTTGAGCGCTACCAGCCGCCCGATGCACTCGATGCCATCCATGCGCGGCATGGTGAGGTCCATCGTGACGACGTCCGGGTCGGTCTTGCGGAACAGCTCCAGCGCCTCCTCGCCGTTGCCGGCGGTGCCCACCAGCTGCAGCTCCTCGAATTGCTGCGAGCGCTCGATGCGCCGGCGCATGATGTTCGAGTCATCCACGATCATGAGCTTGTAGGAGCGCTTGCCGTTCATCGTCGTTCCATTGGCTGTCATGTTCGCGCGGCTGCGCCCTTTCAGGCGACCGCGGTGCTGTCGGCCGCATCCAGGGGCGGCAGCACGATCTTGAAGCGCGTGAAGCGCCCGGGGTGGGTGCTGACCCCGATCTTGCCGCCGAGGGCATAGACGCTGCGCGCCACCACGTCCATGCCGACGCCGCGTCCGGCGTCCATGGAGACGTCATCCTGGGTGGAGAAGCCGGGGCGGAAGATCAGCGCCATGGTGGAGCGCGTGTCCATCACCGAAGCCTCTTCCTCGCTGATCAGCTGCTTGCGGATCGCGGCGGCCTTGAGCGAATCCACGGCGATGCCGGCGCCGTCATCCTCGAAGATGAGTTCGTAGCTCTCGCCGGCCCTGCGGAAGTCGACGTGCACCACGCCGGTGTCGTCCTTGGACTGCCCGCGGCGCACGTCCGGGGCCTCGATGCCGTGCACGGCGGCGTTGCGCAGCATCTGGATGAGGCAGTCCTTGATGGTCGAGCGGTAGGCACCCGGCACCTCGGCCAGGCCGGTGAGCGAGAGGCGGAAGCGCTTGGCGTGATCAGCCGCCAGGCGCTCGGCCATCGACTGCAGCGTGGGCGCCAGGTCCTCGACCGTGCGCGGCGCGGCGGCGCGCTCTGCCGGGGCGGAGCGCGCGGCCGCGGGTGCCGCCGGCGCGGCAGGGGCTGCAGGTTCGGCGCCGGCGCCGGGGGAGTCCTTGAGCGCGGTGAGACGCGAGGCCATCTCGCGCACGCTGCGCAGGTGCGCCAGGAGTTCATCGAGCTTGAGCACCATCGGCAGGAAGTCGTTGCCGGAGAGTTCCGGGCGCTTCTTGCACTCGCTCACCATGTCCTCGAGCGCATGCACGCGGCTGGCGATGCTCTTGAGGTTCAGCGCCGAGGCCTCGCCCTTGATCGCGTGCAGCTCGCGGAACAGGCCGGTCAGCTTCTTGCGGAACTCGGCGTCGGTGCGCGCCGGCTCCTTGAGGATCGTGTTGACCAGCTTGAGCCCGGTCTCCGCGGTGTCGAGGAAGGAGACCAGCTGCAGCGGGTCGACGTGCATCATGCCGAGCATCATGTCGAGCTGCTGGTTGGCGTTCTCCTGCGAGTCGTGCAGCTCGCGCGCCAGCAGTACGCTCGAGGTGATGTCGCCCACGGCGCACAGCACGTGTTTGATGCCCTCCGGGCCCATGACGCGGTGGAAGTCGAACTGCAGGTAGCGCGTCTCCTTGCCGCCGTGCCCGTTGTCCATCGTGATCTCGAGCTGCCCGAGCGGGTTGATGCTCTTCATCAGGTTCTCGTGGGCACGGTCGCCCCACAGGAGCTTGATGTACTTCGTGGCGGTGGCGAGCGTTGCCGCCGGTACCAGGTCCTTCAGCAGTTCCTCGAAGGACAGGCCGGCGAAGTCGTTGCGGCTGAACATGCGCCCGAGCGCGTCCGACCACACCGAGCCGATGCGATAGTTGGCGTCCAGCAGGAAGAAGCCCTCGCGCACCGTCTTGAGGATGTCGCGGGTCTGCTCCTGGGCGTCGCGCGCGGCACGCTCGTGGCGCGCACGCGTGATCTGGAAATAACCGGCGGCGGCCGCCAGAACCAGGGCTGCGAGCACGCCCGCGAAGAGCATGGCGCGCAGGCGCGCGGCAGCTTCCGAGGAGGTGCGCTCGAGGGTTGAGGCGAGGCTCGAGAGCTGCGCCTGCAGCGCGTGGGCGTTGTCGGCGGCGAACAGCTGCGCGCGCTTGACCTGCGCGTAATGCTCACGCCCCTCGCGCGACAGGCTGCTGCCGCCGCTGTCCGAATCGACGTAGGGCTGGCCGTCGAAGGCGATCACCGGGTCCAGCACCGGGCCGTACTCATGCCACAGCAAAAGCGCCCGCGCCAGCTGCGGGGAGTCCATTTCGCCCGCGGTGTTGATCTGCTTGAGTTCCTGGTCGAAGTGCTTGACCGTCTCCTGCAGGTCGGTGAGGGCCTTGCCCGAGTAGGCGCGCACCTCGAGGCGGTCGCGCAGCGAGTTCAGCTGGTGGGAGATCTCGTCGGGGTAGGTCTGCAGCGTGCTCGCGGCCTGCAGCGCGGTGATCTCCGCGCGCATGTGCGTGGCGAGGCGGAAGCCGAAGACCAGCACCACGCCCATCACGACGCCCAGCGCGGTAAGGATGCCGGCGGTGACGAGTTGGCGGCGGCGCTCAGTGCCTGCAACGCTCATCTTTGAGAATCTCCTGTTCTACTTGGGCAGCTCGAAACGCATCAGGGTCTTGACCGGAACCTCGACCGCGGCGCCGTTGACGATCATCGGCGCATAGCGCCAGTGCCTGATCGAGGCGATCGCGGCGCGGTCGAACACGCCCGGCGGCGTGGCCTCGACCACGTGGATGTCACGCGGCTCGCCAGTGACGTCGACCGTGAACTGCAGCGTCACGGAACCGGTCACGTGCTGGCTGAGCGCGTTCTCCGGGTAGTCCGGCGGCGGGGCGCGCAGGCGCTTGAGGCCGGCGGCGAGCGTCGCGGGATCGAGCGTGGCGGCACTGCGCGGGCTCGCCTGCGCCTGCTGCACGGCCGCGAGGTCCTTGGGGTCGGCGCCGAGGCGCTTGGCCTGCGCAAGGTCGGCGTCCGCGTTCTTGCCGGCGGCGATGCTGGTGCGGGCGCGATCGAGGAGCTTGGCGGCGAGTTCGTGGCTGGCGTCGACGAGGCTCGCGTTGCCCGGGTCGCTCGCCTGCAGCTGCGTCAGGTAGTACAGGGCGCTGTCCTGCGCAGGATCGGTGAGGCGCCCGTCGCGGATGCGGTCGCGCGCGCCGCTGAGCAGGCGGTCGTTCTCGCCCTGTGCGGCCTTCTGGCGGGCGGCCGTGAGGTCGCGCTGGAAGGCGAGGATGTCGGCGCTCTTCATGCCCGCGCCGCGCGCCTCGTTGAGCCAGCGGTCCTCGTCGGCGGAATTCTTCGCCAGCGCCGCCTCGCGCGCCTTGCGCAGGTAAGCGGCGCCCAGATCGTGCTGCGCGTGCTGGGTCAGCGGGTTGGCGGCGGCCAGCACCAGCAGCTGGGTCATGTAGCTCTTGGCGCTGTCGTCGGCGTCGGTGAGCTTGCCGTCGCGGATGCGGTCCTCGATGAGTCCCGCCAGGCGCGTGACCTTGGCGTCCTCGCTGCGGCGGGCGATGTCGGCGCGCCACTTGGCGAGCTGGTCCGCAGAGACATCACCGGAAGCCTGGGCCTGGCGTACCAGCACCGCGGCACGCTCGGGGTTAGCGTCGGCGAGCGCCCTGGCGATCGCCGCGGTGTACAGGCGCTGGTCGAAGGCTGCCGTGCGCGCATCCTGCGGGCTAGCGGACTTGAAGTTGGCGAGCGTCTGCGCTGCCTCATCGAAGCGCCCGGCACCGAGGGCCTCCTCGAAGCGCCCGGCGAGGACGCCTGCGACGCGCTGCAGGCCATCGCGGGCCTCGGCGTTGGCGGCATCGGCGGCCGCCGCGGACCGGTAATAGACGAGCGCGTTGTCGCCGGTGGGCTCGGTGAAGCGCCGCTCGTGCATCGCGAGGCGCGCCTTCTCCAGCAGGTCATCCACCTTGCCGTGCACGATGGAGGTATCGGCGAGCGGTTCGGGGGCGGCTGCCTCCTCAGCGGCGACCGCCGGCGTGGTTGCCGCGGGAGCGGCGCTGCTGCCTCGGGCGGTGGCGGGCGCCGGCGCGGCGGCGGCGGCCGGGGCAGCCTGGGTGTGGCCCTGCGTGAAGTACCAGTAGCCCCCGCCTGCGGCGGCGAGCGCGGCAATGGCGGCGCCGGCGAGCAGAAGCTTGGACTTGCCGTCCGTGCCCTCGCGCCCGCCGTCGCGCGCGGCCGTGCTCTCGGGACGGAAGGCACCGATGCTCAGCTCGCTCTCCGGCAGGCTTGGCTGCGGGGTGGGTGCGGTGGCGCGGGCGGCGAGCGCCTCGGCGATCGCGCCTTCAAAAACTGCGGCGGTCTTGCGCGGATCAACCGGCGTGGTCAGTACCGCGAACACCTTGCTGCCCTTGAGGGCGGTGGCGGTCTGCTTCTCGGCGGAAGCCTCGGCAAACACCAGCACCAGCGCGCGCGGCGCGCGCGTCACGGCACTGTCGACCGCGGCGCGCAGGTTGGCGACGGCGCGTGCGTCGATCACCAGGATCTGGGCGCGCTTGGCGCCGCTTAAGCCCTCGAGGGCCGCCTCGAGGGTGTCGACCGGGCGCACGGCGGCCTGGCCATCGAGGGTCTGGCCGAGCTCGAGCAGGAAGTCATCACGCGTGGTGATTGCGGTGACGTCGACCGCGGGGCGCGAGCTGACGCCCGCGCTGTTAGGGTTCGCAGTCTCGGGACTGCGGGAGGCAGTCGATGGTGCACTGGCCACGTGGCGTCTCCAACAAGGGCGGTCATCGGTTCAGGCGCGGGGAATTTCTGCGTTCGCCCACGCGGGCTTCAGCGCGCACGCCAAGATCCGGTAAGTGCGCACAAAGTCCCGCCGCCTCAGGATATGTAGCCTCTGCGCGGGCGCAGTGCGTCAGTTCACAATAACGACAGGCTTCGTCGGGCGCGCGCGACGGCCTTCACCAAAGCTTTGAAGCACTGCTCGCTTTGTGAAGCCGAGCAGCGCGGCTGGCACGGCGGCGGCCTGCGGTGCGCGGGGGCGCAGGGGTGAGGCGTGACCATGCAGGGGCTGTGTGCCCGGCGCGCGCCGCGCGCGCACGCAGTGGCCCGTGCACTTCGCGAATGCACGCAACTGGAGCAGAGTGCAGCTATAGCGCACCAGCGGGGTGCGTGCAACGCGCTTTTCAATCAGTCACTTAAGAAAAACCCGCGCGCCGGCATCACCTCATGCGAATTGGGGCTGGCGCGAATGCATTGCGCAGTGAACAATCTGGCGCTGTGACCGTCTTAACGTAACGGAGTGACCAGGAACGGAAGGGCGTCACTTTTTGGATCAGGAGATCGGACTAAGTTAAGAACGCTGGCATCGCCGGCATCGCCCGGCGCCCGGCAGGAGACTTATGAGCTCAACGGGAGGGAAGGATGATGCGACCACTCGCTGACCAGAATTCCCACGGCAGTACTGCCGAGTTCATCGATTCGCTCAGTTCATTCAGCCGGCTGCACCGCGCCCAGCGCTGGGAAGGCACCTTCGGCGAATTCCTCACCACGATTCTTCCCGCCAACCCGGTGGCACTGGCGCGCAGCAGCCACGAGTACATCTGGGACATGCTGCGCTGGCACGGCCGGGCGGCGGCGCCCGAGGCCAGCGAAAACACCCGCGCCCGCGATCTTTTCAAGCGCGAGCTGTTCGGCATCGATGAGCCGCTCGCACGCGTGGTCGATTACTTCAAGGCCGCCGCCGCCGGCTCCGACGTCGGACGGCGCCTGCTGCTGCTGCTCGGGCCGCCCTCGGGCGGCAAGTCGACGCTCGCGATCCTGCTCAAGCGTGGCCTCGAGGAATACAGCCGCACCGATGAGGGCGCGATGTACGCGATCCGCGGCTCGCCGCTGCGCGAGAACCCCCTCAACCTCATTCCCACCAGCCTGCGCGCGGAGTTCCGCGAGCGCTACGGGGTGCATATCCAGGGCGAGCTGTCGCCGTGGGCACGCGACTTCGTCGAGCGCGAGTTCGAGGGCGACTTCGTGCGCGTGCCGGTGGAGCGCGTGTTCCTCAACGAGGCGCTGCGTGCCGGCATTGGCACCTATGCCCCGCACGACCCGACCACCGCGGACATTGCCGACCTCGTAGGCTCGGTGGACCTTGCCAAGGTGGCGCAGATCGGCGATGAGGGCGACCCGCGCGCCTGGTCCTGGTCGGGCGCGGTGTATGCCGCCAGCCGCGGCGTGCTCGAGATGATCGAGATCCTCAAGGTCAAGCGCGAGTTTCTCTACCTGCTCCTGACCCTGACGCAGGAGAAGAACGTCAAGGTGTCGCGCTTCCCGCTCATCCACCTCGATGAGACGATCCTCGCGCACACCAACCTGGCCGAGTTCCACAAATTCCTGCAGGAGAAGGAGAACGAGGCGCTGCTCGACCGCATGGTGATCATCAAGATCCCCTATGCGCTCTCCTACCGCGACGAGTCGCGCATCTATCAGAAGCTGGTATCCGGTGCACCCGCCTTCCGCAATGTGCATCTGGACCCGCACGTGCTCAACCTCGCCGCGGTGTGGGGCATCCTCACGCGCATGGTCAAGCCCGAGCGCGAGGGCCTGGACGTGGCGAAGAAGCTGCGCATCTACGCCGGCGAGT
>Ga0181537_10002737_pt1 | contig 15351 bp, 13 predicted proteins | sample PEATcosm2014_Bin_39_FD_119765 | JGI IMG/M metagenome (GOLD analysis project Ga0181537, IMG submission 119765) | Peatland microbial communities from MTU Mesocosm Facility, Houghton, MI, USA - PEATcosm2014_Bin23_10_metaG | ecosystem: Environmental > Terrestrial > Soil > Wetlands > Peat | place... | reverse complement strand
CGGGCCTGGCTTCCCATCGTCATGTCACCCATCTGGCCGTCCAGCTCGGCCTTGGTGACCAGCGCGGCGACTGAGTCCAGGACGATAACGTCGATACTATTGGAGCGGATAAGCGTCTCCATGATGTTGAGCGCGTCCTCACCGCCGTCGGGCTGCGAAACGAGCAGGTCATCGAGCTTCACGCCCACAACCCGTGCGTATTTCGGGTCGAGGGCATGCTCGACGTCGATAAAGGCCGCGAGCCCGCCCTTCCGCTGGCACTCGGCGATGACGCTCAGGCAAAACGTGGTCTTTCCGGACGACTCGGGGCCGTAAACCTCTACGATGCGGCCGAGGGGTAGGCCGCCCACGCCCAGCGCAAGGTCGATGGCCAGCGAGCCGGTCGAGAGCGTCTCAACCTTCATCTTGGCATTGCTGCCGAGGCGCATGATCGAGCCCTCGCCGAACTGCTTCGTGATCGATGACAAGGCGAGCTCGATGTTCTTTTCCCGGGCATGCGCGGCGGGGGCTGCTGCTGAGGATTTCGGCTCGGGGGCTTTGGCGGTGGCGGCTTTTGACATGGCTTAGAGGGGGGACCTTGTTGACGCATTCATTTTGAACGGGCGCGATTCAAAAATCCCAGTTCGGACCACATTTTTCCCGGTCGGGCGCCGGGCTTCAGGCAAAGCGCGAAACAGCAACGGTTCGTGACCTCGCACAGGACGGCGACCCTTACATTCGAGGCGCCCGCGCACGTGCCCGGAAAGTCCTTCTCAAAGAGGAAAATCGCCCCTCCGAGGCTTCCCCTCCTTCCTGTTGGATGCCTGGAGCCGTTCGCGATGGCGTCGCAAACGACCCGGTCGGGGCCCTGGCCTTCGCCGCGGGCGCATTGGCCTGCAATTTTCTCCGTGAACCGGATGACGCTGACGGCCGATTTCCTGGTGCTTCGACGGATCACGATTCTTGGGGCGGGTGGCGAGCCATGGGCGCTCCGGCTGCCGAGTCAATGCAGGAATTAGACAAGTCTAATATTTCCGCACAAAGGGCGTTAACGGGCATTATTTGCGATTTATAACAATGGTTGCAGAGTCTTCGCCGTATGAACTTTGGCGAATGGCAGCAGCTCTCGCCCGAAGCCGCGGCCCGGGAGGTCCGGCGGAGGGCGGAGTCCAACTTGTCGAACGTCCAGCGCCGCGCGGTGCTGGCGACGCTGCTCGACGAGGCCGCCTTGGCTGCTTCCTTTGCGAAGGCGCCGGCCGGTAGCCCCCTTCGCGGGGTGCCTTACGTTCTTAAGGATCTTTTTGATGTCGTTGGAGAGCCGACGTTTGCAGGTTCATCATTCCTGCCCGAGGTCAGGCCCACGCCCGGCCAGGACTCGAAGATCGTGCGCGACCTCCGAGTGGCGGGCGCGGTCTACTCCGGCAAGGCCCAGATGTTCGAATTCGCGTGGGGCCTGACGGGGGAGAACGCCCATTACGGAGACTGCGAGCGCCCCGGGTTCCCTGGGCGGACCTCCGGAGGCTCGAGCAGCGGATCGGCTGCAGCCGTCGCGGCGGACGTGGTGCCCTTTGCGGTTGGGACCGACACGGCGGGCTCAATTCGGCTGCCGGCGGCGTTCTGTGGGGTATACGGCTTTCGGAACGTCCCGGGCGACCCGTGGATGGCCGACGGCGTCCCGCTCGCGCCCAGCTTCGACACGGCGGGCTGGTTCACCCGATCCGCAGGCGACATGCGCACCGTCCTTTCGGCGCTGGTTGGCCTCGGGACCGGTGAACGGACGCCCCGGGGTGTTTATCTCGAGATGCCGGGGCTCGAGCCGGAGGTCGCGGCGGCATGCCGTGCGGCCGCCGCAGGGTTGGCGCCTGCCGCTGACGCGGCGACCCGCGAGGAGCTCGTCGGGAAGTTTGCCCCGGCGGCGGAGCTCTACGGCGTCCTGGCGGGCCTGGAGACCTGGAAGTTCCACAAGAAATGGGCCGACAAGTACCGCGCCCGGTACGGCCCCCTGGTCCAGGCCAGGCTCGACCGGGCGCGCGCGATCTCCCAGGCGCAGGTTGCGGCGGTGGAACCGAGCTATGCCGCGATCAAGGCCACCTGGGCCAAGTATTTCCAGACCTATGACTTTCTGGTGATGGCGTCTTCGCCATTCGCGGCGCTTGCCAAGGCCGACTGCACGCCTGCGAATCGCCTTCGCATGCTGGGCCTCACGGCGCCCGCGAGCCTTGCCGGCCTGCCCGCGATCGCCATTCCGGTCCCGCTGCCGTCCGGGATGTCAACGGGCATCCAGGTGATCGTGAGCCACCCCAAGAGCCCGGTGCTGGCGTGGGCGCTGGCCCAGAGAATTCCCTAACGTCACTCGTCGGGCTGGTTAAGGAACAGGAGGCTAATGCCCATGAAGGCGAAAAGCCGGAAGGCCGCATCCTGGCCGTTCCACGTCTTTGACTGCCACATGAGGAACCATTCGCCTCCGACGGTCATGAACGCGAAATACCACTGGACGAGGCTCGCGGTCAGCCCGATGGATGCGAGGCCCTTGGCCTTCTTCCATTCGGCGGCAGCCTCGGCCCGGGACTTCCAGAGCCTGAGTGTGCCGGCCCCGATCACGGCGCAGCAGAGCGCCTCCCATCCTATGATCGAGGCGTAGAAGGCCTTGTGCAGGATCGGCTCTCGGATCGCCCGGTACATTGCCGCGTTTCCAGGGAACGTCGTGTCCATGCTGAGCACGTGCCGCACGAACTGGTAATTGGAGTTCGGGTCCGTCAGGTTGTTGAAGACGACAACGAGCAGGTAGACGCAGGACAGGGCCGTGACGATGATCTTGCAGAGTCTGAGTTGCATGGGATGAGAGTCTGCCGATTTTGCGCTGGGAAGGGGATCCTCAGTCGAGTTCCTCGTATCCCGGCGGGCGGGCGTCCCTTATGGACTCGCCGTCGACCAGCCGTCGCCGGGAGCCAGGCCGGCTCAGGAATTCGCTGAACGAGCGCGCCGGGAAGACGACGAGCTGGGCCGGCGAGCCGGGTGCGATCCGCCCGAGGGTCGGCAGCCCGATGATGTCGGCTGCCGTCGTCGTGACCACGCCCACCGACTCGCTGAGGCGCGAGTCGAGGTGGGCGAGGCGAACGCTCTGGATGTACACCTCCGAGGCGTCGAGGTCCCCGTACGGATAGAATGCGTCGCGAACGTTGTCGCTCGCGCACGCAACCGGCACGCCGGCATCAAGCAGCTCGTGGATGAGGGTCAGGCCCCGCCAGTGGGGGGTGCCGGGCGATCCGGATCCGCGGCGGTCCTGGAGGTACAGGTTGCAGAGCGGAAGCGAGACGACGCGGATCCCGGCCTCCCTCACGAGGGCGATTGTCGAGCCCTGCCTCTGGGGGGGTTGCACGGCCAGGCTGCAGCAGTGCCCGCAGACCACCGGAAGCTCGAAACGGTTCTGGATCACCGCCTCCGCCAACGTGCGCAGGACCTCCTCCGTGGGGTTTCCGTTCTCGTCCACATGCAGGTCTATCCCGACGCCCCGGTCCCTTGCTATCGCGAGGATCCGGTCCAGCAGGCGCGGCAGTTCCGCCGTCATGGGCGAAAATCCCCCGAGGGCGCACGCCCCGTATTTCAGCGCGAGATCGGCGATCGCATCGCCGTCGGCGCCGGAGTAGTTCTCGATCCCGGTGAGGGGCACGGTCTGCAGCTCGATCCGGCCCCTCCAGGCCTCCCGCAGCTCCTGCATGGCGGCGTGGTTCAGCTCTCCCCACGGGAGCCATGTGTCGACATGCGTGCGCACGGCCCGGGTCCCGTGCTCCCAGGCGCAGTGGAGCGCAAATCCCGCCCTCCGGAGGATGTCCTGCCGGGTCCAGTTCGCCTTGTCCCGCAGGAGCGTGCCGAGCGCCTCGCCGAAGGTCCCCGTCCGGTTCGGCGCACGGTTCCAGGTGTGGCACTTGTCGATGTGGACGTGGGCGTCGACGAAGCCCGGAAAGACCATCGCACCTTCGAGGTTTACCTTTCCGATGGCCTCCCGGGCGTGGCCCTGCGGCGCGGGGGACCGCTCGGACCGGACCACTGACGTGATACTCGCTCCATCCAGCACGATGTCGCAGAGCACCGTCGGCTCGATCGGATCCATCCCGGGATCCGCCAGTGACTTTGGAAGCACGGCGGCTGGAATTCGGGCCCTTTGGAGGAGCAACATGCCGGTAGGGTGCCTGGAAATTCAGGAAATGTTCAGCGATCCCGAAGGTTGCTCCGGTCCTGAGCACAGTATGTGCCACGCCGCACGGCGCCGCAAGGCTCCATCCGGCGGGAGCGAGCAAACGACGGCTTGCGGCGCGGGGCCCGGTGGCAGCATTCTTGCTCCCTGCCCTCGATGCCCGCCCAGATGGACGAACTGAAGACGGAGCTGCGCGCCGTGGTCGGCGCGGAGAATCTCGTCGATGGCGGAGAATCCCTGGAGACGCTCTCGAAGGACTTCTACTGGTATTCCCCGGTTCTCCGGCGCCAGCTCGACGACAAGCGGGCCGACATGGCCGTGCGCCCGGGGAGCCTGGACGAGCTCCGCCGTGTGGTGGCCGCGTGCGGCAGGGCCCGCGTACCGGTCGTGGCCCGGGGTGCGGGAACGGGAAACTACGGGCAATGCGTCCCGCTCTACGGGGGGGTCGTCGTGGATTTTTCCCGGATGGACCGGATCCTTTCGCTTGAGGGCGACGTGGCGCGGGTCGAGGCCGGCGCCCGGCTCGGGACAATCGAGGCCGAGGGCCGGAAGGCGGGGTGGGAGCTGCGCTGCATGCCCTCGACCTGGGTCAAGTGCACGATCGGCGGCTTCTTCTGCGGCGGCTCGGGCGGCATCGGCTCTATCACCTGGGGAGGGATCAACGCGCCGGGGAACGTGAAGTCGGTCACAATCATGACCTGCGAGGAGGAGCCGCGCCTCGTGAGGCTCGAGGAGCAGGAATGCCTGAAGGCGCTCCACACCTACGGGACGACGGGGCTCATGGTGGAGGTGGAGATGCGCCTCGCGCCGAAGGTCGACTACGAGCAGCTGATCTTCAGCTCCGCCGACTGGGACAGGCTCCTCGACTGGACGGATTCCGCGGCCCGGCGCCTCGACTGGCGAAAGCGCCTGGTCACCCAGTTCGAGTGGCCGATCCCCTCCTACTTCAAGCCCCTTGCCAAGTTCCTGCGATCCGGCGACGCCATCACCTTCCTTCTCGTGGACCGGGCGCAGGCCGAAGAGGTCGTCGCGGATGCGGCCGCAGCCGGAATAGGCTGCGTCTTCAGGAGGCCGCTTAGCGACCCGCCCAGGGCACCGCTTCTCACCGACTACACGTGGAACCACACGACGCTCTGGGCGATCAAGGCGGATCCGTCCATCACCTACCTTCAGTCTGGATTCGGCAGGAACTTCCGCGAGCAGTTCGCGGAGCTGCGGCGGCGTTTCCCGGGCGAGATCCTCCTCCACCTGGAATGGACCGCGGGCAACTCGAAGATGATGCGGGGCAACGCCGTCGCGACCAACCCGGATTCGATCGTCACGGGGGGAATCCCGCTTGTCTTCTTCAAGTCCGAGGAGCGATTGAACGAGATCCTGCGCTGCTGCGACGAGATCGGGGTCTTCATCGCAAACCCGCACACGGTGTACCTGGAGGAGGGGGGGCGCCACCCGAACATCGCGGACAAGCGTGCCTTCAAGGCGGAGGTCGACCCGGGCGCCCTTCTGAACCCGGGCAAGATGAAGACCTACCCGGTCAACCCCTTCGCGGCGCAGGCCGCCGTCACATGACGGGGGAACCCTCCGTCCCGATCGTCGAGCTCGCTGGCGTCGACAAGCGCTACGGCGACGGCCCGGCGATCCTCGACAAGGTCAGCTTCTCGGCGCGCAGGGGCGACTTCATCACGCTGATCGGGCCGAGCGGATGCGGGAAATCAACGGTCCTGAAGCTGATCGCCGGCCTGAGCCCCGCGACCTCGGGACGCATTGTGGTGGACGGAGCCGCGGCGGGTTCCGCAGAGAAACTCGCGTTCGTCTTCCAGGAGCCGACGCTCCTGCCGTGGCTCAGCGTCCAGAGAAACGTCGAGCTGCCGCAGAGGCTCAATGGCGAAGGCAAAGGGCCGCGCGCAGAATCCGCCAGGCGCTCGCTTGCGCTCGTCGGACTGTCGGACCGCACCGACTACTATCCCCGCCAGCTCTCGGGTGGCCAGAAGATGCGCGTCTCGATCGCCCGCGCGCTCACGGTATCGCCGCGGATCCTCCTCCTCGACGAGCCGTTTGGCGCGCTCGACGAGATGACGCGCGACCATCTCAACGAGGAGCTCCTCGGCATCCGCCAGCAGCTCGCCTGGACCGCCTTCTTCGTCACCCATTCGGTCCCGGAGGCGGTCTTCCTGTCGAACAGGATCCTTGTCATGTCGGCGAACCCGGGGCGGATCCATGAGGAGGTCGCGGTGGACCTGCCCTATCCCCGGACGGAGGAGACCCGCGAGTCGTCGCCCTACCAGAAGCTTGTCGCCGAGGTGTCGAGGATCTTGCGCTCTGTCGAGCGCCTTGCGCCATGAGCGGGCCTAAGCAGGGGATCTCGGTGCCGGCCTTCCTGAGGCGCACGCTGCCAATCCTGACCGGGGTCGCGATGATCCTCGTATGGTACGCGATCAACCTGGCGATGAGCTCGGAGCAGCGGTTTCTGCTGCCGACGCCCGGGGCGGTCGCGCGCGCGTTCGTGGACCAGGGCCCGGCGCTCTGGGGCGCGGCCCTCAACACGGGCGGCGGCGCGCTGCTTGGCTTCGGGTCCGCAGTCGCCCTCAGCTTCGTCCTTGCGCTCCTCCTGTCGCTTTCGCCGCTCGTGCGAGCGAGCTTCTACCCCTACCTGATGATCCTGCAGATGACGCCGATCATCGTCATGGCGCCCATCCTCATCCTTTGGGTCGGGCCCGGGCTAAAAAGTGTCACGATCATCACCTTCTTGATCTGCTTCTTCCCCATGGTCGTGAACACGACCCAGGGGCTCATCTCGACCGACCGCAACCTCGTGGCCTTCTTTCGCATGTGCAAGGCCTCGAAGGTGCAGGAGATCTTCCTTCTCAGGGTGCCCGCGGCGCTCCCGTATTTCTTCACGGGACTCAGGATCGCGGGCACGCTCGCCCCGATCGGGGCCATCGTCGGCGACTTCTACGCCGGGAACTCCGCTGGCGGGCAGGGCGGCCTGGGATTCCTCGCGATCATCTATAGCTCGCGCTTCCAGATGGGGGCGCTCTTCGCCACGGCGGCCGTCAGCTGCCTCCTCGGCTTCGTCTTTGTCGCGGGGGTTGTCGCGCTCAGCTGGCTCTCGCTTCACAACTGGCACGATTCCTTCAGCCAACCTGACGCTTGAAACGCGCTGGAGACTTCCGAAGGGTTTTCGCGACCGTTGTCGCGTTGTCGCTCGTTGCCCTGTTTGGCGGCTGCGGGAAAAGCGAGCCGGCCGCGGCGGTGGGCGGGGGAGGGGGAGCGGCGCTTCCGAAGGTTCGGTTCAAGGACGACTGGTTCCCGCAGGCGGAGCACGGCGGCTTCTACGAGGCCCTTGCGAAGGGTTATTACAAGGATGCCGGGATAGACGTGGAAATAGTCCCTGGAGGGCCCGGTCCAGAGGTGGACCAGATCCTCCTTTCCGGGCAGGTGGATCTAGTGATGGGCCGCAGCGATGACGTCATCGTCTGGGACTCCAACGGGCTGCCGTTCGTCATTGTCGGCGTCTACATGGAGCGGGACCCCCAGGCCATCCTGGTTCATGACGAGAGTCCTGTCCGGGGCTTTGCGGACCTGAATAAGCGAACGATCATGGCCGAGCAGAGCGCCAATTGGGTCGAGTTCATCAAGGCCCGCTACCACATAGACTTTCAGCTGATCCCCTTGAATTTCGGGATAGCGCAGTTCATGGCGGACAAGGACTTCATTCAGCAATGCTTCGTAACGAACGAGCCCTATTACGTCATGAAGAACGGCGGCCATCCCCGGACGCTCCTCATCTCGGACTCGGGCTTCAGCCCCTATAGGGTCATCTACACGACCCAGCGCTACGCCAGGGAGCATCCCGCAGAGGTGCGGGCGTTCGTCGCGGCGTCCCTGCGCGGCTGGGCCGACTACATGAATGGCGACCCGTCGCCGGGCCAGGCGCTCATCCTTAAGAGCAATGAGAACATGACGCAGGAATTCCTGGACTACTCGACGAAGGCCATGCGCGAACAGCACATCGTCCTCGGCAAGCCCGAGGAAGGGGAGAGGCTGGGGCTCATGACACGGCACCGCCTGCAGGAACAGGTGGATGATCTCGTCCGCCTAAAGCTCATTTCTGCACCCATTCCTATTGATGGATTTGCCCGCTTTGACCTCCTGCCGTCAGACCTCCAGGCTCAGACCCATTAGACATTTCCTTATGGTTGATAGTAAGAAGGTAACAATACGCCAATCCGACCGATGCCGTGGCATGCAGAGTGCTAACTGGTAGGGCAAACCGAACTACCAAAGACATGATAAACCTTAAGCCTAGGAAAGCCGCGCTAAATGGCGTGGCCTCAGCATGCATTGCATGCGCAATTGCCATCGGACTGCGCGCGCAATCGTCAACCCCGCCGCCGGCGAGCGCGTCCGCGCCAACCACGCCCAATTTGGTTCCTTCCACGCCATCATCCGGAAGCACCGAGGCCAGCGCCGAGCAGCAAAACGTGACCACGCTCGAGAAGTACACGGTGAGCGACGTCCCCGTTACGGAGCAGGTGCTCCCGACAGTGAGACCGATTGGCGACGTCATGGGCGATGACCAAAGCATAATCGACATCCCGCGCTCGGTCTCGAGTGTCAACGAGGCGTGGATGAAGGACCGCATGGTAAAGAACGCCATGGATTTCGGGCAGTTTTCGCCGGGAGTGTACTCGGCGGCGCAATACGGCATCCCTGGAGTACCCTTCATTCGCGGCGACCTGGGCACCGTGTACGTCGACGGACAGATCTCGCAGTTTTCACGCAACAGCACGCCGCCCAGCTTCAACGGCGTGGAAGCCATGGATATCGTAAAGGGTCCGGGTTCGGCGGTTTACGGACCGCAGGGCGAGGGCGCTGGCGGTTACGTTGATCTGGTCATGAAACAGCCTTACTTCGACGGCTTTCAGGGCGTAATCGACGCGACCCTGGGATACTGGGCGAGCGGCCACGCCTATTCTAATCCCGAGGTCACGGTAGATTTCGGCGGTCCCCTCAGCGACAAGTTCGCATACAGGGTGAGCTATCTGGAAAGGTGGGGCGACGGCTATTACGAGAACCTGCACGACTCGACCCAGGACATCTATTCATCGTTCGAATACCGGGCGACCAAGGACCTCAAGGTCGACGGGTGGGTTCAAATGTATTCGGACAAGACGAATGAGAACACGGGCGTCAACCGCGTGACGCAACAGTTCATCAACAACGGGACTTATGTGGCCGGCCCGGCTTCGCCGACGGTCGAAGGGCCTAACGCGTTCTTCGGCTATTCCATTGCAAACCCCACCGACCCGGTGGGGGCGTATGGAAGCTACCCGGACGGATCATTCTCCACGGTAGACACCGCCACGGCGCACACCGTGAAGCTCTCGGAACGGGCGGCGCTCATTGGGCCGAACGACGTTGCTCGCTCCAAGCTCTTCCAGACGCAGCTGAAGGAGACTCTTGATCTGACGCCCGATTCTTTTCTGGTCAACCGCTCGCTCTTCTCACTCGGACGCTCAAATAAGTTCGAGACCTACGGGTACGACGAATACGTCCCGCGCGACGAGGCCATCCAGGACAGGCTGGAGTACCACGATTCGTTCAGCCTCGGCTCGCTCCCCAACCAGCTGATCGCCGGCGCCGATTTTCGCTACTCGTGGCTGATCTCGTACCAGGACTTCACAACCGAGCCGTTCTCGTATTACGACCTCACCCAGCCGGCGAGCCAGATCTTCTATCCTGGCTATGTGCTCGAGGGAAAGACATGGGGCGGCGGCGCCTCGATCCCGGGCGCACCCGGATACAGCGCGAATGCGGAGACTCCCGACGCGGGAGGATCGTCGGGCAACCAGTGGTCGTACATCTACGACTCGGCCGCATTCGTCCAGGACGTGATCAAGCTCACCGACAGGTTGTCCTTCACGCCGGGCTTCCGGTTTGACCACATCGACGCGACCGATTCCAGCCCTCCGGTCATTGAGACGACAATCAACGCGTTCTTCACGAACTATCCCCTGATCACGCCAATCTACATCCCAAGGGGGCATTCCAGTCCGATCATGGTCGACGAAACGGGCGTCGTGCTGGCCAGCGGAGAGGCGCTTGGGGTCCACCCGGCATTCTATGGCTTCAATGTTTCCGGGACAAAGAATGACGAGTCCTATTTTGGAAGTCTTTCCTACAAGGTCACGGACACCACCACCGCGTATTTTACGTACGACCGCGCGGAGGCGATCCTGGGCACGTCGAATTTTGGCGGCCTCAACGTGAATCCCGTGGCTGCAAACATAAACGCCAACCCCGTTGTCATCGTCCCCGTCTCCGTGCAGCTTCATCAGGCACTGTCCGCGTTGAGCACCCTCTATGAGGTCGGTATTAAGTCGAGCTTCCTCGCCAACACGCTCTACGGCAGCATCGTAGGCTTCCAGCAGACGAAGCTTGGCGTCCAAATCAACGGCGCGACCGGCCTGATCAAGGACGAGGGTATCGAGCTCGAGGGAGTCTTCCAGCCCTCGAAGCAATGGACGTTCAACGGCAACTTCACCTACCAGAACGCGACGGAATTTGGCGACGGCTACTTCCAGGAGACGGGCAACTATCTGGATGGCTATAACACCGACTATGTTGTCGATGGCCAGCACGGCACAGGTCTGGGCGCCCCCAATTACACCACGTACAATCCGCCCGGCAACAGGATGCGCGCGCCCGGTATCCCACAGGTCCAGGCGAACCTTTTCCTGGTCTACACTAGCCCGATGGGTTGGGGCGCAGGTGTCGGGCCTCAGATTCAGGGAAAGCAGTATGCCAACGATCAGGAGACCCTTCACATCCCGATCGAGGAGGAATGGGACGGGTACCTGTTTTACGGGCGGAAGACCTGGAGCGTCCGCCTCAATATCAAGAACATCCTGAACCAGCGCCTCCTCGATCCCATCGATGTGAGCTTTGCCGGAAACGACACGATTTTTGTCCGGCCTCCAATCACGGCCTCGGTAACCTTTCAGTACCACTTCTGAGAGGGGCTCGCGACCCCGATTGTTGAAAGGTGGGCCCGCAATGGCCCGCTTTTCATTTCGGTTCGTTTGAAGGCCGCGGCCTTATCCGTTCATTGCTGACCGACCGTGATGAATGCGATCAGGTCCGAAAGCTCCGCGTCCGTGTAGTCGGGGTGGGGCTCCATCTTCGCGCTCGCGACGAGCGACTTGGGATCCCGCACATATCTCATGAAAAAACCTCGGTCATAGCCGGCATACGCGGCTATCACCTGGAACGGACGCTGCGCCTTCGTGCCGCTGAAGGTTCCTGGGGGACCCGCATGGCAGCTGGCGCACGAGTTTATCCAGATGTCCCTGCCCCTCTTGGCCCCCTCCGGGAGCGCCGCCCATTTGCCCGAAAACGCGCCCTTGTACCGGTCGGCAAAGGAGGCGGCCTCAAGCGTGGTCACGCCCCATGGCTTCTTGTGCTCGATGTCGAGGAAGCCGGCGACATCGGGGACCAGCCTCTGCGAGACCGTGATGACGTAGGGCCCCGGGTTGTAGGAGAGCCCCGGTGGCGGCCAGTCCGCCGGGCCCTTTCCGTTGATTTCAAGGACGAGGAAAGGCCGGTACATCGACATGAAACCGGCCGTGAAGACCGAAGTGTACCCATCGGAGCACGTTGCAAGGAGCGTGTCCGCGGCGGGACCGGGAGACAGCGCTTTCCACAGGTCGCCGAGGAAGACGACCGTGACTGTTTGCGGCCCCGCGATGAATTCCCCGTCGACCGTGAGCTTCGCGGTGGGCAGCGCGCGCAGGTCCGCCCAGCGGGCGTACCGCGTCGCGCCGGCCGGGATGCCGGGGATGAGGCCGGTCAGGGCGAGGTCGTAGGGCGAGCTCCTCTCGGCGTGCAGCTCGATCGGGCGCGCCGGCACGGCCGTCGCGAGAAGGCAAAGCGCCAACGCCGCCGCCTGCTTGCATTTCATAGGTCCAAGTTGAGCACGAACGGTGCCCGGGCGCGAGCCACTGTGCTGTTGCGGGCGGGATTGGGCGCCGATAGGCATCGTCCCCTCATGAATCACTCGAAACTGGGCGCAGCGGCCGCGGCAATCATGGTGCTGGCGTGCGGGTGCTCGAGGCAGGGGCCCGCCGGCGCGCAGGCGGAGTCGGCGGCTCCCCAGCCGTTCAGGATCACGCTCCAGCTGGACTGGGTCGCCGAGCCCGAGCACGGGGGGTTCTACCAGGCCCTGGCGAAGGGCTACTTCAGGGACGCCGGGCTCGACGTGGACATCGTCCAGGGCGGCCCCAACGGGTTCGTGATGCAGAAGGTCGCCACCGGAAAGGCGGACATCTCCCAGAACGACAGCACCAACACGATCCTGGCGATAGCCCAGGGTCTGCCTGTGGTGCAGATCGGCGCCGTGTTCCAGAACGACCCCTCCGTCCTCATGCTCCACGCCGACAACCCGGTCAGGCGGTTCGAGGACCTGGACGGGAAGACCATCATGGCCCGGCCCGAGTGGGCGTTCCTTCCCTACCTGAAGAGCAAGTACCACATCGACTTCAAGATCATCCCGCAGGCCTTCTCCGTCGCCAACTTCATCGCTGACCCGAACTTCATCCAGCAGGGCTACTACACGGCGGAGCCCTTCTACATCGTGAAGGGCGGCGCAAAATACCCGAAGTTTCTCTTTCCCTGGGATGCGGGCTTCGACGCCTACACGATCCTGGTCGCAAACCGCCCCTGGGCGGAGCGCAACCCGGACAAGGTCCGCGCCTTCATGGCGGCCTACATCCGCGGCTGGAAGGACTACATCGAGGGGGACCCATCCCCGGCCCACGAACTCATGAAGAAGCTCAACCCGAACGACTCGGACGAATTCCTCGCCTTCTGCCGCAAGATGATCATCGACGAGGGGCTTGCGATCGGGCGCGGAGCGAGGGACGATTCGCAGACGGGCCGGATCACCCGCGAGAGGTTTGCGATCCAGATCCGACAGCTTGAGGATCTCGGGATTCTTCCCAAGGATCGCCTCACCGTCGACCAGGTGATGACAACCGCCTACCTGCCATGAAATCCACATTTGCAATCCTGGCCGCCGCGCTCGTCCTCTGCGGCTGCGGACAGATGGACCTGACGCCGGAAGGCGACCCCGGCCGTGTCCTCACGGGCACGGTCGACATTGGCGAGGAGACGGCGCTGCCCGCCGACGCAACGGTCACGGTTCGGGTCGTCGACGCCTCGGATGCCACGATGCCGCCCGTCGTCCTTGGTTCCCAGACGATCAGCGACCCCGGCGTGGCGCCGATCGCCTTCCGCGTCGAGTACAGGGCTGTGGACGACCTCCTGCGCCAGGGGCTCAACGTCGAGGCCCGAATCGCGTACGGCGGGAAGGTGCGGTACTACAACCTGAACAAGTATGCCGTGACGCTCGGAAACGCGGCGGACGCGCACCGGATTGCGGTCGTCCCGACTGGCCCGTGAAGATCTGGTGCAACGGGGACTTCGGGCCGGAGGGGATGAGCCTCCTCGCGGAGGGGACGAGGGCCCACAATCTCGTGCTCTCCGAGAAGCGCAGCCGCTCCGTCCTGACGGCCGGCCAGCGCGACGCGACGCTCCTCGACGCGGACGTGGCCTTCGGCCAGCCGAGCGCGCAGGACTGCATCGAGAGCCGGAGCCTAAAGTGGGTCGAGGTGTCGACCGCGGGATATGCGCGCTACGACAACGAGCCCTTCCGCGAGGCCATGAGGGCCCGCGGGAGCATTTTCACCAACGCCTCGCACGCCTTCGCGGAGCCGTGCGCGGAGCACCTCTTGGCCATGATGCTTGCGGTGTGCCGCCAGCTGCTGCCGTCCTACGGGACCCAACTCGGGGACCGGGGGTGGCCCCAGGCCGAAAGGCGGGACCATTCGAGGCTGCTCTCGCGGCAGACCGCGGTCCTCCTCGGTTTTGGGGCGATAGGTAGGCGCCTCGCCGAGCTCCTCGTCCCCTTCTCGATGCGCGTCTATGCCGTGAGAAGGCAGATCCGCAGCGAGCCGGGCGTCATTGTCGTCCCCGAGGAGAGCCTGACCAAGGTGCTTGGCGAGGCGGACCATGTCGTCAACGTCCTCCCCGAGACCGACGCGACGCGAAACTACGTGAACGAGCGCCGGATCGCCTGCTTTAAGGCCGGCGCCCGGTTCTATAACGTGGGCCGCGGGGCCACCGTGGACCAGGAGGCGCTGATCGGGGGCCTGCGCTCGGGCAGGGTCGGCGCCGCCTACCTGGACGTCATGACGCCGGAGCCGCTGCCGCCGGACCACCCCCTCTGGACGGCGCCCAACTGCTTCATCACGCCGCACTCCGCCGGCGGCCGGTTTGACGAGGGCCTCAGCCTCGTGCGGCACTTCCTGGCGAACCTCGCGGCCCTCGAGAGGGGCGGGGCCATGACCGACAGGATATTGTGACAATCCGGCGGCGCGGGCATTGCCATTGAATTTTCGGGGCATCCGTGGAATAAATCGGCGCGTAGTAGTTCATATTCAGGACCGCGTCGGACGGCATGGTGCCGATTCACTACGGTCTCTGTCAGGATACCAAAATAGAAAGCCTCATGAACAAATCGACACGTCTCATCGTCACCGCCGCGGCCGTCGCCGGGCTTTATGCAGGATCCACGGCCACGCGCGCGTACGCCAGCGGCGTCGCCGGGAACAGCAACTCCATGCTGAAGGACGGGACTGCGGGCACCCACGCCTGCAAGGGCCAGAACGCCTGCAAGGGCCAGGGCGGCTGCAAGTCGAGCGACAACGGTTGCAAGGGCCAGAACTCCTGCAAGGGCAAGGGCGGCTGCAACACGGCTTCGTCCGACCAGTCCCCGACGCCCACCAAGGCGGTCTGAGGGCTGCTTTCGTCGACGCGGCCGGCTGAACACCGGCCGCGTTTTTCTTCATGCCCGCCAACCGGTTTAACGGACAGTCGGACTACGGCGTGGGCATTGGGCTGCGGGTCCCGCACTACGCCCATATCCTCTCCAGGAAGCCGACCGTCGACTGGTTCGAGATCATCTCCGAGAACTTCATGGTCGACGGGGGCCGGCCGCTGGAGCTCCTGGACAAGATCCTCGAGCAGTACCGCGTGGTGCAACACGGCGTCTCCATGTATTTCGGGTCCGCGGACAAGCCGGACCGCGAGCACCTGAGGAGGCTCAAGGCGCTCGT
>Ga0181537_10002736_pt1 | contig 15351 bp, 14 predicted proteins | sample PEATcosm2014_Bin_39_FD_119765 | JGI IMG/M metagenome (GOLD analysis project Ga0181537, IMG submission 119765) | Peatland microbial communities from MTU Mesocosm Facility, Houghton, MI, USA - PEATcosm2014_Bin23_10_metaG | ecosystem: Environmental > Terrestrial > Soil > Wetlands > Peat | place... | reverse complement strand
GGAAGCCGGTCAGCATGAAGAAGGTCGAGCCGTAGATGCCGGTGCCGAGCGTCAGGCCCTTCTCGGTGAAAGCCTCGGCATACTCACGCGCCTGCAGGAACACGAAACTGAAGCCGAGCAGGAAGGTGAGCGCAAGGAAGAACTTGAGCACGCCGCGGTGACCGGCGCGCAGCGCATGGTGCGCGATCGTGATCGTGACGCCGCTGGTGAGCAGGATCAGCGTGTTGATCGCCGGCACGCCGAACGCCGGGATGGTCTCGAAGCTGCCATCGGCGCGTGGCCCTAAATGCGCCGGGCCGTTGGTCGGCCAGCCGGCGCTGTAGTGCGGCCACAGCAGCAGCTTGTTGAAGACCTTGACGCCCTCGCCGCCGACCCAGGGGACCGAGAGCGTGCGGGCGTAAAAGAGTGCGCCGAAGAAAGCGGCGAAGAACATGACTTCCGAGAATATGAACCAGATCATGCCCATGCGGAATGACCGATCGACATCCATGTTGTAGATGCCGCGCTGGTTTTCATCGATGACCGTCGAGAACCAGCCAAAGAACATGTAGATCAGGATCACGGCACCCGGAATGAACGCCCAGCCCCCGGCCCAGTCATTGAGGATCGAGGCAAAGCCCAGCATCAGGCAGAACAGCGCCACCGAGCCGATGATCGGCCACTGCGTGCCGTGCGGTATGTAGTACTTGGCGGGGTTAGCCGGGGCGTGTTCCATCGTAATCGTGTCCTTTGCGCATGAGCCGCCGGGTGATTCTCGCACTCCCGGTGGCCGTGAGTCCTTATTTCAGATCGTAGAAGGTGTAACTGAGCGTGACGCGATCGAGGTAGGCCGGCAGCGTCGGATCGACATAGAAGCGCACCGGCATCTCGCGCTGCTCGCCGCTCTGGAATTTCTGTGGCGTGAAGCAGAAGCACTCGGTCTTGTGAAACCACGCCGAGGCCTTGGAGGGCGCAAACGAGGGCACGGCCTGGGCGACGATGTCGTGCCCCGTCAGGTTGTGCGCCGTGAACTTCGCCTCGTAGAGCTGGCCCGGGTGCACCTGCATCGAGGGCTGCTCGGGCTCGAACTCCCAGTTGCCCACGGTCGGCAGTATCGTCATGAACTCGACCGTGACCAGTCGCTGCGTATCGACGATCAGCGGTGTCGCTGCCGCAGCGGTGGTCAGGTTCTTCTGCGTCCCGATGCCGGTGACCTCGCACAGCACGTCGTAGAGTGGGATCAGCGCCCAGCCGAAGGCAAAGCTGCCGGCGACGAATCCCGAGAGCTGCCAGAGCAGCCGGCGATTGAGGCGCTTTTTTTGCGCCGCCTCGTTCATCGCAGCGCCCTGCTCACCGACATCAGGATGAAGCCGATATAAAAAGCGGCCGCGATCAGCGACAACACCAGCGCCGTGCGGCGGACGTTGCGCCGCTGCCGGTCGTGGTAGTCATTGGCGGTCTGCGTTGTGGTCATGGCGCGCCCTACATTGTGTTGCCGTGCTCGGCCCCGTGCTCAATAGTTGCCAGTGTCGGCGCATCTTGCCAGCTGTGGTAGGGGGCCGGTGAGGGCAGCTCCCACTCCAGGCCGTGAGCGCTCTCCCAGACCTGGTTGGTAGCTTTCTCGCCGCCGCGCACGCACTGGATGATGATGATCGGGAACAGCACCTGTGAGAGGCCGAAGGCAAAGCCACCCAGCGAGGAGACCCTGTTCCAGTCCGCGAACTGCGTCGCGTAGTCCGGAATGCGGCGTGGCATGCCGGCGAGGCCCAGGAAGTGCTGCGGGAAGAACAGCACGTTGACGAAGATCGTCGAGAGCCAGAAGTGCCACTTGGCCAGCGTCATGTTGTACATATGGCCGGTCCACTTGGGCAGCCAGTAGTACACGCCGCCCATGATCGCGAAGATCGAGCCGGGCACCAGCACGTAGTGGAAGTGGGCGACGACGAAGTAGGTGTCCTGGTACTGGAAATCGGCCGGCGCCATCGCCAGCATCAGGCCCGAGAAGCCACCGATCGTGAACAGGAACAGGAACGAGAGCGCGAACAGCATTGGGGGCTCGAACGACAGCGACCCGCGCCACATGGTCGCGCACCAGTTGAACACCTTCACGCCGGTCGGGATGGCGATCAGCATCGTCGAGAGCATGAAGAACAGCTCGGCGGCCAGCGGCATGCCGACCGTGAACATGTGGTGCGCCCAGACGATAAAGGACAGGAACGCGATCGAGGCGGTCGCATAGACCATCGCGCTATAGCCGAACAGCGGCTTGCGCGAGAAGGTCGGGATGATCTCCGAGACCACGCCAAAGGCCGGCAGGATCAGGATGTAGACCTCCGGATGCCCGAAGAACCAGAAGATGTGCTGGAACATCACCGGATCGCCACCGCCGGAGGCGCTGAAGAAGCTGGTGCCGAAGAAGTGATCGGTCAGCAGCATCGTCACGGCACCGGCCAGCACCGGCATCACGGCGATCAACAGATAAGCGGTGATCAGCCAGGTCCACACGAACAGCGGCATGCGCAGCAGCGTCATGCCCGGGGCGCGCATGTTCATGATCGTCACGATCACGTTAATCGCGCCCATGATCGAGGAGGCGCCCATCAGGTGAATGGCGAAGATCGCCAGCGGCAGGCTGTTGCCACCCTGCAGGACCAGCGGCGGATAAAGCGTCCAGCCACCGGCCGGTGCGCCACCGGGGATGAAGAAGGTGGAGAGCAGCAGCATGAAGGCGAAGGGCAGGATCCAGAAGCTGAAGTTGTTCATGCGCGGCAGCGCCATGTCGGGCGCGCCGATCTGCATCGGGATCATCCAGTTGGCCAGGCCGACCCAGGCCGGCATCACAGCGCCGAAGATCATCGCCAGCGCATGCACCGTGGTCAGCGAATTGAACAGCGAGGGATCAAAGAACTGCAGGCCGGGCTTTAACAGCTCCATGCGGATCAGCATCGCCATCAGGCCACCGACGAAGAACATCACGCACGAGAACACCAGGTAGAGCGTGCCGATGTCCTTGTGGTTGGTCGTCGACAACCAGCGCCAGATCCCGGAGGGCCTGTGCTCGTGGTCGCCGTGCGCCGCAGTGTGATCGCTATAGGCCATGGTGGATTACTCTCGAGGAATTGAGTTCGATGAAATTGTAGGTCGGGCTTTGCTTGCGGTGAGGAGCGCTTAAGCCCCCGGTCAGCCCGCCTTGGCCGGCGCCGCGGCCGGTGCCGCTGCCGGTGGAGCTGCAGCTGCAGCTGCGGCTGCGTTAGCGGCCTGCTGGGTCTTGATCCAGGTGTCAAAGTCATCCTTGCTCTTGACCTCGACGACGATCGGCATGAAGCCATGATCGCGTCCGCACAGTTCGGCGCACTGACCGCGGTAGGTCCCGACCGTGCCGGCATCGATCGTGAACCACGCTTCGTTGACGAAGCCGGGGATCGCATCCTTCTTGATCGCCAGCACCGGCAGCCACCAGGAATGGATGACATCCTGGGCTGTGATCAGCAGCCGCACCTTGGTGCCGGCCGGAACGATAAGCGGGTGATCGACATTCAGCAGGTAGTGCTCGACGGTAAACGGATCGATGCCCGAGCCGAGCTGGCGGGCCGCGTTGCTCTTCTCATCGAGCGTCGAGAGCAGGCTCACGCCGGTGCCGACGTACTCGTAGCCCCACTTCCATTGGTAGCCAGTGACACGGATCGTCAGCTGGCTGTTGCTCGCATCATCGGTCTCGATCAGCGTCTTGGTCGCCGGCACGGCAAGACCAATCAGGATGATCACCGGTATCGTGGTCCAGATGATCTCGGCCTTGGTGTTGTGCACGAGCTTGGCATCGGCCACGGCACCCTTGGAGTGGCGGAAGGCCACGATCGAATAGATCATCCAGCCGAACACGAATACGCCGATCCAGACGCAGATCCAGAAGGCCAGCATGTGCAGCCCGTAGACGCTGCGGGACACAGCGGTGATGCCCTTGGGCATATTCAATGCCCACTCCGCATGGGCCGCCGGTGCGATCAGGCTCAGCAAAGCTATGGCGAGCCGCCCGAGATATTTCGTCATCATTCTTGCCCTAGGGTCCCTTAAGTACCGTGCGTACCCGCCAGCGGCGGGGATTCATTAATACGACCGACCAGACGCTGCAGGCGCCTGGCCAGGCCGCGACGTTCCTCCTCAGTCAGGAAGCCGCCCAGCTCGCAGGAGCGGCCATGCGATTCAATCGTCAGATGGCTCGGATGCCAGTTGGTTGCGGAGCGGCGCAGTTTAACCTGTGCCCAGTGCCGCGGAAACACAACGTGCTGCGCTGTCCCGTCCAGCTGCGTCTCGATCGCGATCTGATCCTCGGCCACCGTAATGATCTGCGCCCAGTGGCGGCGGCGCATGTTGTCCCGCAGTGCCCAGCCCAGCAACAGCATCTCGCCGCCGGCGAACGGCAGGATGGGCCAGAAGCCATGCACGGCCATCAGGCCGGCGATGCCGAACGAGGCCAGGCACAGGCTCGCGAAGAAACCGAGGGCACCCGCGGTACTCAGCGAACAATTCGGTGCCAGCCGGATGCGCTCAGGCATTGCCCGCTCAGTCTCCTGCCAGGATGATTCTGGAGCCCGTGCCGCGCGCCGCGTGCGCCGGTGGCCAAAATCATAGCGGATCAGGGTTTTTTTGGTAACTCAAAGACTTAACTTGTTGCTGGCCGCAAGCCGCGCAGTGAATCAGGCCAGCAGTGCGGCCGCGGCCGGCGCGAGTTGCGAGTGATCGGCGGCGGCACTTTCACACCACGGCAGCACGGCCAGCGGTGCCATGCCGATGCGATCCGTCAAGGCCTGGACATTGGCGCTCGCTGCCGCCCACGGATGCTGCAGCGTGCTGCCGATCCAGCCGGCGAGCGGCAAGCCGCTGGCACGGATCGCGCCGGCACTGAGCAGTGCGTGATTGAGGCAGCCCAGCCGCAGGCCGACGACCAGCACCACGGGCAGGTCGAGTGCCACAGCGATATCGGCCATCGTCGCACGCGCTCCGATCGGACTCAGCCAGCCGCCGGCGCCCTCGACGATGACCCACTCGTGCCGGGCCGCAAGCAGGGCGTAGGCGCGGCGAATCACGGCCAGATCGATCTGCACACCGGCCTCTTCGGCGGCCAGATGCGGCGATTCGGCCAGCTCCAGCGCATAAGGATTGAGCCATTCATACGGCGTATCCTGCTGCGAATTGTCGGCTAAAATGACGGCATCTGCGCTGATCAGGCGCCCATCTTGCCGGATCGCGCCGGCAGCTACTGGCTTCATGCCGGCCACCCGCAGTCCGCGGCCCCGAAGCGCCGCGAGCAATCCGGCGCTGATGCGGGTCTTGCCGACCGCCGTATCGGTCCCGGCCACGAAGATCCCGCAGGGTTTCACGGCACCGCCCGGCGCGCGTGGCGCACTGCGCTTAGGGGTACGAGCGTTTCGCCGCCGTCGGCCTGGAGCGGCGCTGTGCCTGCGAAGGCCGCGCCGTAGATAACCTCAAAGGTCGCCGGAATGCCCATCGGTGTTCGCACCTGCTCGTAGGCCACAGTGAGCGCGCGCAGCGCCGCGCGCCCGGTCAATCCGCGGCGCCGGTCGCTGGCCGCGTTGCGCGCACCGAGGCCCTTGAGCTCGTGCATCAGCGCGAGTGCATCGGGATAGTGGCGCAGGATCTGATCGGTATCGAGCACCGGTTCGGCGAGTCCGGCCACGCCCATCGCGACCGATAACTGCGGCAGATCGACGAATTCACTGACATGCGGGGCCTCATCCACCGCCCGCCACGCGCCACGCAGCTCCTCGAGGGTCTGTGGCCCGAGCGTGCTGAACAGCAGCAGGCCGCCGGGGCGCAGCACGCGGCAGATTTCTGCGAACACGAGCTGAGGCTGCTCGCACCATTGCAGCATCAGCGAAGTGAATACCAGATCGAGGCTGGCAGTGGCGAGCGGCAGCGCCGCGGCGTCGGCGCAGACCCGCGCGAAGCGGCGCCACAGCCGGCTGCGCCGCCGCGCCTGCAGCAGCATGCCGGGCGCCAGATCGAGCGCGAGGGTGTCGGCGCGCTTGAATTGCCGCCGCAGTGCCGCGGCGCCCTCGCCGGTCCCGCAGCCCAGATCGAGGATCCGCTGCGGCGCGAGCTTGAAGAAGGGCAGTCGCGCGAGCAGTTCCTCGCGTACCTGGCGTTGCAGTTGCGCGTGCGCATCGTAATGATCGCTGGCGCGGTCAAAGGCGCGCGCGAGCGCGCGCCGATCGAGCCGGAATGGCGCGGGCACACTCATGCTGCGCCCTGCCGCAGGCTCGCAGGACGCAGGAATTCTCGTACCGCCTTGGCCACCACCGCCGGATCGGTCAGGAACGGCGTGTGGGCGGCGCGCGCAAAGCTGCGCAAGTGCGCATTGGGCAGCGCCTGCGCCAGCTCGTGGCTGGCTGCCGCCGGCGTGATGCGATCACGCTCGCCGCACAACACCAGCGTTGGCATCGCGAGGGATGCCAGCTGGGAGCGCAAATCGATGCTCGCCAGCAACTCGAGTCCGGCGGCGAGCGCGGCCGGGTTGCCGCGGCCGTGGGCGGCCAGCGCCGCCTGGAGCCTCGCCAGCGCGCTTGCCCAGCCGGCACCACCGCGCACCTGCAATTCGAGAAAGTCGCGCACTGTGCCGGCCCAATCCGCGCGCAGGCGCAGCGCAAACTCCCCAAGCACCGCCGCATCGAGACCGTGCGGCCAATCGGGTGCGGTCGTAAACCGCGGCGTCGTCGCCATCAGGATCAGATGCTTTAACCTCGACGGCGCCTGCAGCGCCGCGCGCAGCGCGAACTGCCCGCCGAGCGACCAGCCAAGGAGCGCCGCGCCCTCGGGCAGGCTTTGCAGCAGCGCGCTCAGCTGCGCCTCGCCATCCATTCCCTCCAGCCACTCGCTGGCACCGTGGCCGGGCAGATCGACGGCAATGACTTCAAAGTCGCTGGCGAGTTGATCGCGCAGCTCATCAAAGACGCGCAGGTTCAGGCCCCAGCCATGCCAGAGCACCAGTGGCGGGCCTCTGCCGGTGTGCTCAATGCACAACCTCATGCGTCTGCACCGCGTGCTGCGTGCGATCTCAGCTCAGCCAGCGCGGCCAGCAGGGCGTCGATGTCAGCCTCCTCGTGCGCAGCCGAGAGCGTAATCCGCAGCCGGGCGCTGCCGGCGGGTACCGTCGGTGGCCGGATCGCGGCCACCCAGAAGCCTGCCGCGCGCAGCGCCGCGCTGAGTGCGACTGCTGCCGCCGCTGCGCCGACCAGCAGGGGCTGGATCGGCGTCGCGGAGGCGCCGAGCGCAAACCCGAGCTGCGCGGCGCCGCTGCGCAAGCGCTCGATGTGCGCCGCCAGTCGCGTGCGCCGCCAGCCCTCGCCGCGGGCGAGCGCGAGCGCCGCGCTGCTGGCCGCGGCCACCGCAGGCGGCAGCGCCGTGGTGTAGATGTAGCTGCGCGCGCGCTGCAGCAGGTAGTCGATCAGCGCCGCGTCGCCGGCGACGAAGGCACCAAAGCTGCCAAAGGCCTTGCCGAGCGTCCCGACCAGCAGCGGTACATCGAGCGAACTCAAGCCCGCGAGCTCGAGCACGCCGCCACCGTGCTCGCCCAGCACACCGAGCCCATGGGCATCATCGATCAAGAGCCACGCCTGCTGCTGCCGGGCCAGCGCGGCGAGCTCGCGCACCGGCGCCAGGTCCCCGTCCATGCTGAACACGCCATCGCTGGCGATCAGGCTGGTCTCGGGAAAATCCTGCACGCGGGCGGCGGCGGCCTGCGCATCCGCGTGTGCATAGCGCACCAGCCGCGCGCCGCTCAGGGCCGCACCGTCGATGAGCGAGGCGTGATTGAGCCGATCCTCGAGCAGCACCTCGCCACGCTGGGCCAGCGCACTGAGTACGCCGAGGTTTGCCATGTATCCGGTTGAGAACAGGAGTGCCCGCTCGCGTCCGGTGAACTCGGCCAGTTCCGCCTCGAGCCGCTGGTGGGGTAATGAGTGGCCGCTGATCAGGTGGGCCGCGCCGCTGCCTGCTCCGAATTCCCGGGCCGCGGCACATTGCGCCCGAACCAGAGACGGATGCTGCGCGAGTCCGAGGTAATCATTGCTGCAAAAATTAATGAGTTCGCGGCCCGCGACCCGCACGCGCGTGCCATTGCCAGGCACCGGATAGGCTTCGATGAGCGATCGCTGGCGCCGCTGCGCCTGGGCATCAAGCGTGCTCAGCGCCCGATCGATTGCTGCCTGGTCACGACGCATGCTTGAACCTTAGGATTCCATGAGGCTCTGGCCTGCTCAGGCCATCACGAGCTCAGAGGCTGGCGCTGGGGGCGGCCTGCGCGCCGCGCTCGCAGGTTTCAGCGACCCCAGGCTCGGCGTGCATCGCACCCTCGGGCCGAAGCCCCAGTCGACGCAAGAGTGCCTGATCGCGCGCGACGTCGGGATTGCCGGTGGTCAGCAGTTTCTCGCCGTAGAAGATCGAGCTGGCACCGGCGAGGAAGGCGAGCGCCTGCAGTTCATCGCTCATCTGCTCGCGACCGGCCGAGAGACGCACCTGCGCGTGCGGCATCATGATGCGTGCCACGGCTATCGTACGCACGAAATCGAACGGATCGGTGGCCGCGGCGTTGGCCAGCGGCGTGCCGGGCACGGCCACCAGCTGGTTGATCGGCACGCTCTCGGGATGCTCGGGCAGGTTTGCCAGCGTCACCAGCATCTGGGCCCGATCGCGCACGGATTCGCCCATGCCGACGATGCCGCCGCAGCACACGCGCAGGCCCGCATCACGCACCGCGCTCAGCGTGTCGAGCCGATCCTGGTAGCTGCGTGTCGTGATGATGCGCTCGTAGAACTCGGCCGAACTGTCGAGGTTATGGTTGTAGTAGTCGAGGCCCGCGCTCTTGAGCAGCTGGGCCTGCTCCGGGCTCAGCATGCCGAGCGTCGCGCAGGTCTCGAGGCCGAGCGCGCTCACCTCACGCACCATCGTTGCGATCTGCTCGAGCTCGCGGCGCTTGGGCGAGCGGTACGCCGCACCCATGCAAAAGCGCGTGGCGCCGGCGGCGCGCGCCGCGCGCGCGCGCTCGAGCACCTGCGCGAGCGGCATCAGCCCTTCGACTTCGACGCCGGTGTCATAGCGGATGCTTTGCGGGCAGTAGGCGCAATCTTCAGGACAGGCCCCGGTCTTGATCGACAGCAGCGTGCTCATCTGCACGGTCGAAGGGTCATGGCAGGCCTGGTGCGTGCACTGGGCTTCGAACAGCAGCGTCGTGAACGGCAGTGCAAAGAGCTGCTCGGCCTCGGCCAGCGTCCAGTTGTGGCGCGGTGCCGGCGTGGTGGGTCGGGGAATGGCATGCATGGAGGGTCTCACTGACTTGCGGGCCAGGATCGGCCGTGGCGCGGGCGGTGAGTGGATGTTCCGGTGCAGGCGCATTGCTGTCAACCTGCCCGGGCCAAACAGGTCGACAACTGTTAGGAGCGTGCGTTCCAGCTGCCGGTGCAAAGTGCCGGCCACTGAGCGCCAGAGCGGCGTTTAGGCGCCGAGCAGCTCGATGCGGGCCGGTGCGATGCCCAGGAACTTTGCAGTGCGTGCAATCTCGGCCGCAAGCGCGCGCTGGAACAGCGCTCCGCGTGGTGCCCGCGTGCGGTAACCGATCTTGGCGACCAGCCGCTCCTGCCTGATGCTCAGGTTGCCCCAGCCAATCACCTGCTCATGCCACAGCAGCGGCAAGGCGTAGTAGCCCAGCTTGCGTTTGGGTTTAGGCGTGTAGGCCTCGAAGCGATAGGCCCAGCCCCAGAACTGCTCGAAGCGACGCCGGTCCCAGACCACCGGATCAAAAGGCGCGAGCAGCCGCACGCGGGCGCGCTGGTCCAGCGAAAACTGCTGCGGCACCTCATCCGCCGGCCAGTACCACGTTGTGCCGGCGACGCGCCCGTGCGCGAGTGCGCTCTCGGCCGCGCGCTGCACGCGCCGCACGTGGGGATAAAGCTGCGGCGCCGCGTGCGCGAGCATGCTGGTGAGGTAGCCGAGGCTTGCCGCCGGCAGCGGGGCATAGAGCCGGACCGCCAGCTGCAGCAACGCCTCGGCCTGGCGCTCGGGCGCCTGCGCCAGCGCGGCGGACTGTGGGCGCGGCCCGTAGACCCGGATGCCCTCATCGCGCCGGGTGACGCGCAGCAGACCCTGATAATGCATGCGATCGAGCAGCAACGTCGTGGCGCTCGAGGCACCGCCCCAATAGTTGCTGACGCGGCCGTGCCGGAAATGCGCGTTGGCGGCGCGCGGATGCACTTCGCCCCGTTCGGCGGCGAACTGCAGCAGCTCCTGCATCTTGCGTCGCGTCGCGGCCGTCATCGGGTGGCGCGGGACGCGCGGGTGCATCAGCTCAAGGTGCGTCGGCGCCAGAAAGCCGTAGTTGACGAAGTAATCTTCCTCCACTGCAAGCTTCGGGTAATGCTGCTCGAGATCCCCGGCACAGTAGCCGCGGACGCGCTGGCGCAGGATCAGATCCTGGGCGCGGGCCGGCGCGCGGATCGGATCGGCCTGCACGAAACCCAGCCGGTCGATCGCACTCTGCAGCGTGGTCGGCGCAAACAGCGAGCGTGCGATCGCGTACTGACGCAGCGTCTTGAGCGTCAGCATTGCGCGCCAATCCCGTACCGGGCATCGTGAAGATCAAGGGCAAGGCGCATCACTGTGACCGTCTTTAGCGATGGTGGTTTAGGGCGAGCACCAGCCCGACGAAGATCGCCATGCCGACATAGTGATTGTTCAGGAAAGCCTTGAAGCAGGCCGCCGGTTCCCGGTCGCGGGCCAGATGCTGCTGCCAGGCAAAGCCCGCAGCCGCCAGCAGCAGACCGAGCCAGTACCAGATGCCGAGCTCGAGCGCCCGGCCGATCAGCAGCAGCGCGAACAGCATCAGGGCCTGCATGCCGCCGATCATCAGCAGGTCCAGATCGCCGAAGGCGATCGCGCTCGAGCGTACGCCGATCTTCTGGTCATCAGCCCGATCCACCATCGCATAGAAGGTGTCGTAGATGCCGGCCCAAAGTACTGCTGCCAGCAGCATCAGCCAGCCCACGCGCGGCACGCGATGCAGGACCGCGGCGAAAGCCATCGGTACGCCCCAGCCAAAGCACAGCCCGAGATACAGCTGCGGGATCGGGAAGAAGCGCTTGAACAGCGGATAGGTGACGGTGATCGCCGCGCCGAAGCACGCCAGCCGCACGGTGTCCCGATCCAGCTGCAGCACCAGCACGAATGAAAGCGCGAGCAGTACCAGGAACAACATCAGGGCTTCATACGGTGACACGCGGCGCGCCGCCAGCGGCCGGTCGCGGGTGCGGCGCACCTGGGGATCAATGTTGCGGTCAGCGAGGTCATTGACCACGCAGCCGGCCGAGCGCATCAACACGGTGCCGGCAATAAAAATCAGCACCAGGTTCCAGCGCGGGTGCCCGGCCGAGGCGGTCCACAGCGCCCACAGCGTCGGCCACAGCAGCAGCCAGATGCCGATCGGCCGGTCAAGACGCATCAGCCGCGCGTACTCGAGCGGGCGCCAGCCATACCACGCCAGGCGGCGCAGGCGCTCGGGCGTCAGCCATGCCGCGCCGTCAGCCGACGCGACCATACTGCTCCCCGCTGCCTATCCAGCGCCGCACCAGCGGCGCCACGTACTGCGGCTGCTCCTTGAGCAGCTGCGTTGCCGTGGCGCGCACGCCCTCGAGCAGATCGGCATCGCGCACCAGGTCGGCGACCTTCAGTTGCGCCAGCCCCGTCTGGCGCGTGCCCAGCAGCTCGCCGGGCCCACGCAGCTTCAGATCACGCCGCGCGATCTCAAAGCCATCGTTGGTCTCACGGATCGCGGCCAGGCGCGCGCGCGCCATCTCGGATAGCGGCGTCCGGTACAGCAGCACGCAGCTGCTCTCGTGCGCGCCGCGCCCGACCCGCCCGCGCAGCTGATGCAGCTGCGCGAGGCCCATGCGCTCGGCATCATCGATCACCATCACCGTGGCATTGGGCACATCCACGCCGACCTCGATCACCGTCGTCGCCACCAGCAGCTGCAGATCATTGGCCGCGAAGCGCTGCATCAGCGCGTCCTTCTCGGCCGCCGGCAGCCGGCCGTGGATCAGGCCGACGCGTACGTTCGGCAGCGCGGCACTGAGCGCCGCCGCCATCTCCTCGGCCGCCTGGCATTCCAGCTCCTCGGACTCCTCGATCAGCGCGCAGACCCAATAGCACTGCCGGCCGCCGCGGCACGCCTCCTCGACGCGCATCACGACCTCGGCGCGCCGCTCAGCGGGCACGACCACGGTGCGTACCGGGGTGCGCCCGGGCGGCAATTCATCGATCACCGACACATCCAGATCCGCATACGCCGTCATCGCCAGCGTTCTCGGAATGGGCGTCGCCGTCATGATCAGCTGGTGGGCCATGTAGCCCTCATTCGCGCCTTTCTCGCGCAGCGCCAGTCGCTGCTGCACGCCGAAGCGGTGTTGTTCATCGATGATCACCAGCGCGAGCGAGCGGAACTCGACGCTCTGCTGGAACAGCGCATGCGTGCCGACCACCATGCCGGCAGCTCCCGAGGCGACCGCCGCCAGGCCGCTGCGGCGCGCGCGTGCACCGAGCGAGCCATTGAGCAGCTGCACGCGCACGCCCAGCGGATCGAACCAGCGCAGCAGCGAGCGCGCGTGCTGTTCGGCCAGCAACTCGGTCGGCGCCATCATCGCCACCTGCGCGTCGCTGCCGAGCGCGCGCGCCGCTGCAATCGCAGCGACCACGGTCTTGCCGCAGCCGACATCGCCCTGCACCAGGCGCGCCATCGGCTGCGCGGCCAGCAGATCGGTGTCCAGTTCCGCCAGGACCCGCTGCTGCGCACCGGTCAGTGCGAACGGCAGCGCCGCCAGCAGCCGCCGCTGCAGCTGTGCCGGATCCGCGAGCGATCGGGCCCGTTCATGGCGCGTCGCGCGACGCAATTCCATCAGTGAGAGCTGGTGCGCCAGCAGCTCCTCGAAGGCGAGGCGCCGCTGTGCCGGGTGGCGTGCGCCAGCCAGCTCGAGTGGATCGGTGTCCAGTGGCGGCTGGTGGACGAATTCGATCGCGGCCGGGAGCGAGGGAAACTTGAGCGACTCAAGCACTGCTGCGGGCAGGTATTCGATCGGCGCCGCGCGCGCCAGCTCCGACAGTGCGCGCTGGACCAGCGCCCGCAGCCGTCCCTGCGTGAGCCCCTCGGTCGCCGGATACACCGGCGTCAGCGTCTGGGCCAGCGGTTCGGCGCTCGCATCAAGGCGGCGGTACTCGGGATGTATGATTTCGGGACCTAAGGGGCCGCGGCGCACCTCGCCGTGACAGCGGATGCGCGTGCCGCGCGTGAACCCCTCGCGCTGGGCGTTGGAGAAATGAAAGAAGCGCAGGGTCAGAGACCCGGAGCCATCGGCGATGCGCACCAGCAGCTGCCGCCGCCGGCGAAAGATGATTTCCGCGAGCAGCACCTCGCCCTCGACCTGCACCGCGGCTCCCGGCAGGACGCCGCCGATCGGCCACAGGCGCGTGCGGTCCTCATAGCGTAGCGGCAGCAGGAACAGCAGATCCTGGGGCAGGTGCACGCCAAGGCGCGCCAGACGCGCGCTGAGCGCGGCCGGGAACGGCCCGCGCGCCGCCTCGGCACCAGCCGCGGCGGCGGCCGGCTTCAGCCGAGCGACAGTATGCACTCCATCTCGACCCGCGCCCCGCGCGGCAGGGAGGCGACCCCGACCGCGGCGCGCGCCGGATAAGGCTCGGAGAAATACTGCGCCATGATCTGGTTGACCTGTGCAAAGCAGGAAAGGTCTGTCAGGAACACGCTCACCTTTACGGCATCTGCGAGCGACCCGCCGGCGGCGGTGGCGATCGCCTTGAGGTTCTCGAACACGCGGCGGATCTCGGCCTCGATATCACCGCTCACCAGTTGCCCGGTGGCCGGATCGAGCGGGATCTGTCCGGAAACATAGACGGTATCGCCCACGCGCACGGCCTGGGAGTAGGTGCCGATCGCACCGGGTGCGTGGCTGGTCTTGATGATGGTGCGGTTCATGGCGAACTTAAGTCCCTCCGGCGGGTGTGGGTGGCAATTGTACGCACGACGCGCTCGACATCGTCCATGCGCCGAACCACCCGTATGACGCTGGCCAGGTGCTCCCGATCGCGCACATCCAGTACGAAGGAGATCACCGAGCTCTCCTCATCGCGCTGCTCGACCTGCACCTGGCTGATGTTGGTCTGGGTGGCGGCGAGCGCGGCTGACAGGGCCGCCAGCACACCCATGCGGTTGGTCACATAGATGCGGATCTCGGACTGGAAGTGACGGCCCGCGGTCTGCTGCCAGTTCACCGGCAGCCACTTGTCCGGATGCTTGTGGTAGTCCTCCACGTTCGCGCAGCCATCGCGATGGATGACGATGCCGCGGCCGCTGCTGAGGAAGGCGATGATCGTATCGCCCGGGATCGGATAGCAGCAGTGCGCATAGGAGACCAGCAGTCCTTCGGTGCCGGCTACGGTCAGCGGCGCGACGGTCGTCGAGGTGTCGGGGGCCGCATCCCCGGGCAGCAGCCGGCGCGCAACCAGCGGTGCGAGCCGCTCGCCCAGGCCGATCTTCTCGTACAGCTCATCGGCTTCCTTGAGCCCGAACTCCACCAGTGCGGCGCTCATCGCCCCCGGGTCAATGGCATCGGGCTTGAGCTGGAATTCGGCCAGCGCCTGCGTGAGCAGGCGCCGGCCCAGGTCGACCGCCTCGCCCTGGCGCAGGCCCTTGAGGTAGTGGCGGATCGAGGTGCGCGCCTTGGCCGAGACGACGAAGTTGACCCAGGCGGGGTTCGGTGTCGCGCCCTTGGCGGTAATGATCTGCACCGTCTGGCCGTTGCGCAGCACCGTGCGCAGGGGCGTCAGACGCCGATCGATCTTGGCGGCGACGCAGCGGTTGCCGACATCGGTGTGCACCGCGTAGGCGAAATCCACGACGGTCGCGCCGCGCGGCAGGCGCAGGATCTCGCCGCGCGGCGTGAACACGTAGACCTTGTCAGGAAACAGATCGACCTTGACGCTCTCGATGAACTCCTCGGAGTTGCCGCCCTCGTGCATGCCGACCAGATGCGAGAGCCAGGCGCGCGCGCGCTCCTGCTGCGCCGAGCCTTCGCTGGCATCTTCCTTGTACTTCCAGTGGGCCGCGATGCCCGACTCGGCCACCTGGTCCATATCGGTGGTGCGGATCTGCACCTCGATCGGCACGCCATTGGGTCCGAACAGCGTGGTGTGCAGCGACTGGTAGCCATTGACGCGCGGGATCGCGACGTAGTCCTTGAAACGGCCGGGCATCGGCTTGTAGACGCTGTGCACGACACCCAGGGCGCGGTAGGTGGT
>Ga0181537_10002734_pt1 | contig 15356 bp, 15 predicted proteins | sample PEATcosm2014_Bin_39_FD_119765 | JGI IMG/M metagenome (GOLD analysis project Ga0181537, IMG submission 119765) | Peatland microbial communities from MTU Mesocosm Facility, Houghton, MI, USA - PEATcosm2014_Bin23_10_metaG | ecosystem: Environmental > Terrestrial > Soil > Wetlands > Peat | place... | reverse complement strand
TTTGTCCCGCTCGACCCGCGTTGTCCCGCCTGGTCCCGCGTTGTCCCACCTGCGATTTTTTTTGGGAATATGCGGGACAGCAGGGTGTTTGCACACGGCCACCAAGCCTGCACCCCATTCGAATGCGGAGTGCGGAATTCGGAGTGCGGAATGGAAGAGGCGCGAAGTGCACGAATTCTCACGAAACAGCCAACCGAATTCGCAATTCGGATGCTTCGTCGAGCTCAGCCGAGCCGTGGGGAGTGCGGAATCGGCGCAGACCGCCGCTACGGCAGCGCAATGGATCGAGGACGAGGACGAGGTCCTTCCGGACGGGCACCGAGCGGGGACGCCGGCACAATTTTGGCCCGGTCGGTCCCGCTTCAACCTGCACGCGATTTCTTTGCAGGCGAAGCCTGCACCCTATGTTGGGGATCGGGTGAGGTGAATCCACACGATAAAACACAATAGAGGCGGATAATGATTTCTTCGGGCGGTTCTTTGAAAATCTAGAATAACTCCGGAGCCCAAAGCCGAAAAGGCGGGCGCGAACGGAGGTGTTTGGGCCCGGCTGCCTCCGGATTGGCAAGATGCTTCGCACTGCCTCCGGGCGGAAAAACCGACGCAAGCGGTTGAAGTCCCGCCCGGCTTTACGGGGGAGAGATTCAGCTTTTCTTTGGTTCGCTGAATTTCTTGCCGGATTGCTTGAGGAGGGCCTCAATCTGCGGAGATACCCAGCGGGGAGCGGGCGGCTCGGATGGTTCGGTCGCCGGAAAATAGTCGTCGCCGACAATCGATGCGGTCTTGGAGGTTTTGGACAGAGCCGGGGCGGCGGGCCTGGCTTCAGGCGACTCCGCCTTGCCGATGTAGCGGTAGTGCCCGCGCTCGTTGGCTTCCACGAGCTTGGCATCGATGAGCCGCGTCATCAGGCCGTTGGCCCAGTTGGGAGTGTCGCGGAATTTTTGTCTCCCGGAGGCATTCCGGGAGATGTCGACGAGGCTGAGATATTTGCCATCCCAAGATTTGAGGTACTCGAGGATTTCCAATTCGTCGGAGCTGAAAGTCGTATTCACGTTAGCAACATGAAAATGAGCATACGTTGTGCCAAAATGCTTGCCTGTAAGCACTTAGTGCGGGTTGTCGGAGGGTTTGTAATGGTGGTTCGACCGCAACAACTTCGGTTTGAGGCAAAGAATGTCGCCGGCAGGAAGTTTCGCGGGAAGCAGTCTTTCGGCGGCAATGAAGCAGCGCGGTGTCCGGTTTTCCCGCGCGAGTGGACAGGAATGGTTCACCCGGTGTCGCGCCCGGATTGCGGGCGGCACTCAATTCCAGAGCCAGACAATCAAGGGCGCCATCAGGAGGCTGGGCAGGTAATCGGCCACCTCGAGTTTTTTCAGTTCGAGCACGATGAGCGCGACGCAAAAGACGAGCAGGCCGGCGACGCCGGTGACGGCATCGAGGTACATGTGCGTGGCCAGGAACGGCTGGCAGCGCGCCGCGGCGACGGTGATCATCGCCTGGAAAACGAAGACGGGTATCGCGGAAAGCGCGACGCTCCAGCCGAAGACACAGGCGAAACCCATTGCGGCGAGGGCGTCCATCGCCGTCTTCACGGCGAGCGGTTCCCAGCTGTTGACCGAGCCGGCGAGGACGGCGCCGACAATTCCCAGCGGACTGGCGCAGAACACGAGGGAGCAGACGAGAAAGCCGTCGCTGAAGCGGTGCGGGTCGCCGGGCTTGGTATGGGCGAACCGGCGGCTGGCGTATTGGCCGAGGCGGTTGAGGGTTTTTTGGATGCGGAAGAGGCGGCCGAGCATCTTGCCGAGCGCCAGGGCGATGACGAGGATGGCCATTTGTTTGAGGTCCAGGAGAAACGGGCCGCTGAGGCTAAGCAAGGTGATGCGCAGCCCGATGAAGACCGTGAGGATGCCCATTATTCCCCGCCAGGCGAGTTGCGTGGAGGAGGAAAACTGGCGGGCCATGACCAGCCCCAAAATGCCGCCGATCACGATTCCCACCGCGTTCATGATTGTGCCGGCCAGCATGGGGACACTCAAACACGGGGTTTTGGAAGTTCAAAGAATAAAATGCCCGGGGCAATTTGGACATTGCATTTGGGCGGGCAGACCGGCAAAATGGCTGTTCGGTACGGGGCGTAGCGTAGCCTGGCTAGCGCGCGTGGTTCGGGTCCACGAGGTCGTGAGTTCAAATCTCACCGCCCCGACCATCTCCAATCCTGCATTGGAAGATGGCATCCCGCGGCGGGCGGCGGTTGCTTCCGCGCGCAGTGCTGCTAGGTTGTTGCCCATGCTGACAAAGGAAAATGCGGCCGCCGTGACAACGGCGGAGCGGACCCTGCTCCTGAAGCTCGCTTCGATTACCGAACAGCTGGAAACGGACGGACTGTTTCCTGAAGCGAAGCCGCTGGAAGTTGAACTGGGCAGCGGCGACGGGTCGTTCCTGGTAAACTATGCCAGGCTTCATCCCGAACGAAATTTTCTGGGGGTGGAACGGCTGCTGGGCCGGTTGCGCAAGCTTGACCGCAAGGGGCTGCGCGCCGGCCTCTCGAACCTGCGCGGGTTGCGGGTGGAATCCGCGTATTGCCTGGAATACCTGCTGCCGCCCGGGTGCGCGAGCGCGCTGCACATTTATTTTCCCGATCCCTGGCCGAAACGGAAGCATCGCAAGAACCGGCTCGTGAACGCGCGGTTCACGGAAGTTGCGCGGCAGGTCCTGGCGCCCGGCGGCGCGGTTTATTTGCGAACCGACGACGAGGATTATTTCTCGCAAATGGTGACGGAATTCGCGGCCAACCCGGCGTTCCGGCTGGTCGAGACGCCCGGCGAGTTGAGCGCGGTGGTGACCGATTTTGAGAGGAATTTCCTGGCGCGGGGAATTTCCACGCAGCGCGCGGCCTACACGAAGCAGTGCTGACGCGCGATGCGGCGGTTCACACGTCGATCACGGGGCCGTCGTCGTCATCGCGGCGGCCGGGCGGGGGAGTGCCGCGGCGGATTTTGAAGCGCGCGCCGCCGGAACCGGTGAGCGAGTTAAGGACGAGCGTCACGATGGTGATGACCAGCGCGCCGCAAAACGCGGCCCAGAAGGAATCAACGTGAAATCCCTTCACCAGCGCACCGACCAGGTAAAGCAGCAGCGCGTTGATGACGAAGAAAAAGAAGCCCAGCGTCAGGACGACCAGCGGCAGCGCCAGCACCACCAGCAGCGGGCGCAGGAAGGCATTCAGAATACCCAGCAGCAGCGAGGCCACGAGCAGCGTGGTGAAGTTGTCGTAGTGGATGCCGAGCCCCAGATTGGCCGCCACCATCACTGCCACGGTGGTGATCAGCCAGCGGCCTAAAAATTCTTTCCATTTGGGCGACATGCGTTGGCAACGGCGGCGGCGAGCTTCCGGAGCCGTTCACGGCAGGTAAGATGCACCAACCCGCGCGTTTGCACAAGCGGCCATTCTTCAGAATGGCTCAACGGCCTTGCACGTGGAGAAACTCGACCTGTGTTTCGGCTTTGAGCGAGACGCGCCCCAGGCTGGCGGGAACCAGCACAAATTGCCCGGCGTTGAGCTGAAGGGCAGTGTCACCCTCACCGACTGACAACCGGCCGTTCAGCACGCCGAGGATTTGAACCCCGTCGCTGCGCAAATGAAACTGCTCGCCGCGCTTCACTACGCAGGCGTCCACGCGGAACAAGGGGTCATCGACGAGATAGCGGACCTTCAGCACCGCGTTGCGCGAGTATTTGCTCTTGATGAGCCGCGGCTCGAAATCATCGAAATTGATGCTCGCCAGCGATTGCGCCACGTGCAATTCACGCGGCTTGCCGTCCAGGCCCTTCCGGTTCCAGTCGAACACCCGGTAGGTGGTGTCCGAATTCTGCTGAATCTCGAAAATCACCAAACCCGCGCCCAAGGCATGAACCCGTCCGCTGGGCAGGAACATCACGTCGCCTTTCTCGACCGTCAGGCGCTGAAAACAATCCGCCACCGTCCCGTCCCGGATTTTTGACTCAAACCCCGCGCGCGTCACCCCGCGTTTCAAGCCCACGAACAACTCCGCGCCCGGCGTCGCTTCGGCTACATACCACATTTCGGTCTTGGGTTCGCCGCCCAGTTCCGCGGCCTTGGCGGCGGGCGGATGGACCTGCAGCGAGAGCTTTTCATGCGCGTCCAGAATCTTGATGAGCAGCGGAAAGCGTTGCACCGCGCGGTGCTTTTCACCAAGCAACTCAGCCGCGTGATTTTCCATCAACCAGCGCAGGTCCCGGCCCGCCAGCGGGCCGTTGGCAATCACGCTGGCATCGCCCGGCCGGTCGGAAATTTCCCACGACTCGCCGATGGGCGCCCCCGGCGGCAGCGGCTTGTGATAGAGCCGCTCCAGGTTGCGCCCGCCCCACACGCGCTCCTTGAGAATCGGCGCGAACGTCAGAGGATAGAGTGTCATATCAATTGCGAATCAACCTTCATGGCGGGCCGGGTCAACGTGCCGGCGCGCCGATTCGTAAATCAAAAGCAACCCGCCGGCCGTCACGGACTGAGGCCCGGCGCCGCTTGTTTCTCGATGACCTGGCCGTGCGCGCGGAAGCGTTCGTATCGTTGTTTCATCCGCTCGGCCACCGGAATTGCCTTCAAGACTTCGAGATGTTTCACGAGATGCTGCTTGAGCGTTTGCGCCATCGCCGCGGGATCGTTGTGCGCCCCGCCGAGCGGCTCGGGAATGATTTCGTCGATGATATTGAAGCCCAACAGATCCTTCGCGGTGATTTTCAGCGCCGCCGCGGCTTTCGGCGTGGCGCTGCGGTCCCGCCACAATATCGCCGCGCAACCTTCTGGCGGGATGACGGAGTAATAGGCATTTTCCAGCATCAACACGCGGTCGGCCACGCCGATGCCCAGCGCCCCGCCGGAACCGCCTTCACCGATGACCGCCGCGATGGTCGGCACCTCGAGCATCATCATCTCGCGCAGATTCACCGCGATAGCCTCGGCCACGTGGCGCTCTTCCGAGCCAATCCCGGGATATGCGCCCGAAATATCGATCAAACTGATGATCGGCAGGCCAAACTTGTCCGCCATCCGCATGAGCCGCAACGCCTTGCGGTAGCCTTCCGGATGGGCCGAGCCGAAGTTGCGCATGATGTTTTCCTTGGTGTCGCGGCCCTTTTGCGTGCCGATCACCATGACCCGTTCCTCGCCCAGCTTCGCAAACCCGCCCACCATGGCCCGGTCTTCGGCAAAAAGCCGGTCACCGTGCAGTTCCTGGAATTCCGTGAACGCGGCCGCGACGTAATCCAGCGTGTAAGGCCGCTTGGGATGGCGCGCCAGTTGCACGCGTTGCCAGGCGGAGAGATTGGAAAAAATCTGCCTGCGCGTTTCCGCGAGTTTCTCCTCCAGCTTCTCGATTTCCTCGCCCGAACTGAACCCGAGTGAATCCGCGTTCTTGCGCAGTTCATCAAGCTGGCTTTGTATTTCAAAAATCGGCTTCTCGAAGTCGAGCAGATTCTTCATGTGCAGCCTAGTTTATGCCGGGTTTGCGCGCCGCGCAATGTCCAAATCGGTACAAGAAAAGAGCCAGATTGCTCTGGCTCAGTGATGACGAGGCTAAAACGCCCTCACCCGGGCGCTCAGAAGGGCGGTGAGGTCAACTATTATACGCTGCTCGAACCCCACCACGAGCATAACCTCTATGCCAACCCTAAACAAGCAGCGCAGCTTCACCGGTATTGACAGCCCCTCCCCGCCGGACGTTCGGAAAAAATGCCAAATTACTGTTTATTAATTTTTTAACCCCGTTTCGATGTCCGTGTATATCGTGGTCTGCTGGCGCAGGCCCATCACGCGGGCCAGCGGCGTCGAACTGACCGGCGGCAGCGACTGTTTCAACGCCTCTTCCTTCCCCTTGCCCGAAATCAACACCCACGCCTCCCGCGCCGCCGCAATCGCGCCGTAACCCAGCGTTATCCGCCGGGGCGGCGGTTTCACCGTCGTCACGGCGCGATAAATGGCCGGGTCATTCCTCGCCGCTTCCGGTTCCTCCGGGAACAGCGACGCGATGTGCCCGTTCTCGCCCATGCCCAGAAAAACCATGTCCAGCACCGGCTGGCCGTTCGACATCGGCGCCACTTTGCAAATCTCGCCGATGGCCTGCTTCAGCGCCTCCGCTTCCGGGCCCTCGCCGCGCAACCGGTGTATCTGGGCTTCGGGAATCTTCAACGGCTCAAACAAAAGCTCCCGCGCCATCGCGTAATTGCTCTCCGGATCCGTCGGCGGCACGCAACGCTCGTCGGCCCAGAAGAAATGGACCCGGTCGAATACCCGCGCCAATTCACCTGAACACCCGCCGACCTGCCCGACAATTTCCTCGTAGAAATTCTTCGTGATCCGACCTCCCGAAAGGGCGACCGTATAGGGCGCCTTATTTGACTTGGCCGCGTGCGCGCGCAATTGGTCCAGCCATTCACGCGCCGCCTCCTTTGCGAGCGAATCTGGGTCGGGATATTTCAGAATCTTAAAGGGCATAACTTATACTGGGAGGGACGGCATGTTGCCGTCCCTCCCGTTATTTCAATTTACGTCTGCGGCTGCGGATTTCGCCACACGTGGCCCCGTTCCGCGAGCAGATCGTCCGCCGCCACCGGGCCCCACGTTCCCGCCGCGTAAAACTCCCGGTTCGAAAGCGGCTTCCCTTCCCAGCCTTTCCGCACCGAGTCCACAATCTCCCACGCCGCCTCCACTTCGTCGCGGCGGATGAACAGCGTCGCGTCGCCCGCCATCGCCTCCAGCAACAGCCGTTCGTACGCCTCCGGCGTGTAAGCGCCGAATTCGCTGTTGTAACTGAACGACATCCGCACCGGCCGCACGCTCGAGCTTGTGCCCGGCACCTTGCCGTTGAACCGCAGCGAAATTCCTTCGTTCGGCTGCAGGCGCAACGTGATGGCGTTCGGGTCCAGTTTGTCGCCGCACTGCGCCGCGAACAGCACGTTCGGCGTCGGCCGGAACTGGATGCGCACCTCGCTGGCGCTCAATGGCAGGTATTTGCCCGTCCGCAAATAAAACGGCACGCCGGCCCAGCGCCAGTTGTCGATGAACAGCTTCAACGCCGCGAAAGTTTCCACGTTCGAATCCGGCTTCACCTTGACCTCCTGCCGGTAGCCCGGCACCAATTTCCCGTCCACCGTCCCCGCGAAATATTGGCCGCGCACCACCTGCCTCGCCACCGCTTCCTCGGTCAGCAGGCGGATGGATTTGAGCAGCTTCACCTTTTCGTCGCGAATCGGCTCCGCGTCCAGCGACACCGGCGGCTCCATCGCCACCAGCGACGTCACCTGCAGCAGGTGGTTCTGCACCATGTCCCGCAACGCCCCCGCTTCCTCGTAATAGCCCCCGCGCGAACCCACACCGAGGCTCTCGCTCACGGTGATTTGCACGTGGTCCACCGAGTCCCGGTTCCACAAGCGCTCGAAAATCGAGTTCGAAAACCGGAACATCAGAATGTTCTGCACCGTTTCCTTGCCCAGGTAATGGTCGATCCGGAACACCTGCTGCTCGTGCGCGAACCGGGTCAACTCGTTGTTCAATTGCTGCGCCGACGCCAGATCATGTCCGAACGGCTTTTCCACCACGATGCGCTGCCAGCCCTTCGAGTTGCCCTTGTGCAAAATCCCAGCCGCGTTCAGTTTTTCCGCCACTTCCCCGAACTGGCTTGGCGAGGTCGCCAGGTAAAACAGCAGGTTGTGGCGCAACTGCGGGCTGCCGAAGGACGAAAGCTGCTGCTCCAGTTTTTCATACGCCGCCGCGTCCGAGAATTCTCCCATGCAATAAAACAGCCGCGACGCGAAATCCTGCCACACCTTGTCATCCACCGGTTTCGTGCGCGAAAACTGGTCGAGCGCCGCGCGCAACTCCGCCCGGAACGAATCATCCGTCTTTTCCCGCCGCGCAAAACCGATCACGCGGAAATCCGCCGGCATCTGCTTCTCCTTGTGGAGATGATACAGCGCCGGAATCAGCTTGCGCGCCGTCAAATCCCCGCTCGCGCCGAAGATGACGATCGAGCACGGTTCCACCGCCTGGCGCGACTCGTTGAGACGGCACACCATCAATTCATCCAGTTGTTCCTGATCCATGGGAGTTAACATGCTTGATAAGCCCGGCTGTTTCAATCCTTCATCGCCTTGCCCAAAACCACCTTGTCGAAAAAATCATTTCCGCCGTTATCGTGTTCTGGTGCGTCTTATCGTGTGCCACCCGCCCGCATCCGGGCATTCCATGCGTGAGGGGCGGCACGTTGGCGCGCATGACCCTTCCGATTCCGCCCTCCGCACGGCCCGACCGAGTTCGACCAAGCATCCGAATTGCGAATTCGGTTGGCTGTTTCATGAGAATTCGCGCAAGTTCCCCCGAAAGCTTTCGGGGTTCGCGTCTCTTCCATTCCGCACTCCGAAATCCGCACTCTGCAATTGAGTGTCCCGCATATTCCCAAAAAAAATCAAAGGTGGGACAACGCGGGACCAGGCGGGACAATGCGGGTCGAGCGGGACAAATTGCGCTGGCGTCCTCCTCGGCCTCGCACGTCCGGCCCCCGTAGCGGCGGTCGGCAGAGCGGCGCTGACCTGGCCTGTCCGCCCTCGCGGCCCCACGTCCCGGGCCTCGCGCCTTTCGAGTCGGTAGGAGACGAGGTGACGAGTCTCTGACCCATTGGGTGCAGGCTTTCTCCCGCAATCAAAGATCGCGCATCAAACATCATAGGTGTCTTCATGTTGTCTGTTCCGGCCTCCTCTTTCCGTCCCCGCCATCAACTCCCAACCATCAACGTCCCCGAGGCCGTCTCCTTACCATCACCGCGCGTGCACTATCCTCCACCTCCAACCGGTTTTCAACAAAAAATTTTATTTCTGAAGCTTTTTATTTTGTCCGCGCGCAGCGCGGCATCCTGGCGGCCCCAACGAGGGGCCCCGTTATACTTGACTTGATATATCGAAAACCGTTCACTTCATTTTGCCCTTCCCAAACGGCGAACGGGCCGGCGATGAATTTTCCGATGATGACAACCCGGCGGCTGCTCTTAAGCCTCTTATTGATGTGGCTGGCGTTCAGCGCCGTGCTCTTGCGCGCGGCAGAAATCAATGTTTACGCGGCCGCCAGCCTGAGCGATGTGTTGCAGGAGATCGGCACCAATTACGAACAGGCATCCGGTGACAAGCTGGTCTTTAATTTTGGCGGTTCGAGTTTCCTGGCCCGTCAAATCGTGGAAGGCGCGCCCGCCGACATTTTCTTTTCCGCCGACGAGGCCAAAATGGACGGCCTCCAGAAACAGGGCCTGATTCTGTCCGAGACGCGCAAAAGCCGGCTTTCCAATCAGCTTGTGATTGTGACGGCCATCGACGGCGCGCCCGCCATCCAGTCCGCGGCGGACCTGGCCGGCCCGGCGGTAAAACGCATCGCGCTGGCTGATCCGAAGGCCGTTCCGGCGGGGATTTACGCCAAGGAATATTTGCAAAAACTCAGGCTCTGGCAGGACGTCGAACCCAAGGTCGTTCCCACCGAAAACGTGCGTGCGGCATTGGCGGCTGTCGAATCCGGAAATGTCGAGGCCGGCATCGTTTACAAAACCGACGCCGCCATTTCCAGGAAAGTCAAGATCGCCTATGCGGTGCCCGTCGCCGACGGCCCAAAAATCAGCTATCCCATGGCCATCGTGAAAGGTGCCCGTCAACCGCAGGCGGCGGCGCAATTTCTAAAGTACCTCGATTCCGATGCGGCCGGAAAAGTATTTGAGGCAAATGGATTCATTGTATTGAAATAGGAATTATTTCATGCTGGCCGCCTTGTGCGCTGGAATGCAATCAGGGCCCGAAATCATGCGGTGGAACCGGAATCTACTGAGCAGCCGCCCGGAGCGCGGCTTTCAAGCCGCCTCGACTCGAACTTGCAAAACTGTCTCCAAAATAATGCCGGGGGCGATGCATCTTCCCCCTCGCCCCGCGACAACGGAGCGGGGAGAGGGTTGGGGAGAGGGGTTTACCTTGCTCGTGTTTCTCTTGCCTCGCCCCGCGATGAAAGAGCGGGGAGAGGGCAGGGGAGAGGGGTTTACCTTGCTCGTGTTTCTCTTGCCTCGCCCCGCGATGAAAGAGCGGGGAGAGGGCAGGGGAGAGGGGTGTTTTCCATCAGATGAGCGCTGAAGACTGGCAGTTGACGTGGTTTACGACCTGGGTTTCCGCGCTGAGCACGCTGCTCATCCTGCCGCCGGGACTCTTCATCGCCTGGCTGCTCGCGCGCCGCGAGTGGCGCGGCAAATCCCTCGTGGAAACCTGCATCCTCCTGCCGATGGTCATGCCGCCGGTGGCGACCGGTCTTATCCTGCTGAAAATTCTCGGACGCCGGGGAGCGATTGGCGGCTGGCTGCATGACGCGCTCGGGATGGACATCGTGTTCACCTGGCGCGCGGTCTTGGTCGCGCTGGGGGTGATGTCTTTTCCGCTGCTGGTCCTCTCGGCGCGGGCCGCCTTCGAAAAGGTCAATCCGCGTCTCGAGCAAATCGCGCAGACCCTCGGGGCCGGGCCGGTGCGCGTGTTTTTCACGATCACCGCTCCGCTGGCGGCGCGGGGCATCGCCGGCGGCATGATTCTGGCCTTCGCCCGCGCCCTTGGCGAATTCGGCGCGACCATCATGGTCGCCGGCAACATTCCCGGCCGCACCTCGACGCTGTCGCTTTCCATCTTCCAGTCCGTCCAAATGGGCGACGACGCCCACGCCTGCCGCCTCCTCGGCATCTCCACCGCGCTGGCGTTCATCGGCGTCTGGTTCGGCATCTGGTTCCTGCGCCGGCGAAAAGAATGAAATGAGCCTGGTGCTTAAAGATATTTCCCTTCCGCTCGCCGACTTTGTACTCGATGCAAACTTCGAAACGCGCGGTCGCATCACCGTCATTTTCGGGCCGTCCGGTTCCGGCAAAACTTCGCTGCTCGACCTCGTGGCCGGACTGCGCCGCGCGAAATCCGCGTTCATCCAGTTGGACGGCGAAGTTCTCACCGACACCGCCAAAGACGTCATGGTTCCCGCGCGACGACGCGGCATCGGCTATGTGCCGCAGGACCTGGCGTTGTTCCCGCATTTGTCCGTGCGGCAGAATCTGCTCTTCGGCCACCGGCCCGAGCAAAATCCGAAGTTCAAGTTCGAGCAAATCGTCGACCTGCTCGAAATTGGCCCGCTGGTGCAGCGCGGGGTGACGCAACTGTCCGGCGGCGAGCAACAGCGGGTGGCGCTGGCGCGCGCGCTGCTGCGGTCGCCCCGGCTGCTGCTGCTCGATGAACCGCTAGCGAGCCTCGATGCGCGGCTCAAGGCAAAAATTCTTCCGTATCTCATGCGCATTCGCGACACGCTTGGCGTGCCGATGCTTTACGTCACCCATGACCGCGATGAAACGCTCTCGCTCGGCGATGAAATGGTGGTGCTGGTCCGGGGCAAAATCGAGCAGTCGGGCACGGTGCGGGAAGTGTTCAACCGCCCCGCGAATCTCTCGGTCGCGGGCATCGTCGCCGTGGAAACCATCCTGCCGGGGCACGTCACCGGGAGCGTCGGCGGATTGGTGACGGTTGCCGTGGGAAGCGCTGTTCTCTCCGCGGCGGAGCCAGCCATTCCACCCGGCACCGGCGAGGTCCACGTCTGCATCCGCGCGGAGGACGTTGCGCTCCTGGCGGACGCCGGCGTTCAGGGCAGTCCGCGCAATCGTTTGCCGGGCATCGTTCGGACGGTGGCCCGCGACGGCGCGATGATGCGCATTGATTTCGACTGCGGTTTTCCGCTCGCGGCGCTGTTGACGGTCCAGGCGTGTGAAGAAATGTCCCTGCAACCCGGCGCGCGCGTGGTGGCGCTTATCAAGGCGCCGCATGTGCATCTGATTCCGCGCTGAGACATTGCCATCGGCTTGACAAACGGGCTTCGGCAGATATGCTATCAACGTCAGCCAACAATTGTTTTATATTCAACGAATCGCATTGGAATGAGGCAAATCCATGAACATTAAACACCTTTCGACGATGGCAGGCGCGGCGATGTTGTCCGTGGCCTTGAACCTTCATGCCACCACCCCGGTTATGCAAAACGTCGCGCCGGGCAACGCCGCGCAGCCGTTGGTCCGACTGGCCGGCGGCGAGGTGGCCACGCTCCAGCAGGCTTACGGCATCCTTGCGGTGGCGGATCACGATTACAAGGGGCATCGCGTCCACGCCATGAAGGCCATCGAAGCGGCTTGCAAGCTGCTCGGCACGGACATATCGGGCGAGGGCAGGGGAAAAGAAAAGCAGGCCATCTCCGACGAGCAGCTTCGCTCCGTGCTTGCTTCCGTCCAACAGGTGCGCGGTTCATTGGCCGCGGCCGGCGCCCAGCCGAGGGTCGTCAAACATCTCGACGTTGCGATCGAGCAGCTCACCCTGGCGCTTTCCATCCGCTAGGCTAAAATCGGTTTTAGCGTCCGAAGGATTCAGAATCGATGCGGCTTGCGGTTGCATCCGTTCAAATCATTAATTATCCCCGGCCAAAAATAAATTGAGGTCCGGCCCGTTCCCGGTCATGCTGGCGGCCTTTATGCAACGGGTCAACCTTGGCATCATTGGCGGCGGGACCGTCGGCGGCGGTGTCTATCAGGCCATTCAGCGCAATGGCGCGCTGATGATGTCGCGGCTCGGCGTGCAGTTGCGCGTCGTGCGCGTCGCGGTGCGCAACCCCAGAAAATCCCGCGCGGTGAAACTGCCCGCGAGGCTGCTGACGACCGATTGGGAGGGAGTCGTCGCGGATCCGTCGGTCAACTTGATCGGCGAATTCATCGGCGGCACGACCACGGCGCGCAAAGTCGTGTTGAGCGCGTTGCGTCGCGGCAAACCGGTAATCACCGCGAACAAGGCGCTGCTGTCGGCGCACGGCGAGGAATTGTTTGCCGCCGCGCAAAAATACGGCGCGAATCTTTATTACGAGGCCAGTGTCGCCGGGGGCATCCCCATCATCAAGGTGCTGCGTGAGGGCTTGATCGGCAACCGCATTACGCGGCTCTACGGCATCGTCAACGGTACCTGCAATTACATTCTCTGCCGGATGAAACTGGAGGGGGCGGATTTCGCGGCGACGCTCGCCGACGCGCAGCGGCTCGGTTACGCGGAAGCCGAGCCGTCGCTGGACATCGACGGCCATGACGCGGCGCACAAGATTGGGATCCTGGCGTCGCTCGCGCACGGGTTCTGGGTGAACCCGCGCGAGATTCACGTGGAAGGAATACGCGGCATCACGCAGGAGGACATTCAATTCGCGGGCCAGCTCGGTTATACCATCAAGCTCCTGGGCGTGGTCAAGACGCTGGACGGGGCCGCCGGGCGGAATGGCAACTGTGGGCCCGTGCAGGTTTCGGTTTATCCCGTGCTCGTGCCGGAGACGCACCTGCTGGCCAGCGTGAACGGCGTGTTCAACGCGATTCTCGCGCGCGGCGACGTGGTGGGCGACACCTTGTATTACGGACGCGGCGCGGGCCAGGACGCCACGGCCAGCGCGGTCTTGAGCGATCTGGCGGACGCGGCGCTCGATTTGAAGTGCGGCGTCAAAAGCCGCGTCTGTCCCTTCGTGCCGCACGAGCGCGACGGCGCGGTCGCGCCCATCGGCGAAGTGGTCTGCCGGTATTACGTGCGGTTGAGCGTGATTGACAAGCCGGGCACGCTGGCAAGAATCGCGGCCATTCTCGGCGCCGCGAAGATCGGCATTTCCTCGGTGATTCAGCCCGAAGGCCACGAGGGTGAAAGCGTGCCGTTGATTTTGATGATTCACGACGCCACGAACGCGAACATGGGCCGGGCGCTGGAAAAAATCGGCCGCCTGCCCGCCATCAAGGCGCCGCCGCTCATGATCCGCGTTGAAAGTTTTGAATGAAAAATTTTCGCGCGAAGGCTGAGAAGGGGGCGAAGCGAGACAAATCTCCTTTTCTCCCCCTGTTTCCTGCGTCGTGAAGGCATAATATGAACGACTCCGATATCGAGCGCACCGGGAAGGCGGTTCTTGACGCCGCCTTCCATGTTCATTCCGTGCCCGGTCCCGGCTTGCTGGAGTCGGTTTACGAAGCCGCCGTCTTTATCGAGTTAAAAAAACGCGGCCTTCATTCAGAGCGACAAGTGCCAATTACGGTCAAGTACGAAGGCGAACTGTTGGAGGTCGGCTTCCGTGCTGATTTGATCGTGGAGCAACGGGTTTTGATTGAATTGAAATCGGTGGAATCGCTTCTGCCGGTTTTCAAAAAAATTACCACCAACTACCTCAGGTTGGTTCCGCTGAAGCTTGGCTTTCTCATCAATTTCAACGAGGTTCATTTGAAGAACGGCATTACGCGCGTTGTGAACGGTCTTGAAGGAAAGCCTTTTTTTTCTCCTTCGCAACCTTTGCCCCCTTCGCGCGACACTTGAGATTTTATGGCTCTGATGTTTCAATCCACCAACGGCCGGTCGCCTGCGGTCAATTTGCGCGAGGCGCTGCTTCGCGGCCAGGCGCCGGACCGGGGGCTGTATTTCCCGGAGCACTTTCCCCGGTTGACCGCGGACCAGATCGCCGGGTTCAGCCGGATGGCTTACCATGAAATTGCCTTTCGGGTTTTGTCGCAATTCACCGACGGCATCATCGAACCGGATGTGCTGGCGGCCATGTGCCGCGACTCGTACAACTTCGAAGTTCCGCTGGAGAAAATCGACGGCCGCATCCATCTGATGCGCCTGGATCATGGTCCGACGGCGTCCTTCAAGGATTTTGCGGCGCAAATGATGGCGCGCCTCATGGGCCGTTTCCTGCATGAGGACGGAAAGAAGGTCACGATTCTCACCGCGACCAGCGGCGACACCGGCTCCGCGGTCGCCCACGCGTTTCACAATGTGCCCGGCGTGAACGTCCTCGTCCTGTTTCCCTTCGGCGAAGTCAGCATCAGCCAGCGCAAGCTGATGACGACCCTGAGCGGAAACGTCCGGACCGTGGCCGTGGACGGCAAGTTCGACGACTGCCAGGCGATGGTCAAGCGCGCCTTTGCCGATCCCGCGCTGGCGCACATCCCCCTTTCGTCCGCCAATTCCATCAACATCGGCCGCCTGCTGCCGCAGAGCGTTTACTACTTTTACGCCGCCTCGCGCGTGGCGGAGCCGGGGGAGCCGGTGGTGTTCTCGGTGCCGAGCGGCAACTTCGGCGACATGATGGGCTCGATTGTCGCTCGCGAAATGGGTTTGCCGGTGAGAAAAATCATCGTGTCGGTCAACGACAACGACGCGTTTCCGAAATTCCTCGCCGGCGGCGTTTACCAGAAGGTTTCGCCGTCGCGCAATTCGGTTTCCAACGCGATGAACGTCGG
>Ga0181537_10002733_pt1 | contig 15358 bp, 11 predicted proteins | sample PEATcosm2014_Bin_39_FD_119765 | JGI IMG/M metagenome (GOLD analysis project Ga0181537, IMG submission 119765) | Peatland microbial communities from MTU Mesocosm Facility, Houghton, MI, USA - PEATcosm2014_Bin23_10_metaG | ecosystem: Environmental > Terrestrial > Soil > Wetlands > Peat | place... | reverse complement strand
GGGTCAAAGCCGCCAGAACATGTATGGTGCTTCTGTTCAAACCGCGTTCGGCCACGGTGTTCATGACCTGTTCGCGGCTGCGGCGCAATTCCGCCAGGTAAAGTTTCCGTTGCTCCTCGCCCAACTGGCAGTCGCAACGCTGTTCGATCCGGTCCGGCAGGTCCTTCGCCACCCGTTGCTTGAGCCGGCGCAACAGGACCGGCCGCAGCTTGGCCGAGAGCCGGCGACGGGCGATGCGCTGGGCGTTCTGCGCGGTTTCGGCGTCGCCGCCGCGGGGCTCGTAGGTTTGCGTGAAATGTTCCTGGTTGCCCAGGTAGCCGGGCTGGATGAAGTCGGCGATGCTCCACAAATCGAGCAGCCGGTTCTCGAGCGGTGTTCCGGTCAGCGCGAGCAAATGGTCCGCGCGCAATTGTTTCACGGACTGCGTCACCTGGGCGGCCGGGTTTTTGATGAACTGCGCCTCGTCCAGGATCAACGCGCGGAACGCGAACTTCTGCAAGCCCTCGAGATCGCGGCGCAGCAGCGCGTAATTCGTGACGATCAAATCGTGCTGGGGAATTTGCTTGCGCAAATTGTGCCGTTCGGCGCCGCTTTCCAGCACGAGCACTTTCAAGTTCGGTGTGAAACGGTTCGCCTCGCGGCGCCAGTTGTGCAGGACGGACGCGGGGCAGATCACGAGCGAAGGTTTTGGCTGCTTCGGATGGCGCTCCTGGAGCCAAGCCAGCCAGGCCAGCGTTTGCAGCGTCTTGCCCAGGCCCATGTCGTCCGCGAGGATTCCGCCCAAATGCATCTGCGCCAGATGGCAGAGAAAATCAAAACCTTCCTTCTGGTAGGGACGCATCTCCGCCTGCACTCCGGTTGGAAGCGGCGTGGAGGGTGTTCCCTTGAAGTCCTTCAGACGCTCGCGCAAGGCCTGCGCCTGCGCGGTGTCGCCAAACTGTTTCAGTTCCTCATCATCCAGGTGCGCGGCCTGCTCGATGCCGATGCGGTGCGGCACGGCAATCAATCCTTCCACGCCGAGGTCCGCCATCGTTTCGTGCGCCGTTTGGACGGCGCCCGAGTCCAGTTCCACCCAGCCCGAATCCGGCAGCTTGATGAATCGTCCGGTTGCCGTTTGCAGCCGCTGTAAATCCGCCGCGGTCAGCTTCAACCCCTCCTGTTCCCATTCCGCGGAGACCGAGAGCCAGTCAATGCCGCTGCCCTTCACCACGACGCGCGGCCGCAACTGGCGGGAATTCAGGAACAGCCGGTGAAACGCCGCGTTGCCCAGATACTCCGCGTCCGACGGCCGGCCGGGCCAGGCCGCGCCCATGGTGCTCAGGAACATTTCGTTCGCGTCACCCACCCACAAGCCCGGTTCGGGCGTGAACCAGTCGAGCTGCCGCAACCATTGCGTCGCCGGTTCCAGCCGCGGGTCGTCGAGGATCTCCGGTTTGTCGCCCGGCGTCTGGCGGGGCGCGTTTGGCTGCCATTCGTGGCCGTTCCACAGCCAGGCGCTGCCGTCGCGTTCGCTCTTCGCCATCAGGCGGGCCCGCACGGTGTCGTCCAGCAATTCAAACACGAACTGCGGCACGGCGGCATGAACTACGCACAATTGCTCCCAGCCCGCGCCCGGCGCCGGCTTGGTCTTGCGCAATTGTTTCAGCAACCGGTGGCTGAGCTTCCGCACCGGGACCGCCGGCCGGCTCGAAAGGCGGTCCAGCAGAGCTGGCGGCGGCGCGTTTCGCAGAAGATAGACGCCGTTGCCGACCAGCGCCAGCGGTGGCCGTCCCGAAAAAAATCTTACTTCGTTCAGGGAATGCGTCTCGCCGTTCGGCAGCGTCAACCGGTGCGTGAAAGACAGCTCGCTGTCGCCGTTTTCCAGGTGCGGCGTCAGTTCCGCCACCTGCCCCAGAAATTGGAGCGAGCCCGCGCTGTCCGCAAGTTCCAGCCGCGCGCCCTGGCCCCAGCGCGCCAGCCAGTGCATCAGTTCCAGGTCCGAAAGCATGAGCGTGGGCTCGCCATCGGCGCGGCCCGCGTGAGTTTCCGCCAGCCACTGGATAAATTCCCAGTCCGCGGGTTGAAACAGTTCCTGCTCGTGCGCCGCCCGGGTGGTCAGCTCGATGATTTCCGTCAGCGTCTTGCGCTTCTCGCCGGTGCGCGGGCGGAAGAGGTGGAATTGCACACCCAGCCGGTGCCGGGACGGCAGTTCGTTTTCCGACAGCGCCCGGCAAATAACACGCAGCGCTGCGCGCGGCGTATCGAGGTGCGGCGGGGCCGGGGGAAAGAGCCAGCGCTCCAGTTCCTGCATGAGCCGGTGTTCCTGTTCCGCCTCCTCCATTTCCGCGAAATGAGTCAGGTTCGCGTGAGGCGCCAGTTCGGTGGGCAGCGGCCGGTGGGCGCGCAAAAAAACGAACGCGAGCTGTTCCAGCCGGCCCTTGTGCTGAACCGCCATCAGGCGCGGCCACCAGTCCTCGCCCGCAAAATCCTTGCGCGACAGCGAGAGCTTCTCGAAATAATCCTCGAGCAGCAGCCACGCCCGCTGTGAATCGGCGCAGGTGGAAAATTGCGCCAGGATTTCCGCGCGTTGCGCGACCGCCTCCCGCGAATCCGCGAGTTCCCGGCGCAGATCCGCCTGCGCGCCGTAAGTCTTGGACAGCACCGTGTGATGCGCGTCGTACTTGGTCGCACCGGCGGAACGCAAGCCCTGCCCGTTTCTAAAGGAAACTCTTGCCATCTGATTTATGCCCCTGTGGGCAACGGTCTACCATCAGGTCACAACGCACCCATGCTGGTCAATCAGAAAGGAAAACTTTTTGGCTTGTGAATAACTTTTTGTTGCGTTTTTGGGGCATTTCGCCTCTTTGGTCCCGCCCTTGCTTCGGGCCCGGCCCCTTTCCTTCGGGCAATCAGATCACGCCTTTCCGCCCGCTTTGGCGGATTTAAGTTCCTGCAATTCCTTCTCCAAGTCGCGCACCCGATGGACCAGTTCCGGCAATTGCCGCAGCGAGATGATTTGACGCTTTGCCTGCCGGTCGTCCATGGCCGGCGAGCCGAGCAGCCTTTCCCCGTCCTTGGTGTCGTGCATCACGCCCGCCTGCGCCGCCACCGTGGCATGGCTGCCAATTTTCAAATGGCCGGCGATGCCCGCCTGCCCGCCCAGCGTCACGTAATTCCCGAGTTTGGAACTGCCCGCGATACCCACCTGCGCCACCAGCAGGCTGTGCTCGCCAATGACGACGTTGTGCGCGATCTGCACGAGATTGTCCACCTTGGTGCCTTTCCCGATCACTGTCGCCCCGAGGGTCCCCCGGTCCACCGTGACGTTCGCCCCGATTTCCACATCGTCGCCGATGATGACGCTCCCGGCCTGCGGCACCTTGCGGTGCCTGCCCTGGTCCAGCACGTAACCGAAGCCGTCCGATCCGATCACCGTGCCGGAATGAATCCGCACGCGGTTGCCAATTTGCGTCCGCGGATAGATGGTCACGCTTGGAAAAATGACCACGTCATCGCCGAGCTGCGAACCGGCGCCTAGATGGTTGCCTCCCTGCAGGACCGTGCGCGCGCCAATCCGCACATGCCCGCCGACGACGCAATACGGCCCGAGGTGCGCCGTGGGATCCACCTTGGCGGACGCGTCCACGATGGCGGTTGCATGGATGCCCGGCGCGAAGGATGGTTCCGGAAAAAAGAGGGGCAGGACCCGCGCGAACGCCACCCGGGCGTTCGTGACCCGGATCAGCGCCTTCCGGTTGGAGGTGAATTCCCCGGCCACGAGGATGGCGGAGGCGGCGCTGGCTTCGGCCCGCAGGAAGAACGTTTCATTCTCCGCGAAGGTCAGGTCGCCGATGCGCGCGCGGTCGGCGGGCGCAAATCCGGTGAGCACCGTCGAGCCGTCTCCCCGGACTTCTCCCTGGAGTTCCCTCGCAATTTCAGCGGCGGTAAAATGCATAATTCGTTTTTCCCTACACCCGGGCCCGGCTGCCGTTTATCCACATTGACTCGAAAGCGCCTGCCAATATAATTTTCCCCGCGTCCAATTCAACACCAACTTTGCTTATGACAGAAACTTTTCGGGTCGGAATGATCGGCTGCCGGTTCATGGGGAAGGCCCATTCCAACGCCTGGCGCCAGGCGCCGCGCTTTTTTCCCCTCAAGGCGGGCGTGGAACTCCACACCATCTGCGGCCGCGACCCCGCGCGCACCGAGGCCGCCCGCGTCCAGTTCGGATGGGAGCATGCCGTGACCGACTGGCGGCAGTTGGTCAATTCCCCGGACATTGACATCGTGGACATCAGCACGCCCAACGACACGCACGCGGAGATTGCCATCGCCGCCGCCGCCGCCGGCAAGCATGTGCTTTGCGAAAAACCGCTCGGCCTTACCGTCCGCCAGTGCGAAACGATGGTTGAAGCCGTCAAGAAGGCCCGCGTTGTCAACATGGTCTGTCATAACTATCGCCGCATCCCCGCAATTGCACAGGCGAAAAAGATGATTGATTCCGGCGCCATCGGCCGCGTTCTGCACTATTACGCGCGCTATGCCCAGGATTGGTCGGTCGACCCGGGCATGCCGCTCATCTGGCGTTTCCAGAAAGCCTTCAGCGGCAGCGGCGCCAACGGCGACATCAATTCCCACATCATCGACCTGGGCCGTTATCTCGTGGGCGAGCTGCAGGAAGTGTCCAGCCTGATGCACACCTTCGTCAAGGAGCGTCCGCTGCCGGATTCCTCGGCGAAGGGCCAGGGCATCGGCGGCAAGGCGGGTCCGCGCACCGCCCGGGTGAACGTGGACGACGCCGTGATGTTCATCGGCCGCTTCAAGAACGGCGCGCTGGCGAATCTTGAAGCCACGCGCTTCGCCCTGGGCCGCAAAAACCATATCAACATCGAGATCAACGGCTCGCTCGGTTCGCTTGCGTTCGATTTCGAGGACATGAACCGGCTCAAATACTTTGACAACACCAATCCGCCGGATCGCCAGGGCTTTCGCGACATCCTGGTCACGCAGCCGGGCAGCGTGCAGCCCTACGTCGGCCAGTGGTGGCCGCCGGGTCATATCATCGGTTACGAGCACACCTTTGTTCATACGATTGCGGATTTCGTGGATGCCTGTGTCAACGGCAAGTCGGTGCAGCCCACGTTCGAGGATGGACTTATGAACCAGCGCGTGCTGGAGGCGGTGGATCAGTCCGCCCGCACGCGCCAATGGGTCAAGGTGTAGCCGCGGCCGGCCCCGGTTGATTGTCAGCCGCGACGGCGGCGGGTCGCGCATAAAAGCTTCGTCCGCTTCAATTCCGCATTCTGCAAACTGCATGGCGGAATCTTACCGGCATTGCACCTTGCACTGAATCCAAGGTGAGCCCCATGGCGGCTGAGTCGTCAACCATTTGCAAGCAACGGGTTTACGAGCGTTCCAAACCGATGGCACGCATCTGGCTTCCATGGTTCTTAGCACCATATGAAGTTCGAGACGTACAAAAAAGTGCTTGATGGGCCGGGGAGCCAGGGAGCCTGTCAAACTGCGGTTGTAACTTGTGTTCAGAGGCAGGTGGATGATTCGGCATTTGAATTGATATCCGAAGAGGCAGGTCTGTTTCTGTCTCCTCTGCGGCCCGTGACAAAGACACCAGTTAGTACGGCCATTTGGTATCACTTGAATCCAATGAAATCATCGCACCATCATGACCACACGTGTCGCATCCAGTATCAGCTCAATCACCACGGCCGCCGTTATCTTTCGCTTCACGCGCGCGCCTGAACGCCGCCGCGCCGCGATGTGGATTTCGGCTGCGCTCGCGCTGGCCTTTTTCTTGAACGCGCCCGTCCGGGCCGACCAGGAGGCGTCCCTGGCCTGGAACCCCGTCACAACCACGCCAGTCTCGGGCTATGCCTTTTACGTCGGTAACGTGAGCGGCGTTTATACCAACCGGTTCGATGTGGGCACCAATACTGAAATCACGCTCAGCGGCTTGAAGGAGGGCAAGACCAACTATTTTGCCGTGGTCGCTTACGACTCGGCCCGCCTGGAAAGCCCGGTTTCTCCATCCGTCCCCTACATCGTTCCCGGCCTCGTCTGCTTTACGCCTCCCTCGAAACCAAATACTGGCGGCACCATATCATTTCCGGTTGCTGCGGGGCATTCGTATGAAATCCAGGCCTCTACGGATTTGGGGCCCTGGACAAACATTGGCCAGACCACCGTTTCGTCTTCGAACGCGTGGTTCTACTTCCAGGACCCGCAGACTGGCCGCTTCACCGAACGCTTCTTCCGGCTGATCATGAATTGAGCGGACACATTTTATTCGCAGGCGCCGCCAGATTCGCCTGCTTTGCCGCTTTCCTTTTCGGCCGGTTTGTGGCACGGTGTCCGCCAATGCAATTTGTCCGCGATATTCACGCTGAACGCAGCGCCGCCCGGCGTCCGGTCGTTTCCTTTGAGTTTTTCCCCCCGAAAACCGAGGAAGGCGACCGCACGCTGCTGGAAAAAACCATCCCGGCACTGATGCTGCTCAAGCCGGATTTTTGCTCCGTCACCTACGGCGCCGGCGGGGGCACGCGCGAGAAAACGCTGATGATCGTGGACCGCATCCAGCGTGAACACAAGCTCACGACCGTGCTTCATCTGACCTGCGTCAACGCCACCCAGGAGCAGGTTGGCGAGGTCATCGCCCAGGCCCGCGGTCTCGGCGTCAAAAACATCCTGGCGCTCCGCGGCGACCCGCCCGGCGGCAACGGTATTTTTCAAAAAACCGAGGGCGGCTTCGAGTTTTCCTACCAGCTTGTGAGTTACATCAAGAAGCTCGGCGGCTTTTCCATCGGCACCGCCGGGTTTCCCGAGGGCCACATCGCCTGCAAGGAGGGCAAATATGTGGATTGGGAGCGGCTTAAGAACAAGATTGATTGCGGCGCGGATTTTGTCGTCACACAGCTTTTTTTTGACAACGCCGATTTTTTCGAGTTCCGCGATCACCTGGTCAAGAAACATGGCGTCAAGGTCCCCATCTTTCCCGGCATCCTGCCCGTGCAAAGCGCCAGCCAGACCAAGCGCATCACGACGTTGTGCGGCGCAAAAATTCCGCCGGGCATGCTCGCGGAACTGGAAAAGCACGCCGACAACGACGAGGCCGCGATGCAGTTCGGCATTGATTACGCCACGCGCCAGTGCGCCGAGCTCCTGCGCGCCGGCGTGCCCGGCCTGCACATTTACACCTTGAACAAAGCCCACCCTACCACCGAGGTTCTCAAGAATCTCAAGCTCGCCTGATTGGGCCCCAAGTGCGGCGCTTCTCCACAACCCGCCGGCTTCACGCCGGATTTTGTTGCTGGAATTTGTCCCCCGGCTGCTAAAGTTAATTTTGCTTTATGACTAAATGGCTCAACTCCATCGAATCCGTCATCGCCGACCTGCGCAAGGGCCGCATGGTCATCGTGGTGGACGACGCCGACCGCGAAAACGAGGGTGACTTGATCATGGCCGGCGAATGGGCCACGCCCGAGGCTGTCAATTTCATGGCCCGCTACGGGCGCGGATTGATTTGCGTGCCCACCACCTCGGAACGGCTCAAGCAGCTCGGCATCGAACAAATGGTTGTGAAAAACCGCGAGAGTTTCCGCACCGATTTCCAGGTCAGCGTGGACGCCGCCAGCGGCGTCACCACCGGCATCAGCGCCGCCGACCGCGCGCGCACCATCAAGGTCATGGCCGACCCCACCGCGTTGCCCAACGACCTGGTGCAGCCCGGCCATGTCTTTCCCTTGCGCGCGAAGCCCGGTGGCGTCCTCCAGCGCTCCGGTCACACGGAGGCCGTTGTGGACCTCGTGACCCTGGCCGATTGCCGGCCCATCGGCGTCCTGTGCGAAATCATGAACGACGACGGCACCATGGCGCGCCTGCCGCAGCTCATCAAATTCGCCCGCAAACACAAGCTCAAGATCTGCACCATCGAGGCGCTCATCAAATACCGGCGCCAGCGCGAGAAACTCGTCGAGCGCGTGGAAGTGGTGAACCTGCCCACCGAGTACGGCGATTTTGATCTGCATCTTTACCGCTCGAAAATTGACGGCCAGCATCATCTCGCGCTCGTGCGCGGGAATGTCGCCGGCCAGAAGGACGTGCTGGTCCGCGTGCACAGCGAATGCTTGACCGGCGATGTCTTCGGCTCGCGCCGTTGCGATTGCGGCCCGCAGCTTCATCAGGCCATGCGGATGGTCGCGGAATCCGGCCGCGGCGTGGTGGTTTACATGCGCCAGGAGGGCCGGGGCATCGGGCTCGGTCCCAAGATCAAGGCCTACAAATTGCAGGAGCAGGGCTACGATACCGTGGAAGCGAACACCAAGCTTGGCTACGGCATGGACCTGCGCGAATACGGTCTGGGCGCGCAAATCCTGGCCGACCTCGGCATCAAGAACATCCGGCTCCTCACCAACAATCCCAAGAAAGTGGTGGGCCTGGAAGGTTACGGCCTGGAAATTGTCCAGCAAGTCCCCATCAAAATCCGCCCCAACGTCCACAACGCCCGGTACCTCAAAACCAAGCGCGAAAAGCTCGGGCATCTTTTGTAATTTGCCCGGCTGGATTCGCGCCCTGCCGCCCCCCCTGCATCATTGACAACGTCCGCCCGCGCTTGTTTCATTGAGCCGCATGGCCAAACTCGTCGTCATCACCAAGGGAGCGTCTCCCGCGGTCCACGAGTTGGGCCCGGGATGGCTCACCATTGGCCGCGCGGACGGCAACAATTTCCAGATCGTCGAGCCCTCGATTTCCGGGCGGCATTGCGAAGTCCAACTGCGCGGCACCGAACTGGTCGTGCGCGATTTGCTCTCCAGCAACGGCACCTTCGTCGGCGGCAATAAAATCACCGAGGCCGTCCTCAAAGCCGGCGAAACTTTGCGTCTCGGCGAAGTGGAATTGCGTTTCGAAGCCGCCGCGCCCACCGGGAATCCCATCGCCGCTGCCATCTTCAAGGCCTCGGCCCCGCCGCCGCCCAAGACCGGTTCATCAAGCCAGCCAGCCGCACCGCCGAAACCCCAGCTCCCCGGCGAGGCGGCGCGAAAATTTCACGTTCTGTTCGTGGACGACAGCATGGCATTCATCGAAACCTTCGGCGGGTTGTGCCTGGAGTTTTCGCATCACGCCTGGGAAATTCATTCTGCCACCACGGCCGACCGCGCGCTCGCCGTCCTGCAGGAGGGCCCCATCGACCTCGTCATCCTGGACATCGGGATGCCCATGGTGGACGGCATCCAGTTGCTCGGTATCATCAGCCGCCGTTATCCAGGATTGAAAATTGCCGTCATGACCGGCCGCGCCAGCGAGGCCAATCGCGCCACCTGCCTGGCCGGCGGGGCCGAATTGTTCATCGAAAAACCGGTCACCACCGACGGCACGCGCGTTGTGTTCAATCTGCTCCACGACATGCTGGCGTGGGCGCAGCGCGAAGGTTTCAGCGGCGCGTTACGACAGGTGGGCCTGCTGGACGTGGTCCAGATGGAATGCGTCAGCGGCCATTCTTCCGTCCTCGAAATCCGCAACACCGAGTTGCGCGGGCAGATTTTCATCGAAGCCGGCGTCATCACGCATGCCACGGTCGGCCCGCTGTCCGGCAAGCAGGCGTTCTGCCGTTTGCTTTCGCTCAAGGGCGGCGAGTTCCAGGTCAAGCTGTTCACGCCGCCGCCCCAGCGCACCATCCAGGAACGCTGGGAACTCCTGCTCATGGACGCCGCGCGCATTTGCGACGAAGAAACCGCCTTCATCACCAAACCGCAACTCGCCCAAGCCGCGCCCGCACCCGTCCCGCCGCCCGCCGCCGCGCCGGCGGACGACCTCGTCGTGGTCGCCCGGTATGAAGGCAAGTGGATTCCGACGGACGGTTCCAAGAAATAATTTACGGTCATGTTGCGCAAACTTCAGCGGCAACCGGGCCGGTCGCGCGGCGGAAATTTTGTCATCGTCGCGTCGCGATACAACGCGCGTTACGTGGACTCGATGCTGCGCGCCGCGACGGGTGAATTGAAGCGCGCCGGGGCGGACGCGCGAGTCGTGCGGGTGCCGGGCGCTTTTGAGATTCCGGTGGCCGCGGCCCGGTTGGCCCGCAAACATTCCGCGCAACAGGCCATCCACGACCCGAAATTGCCGCCGGTTTTGTCCGCCATCATCTGCCTGGGCGTGATCTTGCGCGGGCAGACCGTCCATGCCGAACACATCGGCCGCGAGGTCAGCCGCGCCCTGATGGATGTTCAGTTGCGCCATGAAATCCCGGTCATCCACGAGGTGTTGCTGCTGGAGAACGAGGAGCAGGCGCGCGCGCGCTGCCTGGGGGCGAAGTTCAACCGCGGAAGCGAAGCCGCCCGCACGGCGCTCGAAACGGCGCGGGTGATGAAGACGCTTTAGCTGGATCTATTTCCTCAGAATGGGGAGCGCACGCGCCTCGCGTGCAGTGGTCGGCGCCCTCGCCGACCACAATAACACTCATGAATTGGCAACTATTCAACGATTTGGCTAAGTCCGATTCCGACGGGCGAAGTTGCCTGTCGGCACACGCGGGTGCGCATGTGCTCCCAATTGCAATTGAATAGCCACGGCTCTGGGCTGCCGGTCTACCAGCTTTGCTGGCACGCTTTGCAAACCCAGTAGATTCCCGGCGTGCCGGTGTGGCAATAGTGCAGCCGCACCAGTTTTCCGGCCCGGTCCTGGCAGGCGGGGCAGAACGGCCCCTGCCGCACGCCCCGTTCCAGCGTCCAATACACGCCCTTGTCGTAGATGACCTCGCGCACCGGCGCCGTGTCCGACTCAAGCTGCCGGATCCGCTCGCGCAACCGGAAATTCTCCTCCTGAATGGCCAGCACCGTCTGCCGGAGTTCCATGATCTTCTCCTGGGCCTCGGGGGTCAGGCCGTCCTTGAGCAAATCGGCGAGTTCTTTGTAACTCGGCACCGGCTCTTTGACGATTGTAGTCATCCATTCGCACTAGACTCGGAACGGCATCAACTGTCAAGGGGCGGCGGGGAATTGTAACAAAACAGTTGTGCCCAAGTTATTCACTTTTCACCAGTCGCGGCAGACAAGTTTCGGTGGCGGGCGCGAAGATGGGCAATCCGGCTTTGTGAAATGTTTCACAAAGGGCTTGCAGGGCGCGGCGAAAATGGTAAGTTCGCCCGGTTTCGCTCTAAACAAGACGACATCTATGAGAATGAATCTTCACTTTTTGGTCATGCCGGCGCTGTTGGCCGGTCTGCAGGCCGCCTCCGCGGCGGACATCATCGGCACCATCACCCTCAACGGCACGCCGCCGCCGGAACTCGTCAACACGGCCATCGCCGCGGACGTGAACTGCGGCAAGTTGCATCCCGAGCCCGTGACGACGCATTTTTACGTGGTCGGCCCCAACAAGGAACTCAAGGACGTGGTGGTATCCCTCACCGGCATCTCGGGCAAATCCACGGGCGCGTCCGCGGATCCGGTGGTGCTTGACCAGAGAGGCTGCGAATACACCCCCTATATTTTCGCCGTCCAGACCGGCCAGAAAATCATCGTGCGCAACTCCGACCCCGCGCCCATCCTGCACAACGTTCACGCCACTCCCACGGCCGCCGGCAACACGGAAGTGAACGTGCCCCAGGCGTCCGGCGCGGCGGATTTGACCATCTCCTTTCCCTCCGCGGAGAACTTTCTGAAATTCAAATGCGATGTCCACCCGTGGATGTTCGCCTACGCGACCGTGGTGGATCATCCCTATTTCTCGGTCAGCGGCGCCGATGGCAAGTATAAGATCGCCAATGTTCCGCCCGGCAAATACACCATCCAGGCCATGCACCGCAAGGCCAGCGGCGGCAAACCGGTCACCCAGGACATCGAGGTCAAGGACACCGACGTGACGCTCGATTTCACCCTGGATGCGCCCGCACCCAAATAGCCGCTTTCGATTCGAACAACCGCTGCGGCAGCTTGCTTGCCCGGCGGTTTATTTTTGCCCGCATTCGGATTGATGATTAGAATAAAACATGGAACGTCCGGTCAATAATCCGTGGCTCAACCGCTTCGCCGTTTTCACGGCGGCGGCCACGCTCATTTTGATTGGCATCGGCGGTCTCGTCACGAGCAAGGGCGTGGGGATGGCCGTGCCCGACTGGCCGACGACCTACGGCTACAACATGTTTCTGTTTCCCATTTCGCAATGGGTGGGCGGAATTTTTTATGAACACACGCATCGGCTCGTCGCCACCGTCGTCGGCACACTGGTCGTCGCCTTGACCCGCTGGCTTGGCGGTCGGCCCGCCCGGAAACCTTTGGCCATCATTGGAAGCCTCGAGGTGCTGGCAGGAGTCATTTTGCCGCGCTTGAACCCGAAGCTCACCGGTGCCGGTTATTTTCTTTCGGGAATCGGCGGGGTTGTGCTGCTCGCCGCCGTGGTCTGGGTCCGCAACGAACCGGCTGAGCGCCCGCTGCGGGTGCTGGGCTGGCTCGCGTTTTTCGCGGTCCAATTGCAGGGCCTGCTCGGCGGGCTGCGCGTGGTCTTTTATTGGGACGCCATCGGCATTTTCCACGCTGCGCTGGCGCAGGCGTTTTTGGTGCTGCTGTGCGCGATTGCCCTTCTCACGACTTCCTGGTGGCAAAATCTTCGGGCAAAAATTCCACTGCAAGCCGACCGCCTGCGCCTGCGGTCGGTTCTGCTTGGCGTGACGGTGCTGATCTTCGCGCAACTGATAGTGGGCGCAACCATGCGTCATGCGCACGCGGGCCTGGCGATTCCTGATTTCCCCCTGGCGTATCACAAGCTTTGGCCGCCCATGGACGCGGTGTCCGTCGCGTCCTACAACGAGAACCGCCGCGAAGTGAACGAAACCAACCCCATCACCGCCTTTCAAATCGGCCTGCAAATGGTCCATCGCATCATGGCCCTGGTGGTGGTTTGCGCGGTGGCCTTTTGCGCCTTGCGGACGCGCCGGCTCGGTTCGCGGCATCCGCTTGCCCGGTGGTCGCTGTTCTGGCTGGCGCTCGTTCTTTGTCAGATTCTGCTTGGTGCGGCCACGATTTGGTCCAACAAGGCGGCGGATATCGCTACTCTTCATGTACTTGTGGGCGCGTTGTCGCTGGTGACAAGCGCGCTCTTGACCATTGTCGCCTTTCACGTTCTAATCCCCGGTCGCGCCGCGGTCCCGGCGGCGGCGCAGCCGGCAAAAACGCCGTTCGCGTCCGCCAAACCGGCTGTCCCCGCGCAAAGTCATTGACGAAGAATTGAAGTGAAAGCCACCGTACAACCCCTGGCTGCTGCCGCGAGCGTGGAAAAATCCTGGCTCGCGGTGTTCGCCGATTTGGTCAAGGCCCGGCTCACGCTGCTGGTGCTGCTCACGACGATGGTGGGGTTTTACCTCGGCTATCCCGGGCCGATTGATCTTCTGCTGCTTCTGCACACCATGCTGGGAACCGCGCTGGTGGCAGCCGGCGCCGCGGCGTTGAACCAGTTGTTGGAGCGCGAATACGACGCAAAAATGGAGCGTACCGAGGACCGTCCGCTGCCCTCGGGCCGGTTGCAACCGGCAACGGTGCTGCTTTTCGGCGGCGTCTCCGCCGGGCTCGGCCTGCTCTATCTGGCGCTGGCAGTAAACCCGCTGACGGGCCTGCTGGGAGGCATCACGCTCGGCAGTTATCTTTTTATCTACACGCCGCTCAAGCGGGTGACCACGTTGAACACCATCGTGGGTGCGATTCCGGGGGCATTGCCGCCGCTCATGGGTTGGACGGCCGCGCGGGGCGAAATCTCAGCGGGCGGATGGGCGCTTTTCGCCATTCTTTTCTTCTGGCAACTCCCGCATTTTCTGGCGATTGCCTGGATCTACCGTGAACAATACGAGCGCGCAGGGTTTGTGATGCTGCCCGTCGTGGATCCAACCGGTGAACGCACCGGCCGCCAGGCAGTGAGCCATACCCTCGGTTTGCTGCCCTTCAGCCTCTGTCCGTTTGTATTTCACCTGGCCGGCCCGGTTTATCTGGCCGGGGCGTTGGTGCTGGGGGCCGCGTATTTGTGGTTTGCCATCCAGTTTTCGCGCCAACTGACCGTGACCGGCGCGCGCAGGCTGTTTTTCATGTCCATTTCCTATTTGCCGCTGTTGCTGGGCCTGATGGTTTTGGACAAGGTCAAATGAGCCACTCGCGCCGTTCCATTCTGCGATTGACACATTTGGACGCCAATCGCTAACTTGCATGGCCAAATTTGGCTGTGTTCGACCGCAATTTTTGTTACATTGACCCGATTATCGAACGGTTAACCGAGAAAACATGAGCACGCAGGCAACCTCACACGCGCTTCCCCACGTGGACGCGCACGACTCGCACCACGACGAACTGGGCTTTCTCAGGAAGTACGTCTTTTCCACCGACCATAAAATCATCGGCATCCAGTACGGCATCACCGCGCTGTTGTTCCTGCTGTTCGGTTTGGGCCTGATGACGATGATGCGCTGGTCCATCGCCTACCCGAACCAGCCCATGCCGCTGATGGGGCCGTTGCTCGAAAAACTCCTCGGTTCGGAGGTCGCGGGCAAGGGCATCATGAGTTCCTCGCTTTACAATTCTTTCGGCGCGATGCACGGCACCATCATGGTGTTTTTGGGCATTGTGCCGCTGGCGTTCGCCGCGTTCGGCAATTTCGTGGTCCCGCTGCAGATTGGCGCGCCGGACATGGCCTTTCCCCGCATCAACATGGCCAGTTACCAGTCCTACGTGGTTGGCGGCATCATCATGCTGGTGAGCTTCTTCATTCCCGGCGGAGCGGCGCAGGCCGGTTGGACCTCCTATTCGCCATTGGCAACCTCGTTTCCCGGCAACGGCCAGACCTTCTGGATTCTCGGCATGGTGTTTCTCATCACCTCGTCGCTGCTGGGCGCGGTCAATTTCCTCGCCACCATCATCCAGTTGCGCGCGCCGGGCATGACCTGGATGCGGCTGCCCTTTTTCGTCTGGGCGCAATTCGTCACGGGCTTTCTGTTGCTGCTGGCGTTTCCCCCGCTGGAAGCCGCGGCCATCATGCAGTTGATGGACAAGGTTGCGCATACCAGCTTCTTCCTGCCCACCGGCCTGTCCGTCACCGGGGCGCACATCAGCGGCGGCGGCAGTCCCCTGCTCTGGCAGCACCTGTTCTGGTTCCTCGGGCATCCGGAGGTTTACGTTTTGATCCTGCCGGCGATGGGAATTGTTTGCGAAATCCTCGCGTGCAACACCCGCAAGCCGATCTGGGGTTACAAGTCGCTCGTCTACTCGGCCTTGGTCATCGGGTTCTTGTCCTTCATCGTGTGGGCGCATCACATGTATCTCACCGGCATGGGCACGCGCATCAGCACCTTTTTCCAGACCACAACCATGATCATCTCGATTCCGTC
>Ga0181537_10002732_pt1 | contig 15361 bp, 10 predicted proteins | sample PEATcosm2014_Bin_39_FD_119765 | JGI IMG/M metagenome (GOLD analysis project Ga0181537, IMG submission 119765) | Peatland microbial communities from MTU Mesocosm Facility, Houghton, MI, USA - PEATcosm2014_Bin23_10_metaG | ecosystem: Environmental > Terrestrial > Soil > Wetlands > Peat | place... | reverse complement strand
CGATCCACGATCACCGGGCGATCAAAATCTTCGGTCAACAGCGTCTCGTCGGTGTTTCCGAAATCTCCGCCCCATTGAATCTCGCTGCCTTTGGATTGCAGGATCTTCACCGCCTCGTCGTAGCTCATGCGTGGAAACGGCTTCGCCACCGCTGCCAGCTTCGAGGTGTCGCGCTCCAGCGTCTTCAATTCCTCCTGGCGCCGGTCGAGAACCCGGCCCACCACGTATACGATCAGATCCTCGGCCACCCGCTTCACTTCCTCGAGATCCGCGTACGCCATTTCCGGTTCCACCATCCAGAATTCGGTCAAGTGGCGCCGGGTTTTCGATTTCTCCGCTCGAAAAGTCGGCCCAAAACAATACACTTTGCCGAACGCCATGGCATTGGCTTCGTTGTAAAGCTGGCCGGATTGAGTCAGGTACACGGTTTCTTCGTCGAAGTACTTCACTTCAAACAAAGTGGATGTCCCCTCACAGGCGGAAGGCGTGAAAATCGGCGTATCCACCAGCGTGAACCCGTTCGAATCGAAATAGTCGCGAATTCCCTTCACCACTTCATGGCGGACGCGAATCGCGGCGTGCTGGCGCCGGCTTCGCAGCCAAAGATGCCGGTGGTCCATCAGGAAATCCACGCCATGCTCTTTGGGCGTAATGGGGTAGGGGCGCGCCTCCGAAACGTGTTGGATGACGGTTGCGTCCTCTACATCCAGTTCATACCCGCCCGGCGCGCGCGCTTCTGCCCGCACTTTACCGCGCACGATGATTGAGCTCTCCTGCGTCAGATCTTTCAAGGCTCCGAACAATTCTTCCGGCAGCGCGCTCTTCACCGCAACACACTGCATCAAGCCGCTTCCGTCGCGGACGATCGGAAAAACGATCTTGCCGCCCCGGCGCAAATTGTAAATCCATCCTGCAATTTCGACGTGCTGCCCATCGAAGTGACTGGCGTCGCTAATAGAAATCCGCCGGTACGTCCGGTCACTTGCGACATCAGCTGCGCCCGATGCCGCCAGGGGCGCTTCGGTTTTCGATTCATCCGTCATATAAGGCTCAATAGGCGATCGCCGGCTTGTTTGGCTCGTTCAATCGGGTGTTCCACATCGGGACGGTCCTTCAACTCAAGCAGCAGCGGGAACTGCTCGCCACGCGCGCCCAGAAACTTCATGGTCGCGGGCCAGTCGATGGCGCTTGGTTCCTCGAACGGATACGAGTGCAAGTCCCGGACACCATCGTTGTCGTTAACGTGCGTGGAGCGGATGTGCTCCGCCATGATGTTGAATTCGTTCTCGACGTCGCCACTGAGGCGAGCGTGGCCGGTATCAAAGCAATAGCCCATCTTCAGGTGCGTGCGATTCAGAAAGTAGTGCAACCGCTCAGCGGTTGAGAGCTCGTTGTGCGTGTTCTCGAGCAGAATCTCGACGCCGCGCTGGCTGGCAAACAGGCGCAGCTCCTCGAGCGATTTGAACGCCGCCTCCATCTTTTCCTCGTCAAATTCGTCATTCACCGCTCCAACCTGCTGCACCAGGTAGCGGAACGGTATCACCTCCGCCACTTCCAGAGCGCGCTTCACCTCCGTCACCGCTTCCAGGCGCTTCGCTTTCACAGGCTCGGCAATATTCACGTACGAGCGCGGCCCCGAACGCCCCCCGACATCGTCGCTGAACTTAGGCGAATGCACCGAATGCAGCCTTAATTCCGAATCGCGAAACCAGTGCCCCAGCTCATTGATCTGCGCCTGGTCCTGATAGTCGAAGTGTTGCCGCGCACAGAAGATTTCAACCGCGGGGAATCCAGCGTCCCATATACGCTCGAGCCAGATGCTCGTCAAGCGGTGATTCAGCAGGGCATGCGTGGACAAACCGATCTGCATTGTTCTCGCTCCATTCTCTCGCCCTCTCGCCAAGACGGGACCTGTCGCGAGCCCGTCCGCTCCCTCGCGCTTCGCGAGCTACGGTCGGCGGTTCTGTGCACGCCGGTGACCGCACTGAACCGCGCGCGTCAGCAAGCGGATAGACTTTGCACGCGAGTTGACACTAGTACCCCGCCACCTTGCCCCGATTCCACCCCGCCGCCCGCGTCTCGGTGCCGCCTTCCAGCACACCGTCCCGGACCACAATCGCCTCCACCCGCGCCACGCCGTCAATCGATTTAATCGTGTAACCCATCTTGGTCAGCGCCGCCTGGGTGTCTGCATTGAAGTTCTTTTGCAAGTACAGCACGTCCGGCCGCCACTGATGGTGAAACCGCGGCAGATCCACGGCGTCTTGCGCGTTCAAATGAAAGTCCAGCACATCCAGAATCACCTGCATCACGCCGGTGGTAATGCGTGAGCCTCCCGGGGCGCCCACCACCATAAACAACTTGCCGCCCTTCGTGATGATTGTCGGCGTCATCGAGGAAAGCGGCCGTTTGCCGGGCTCAATCGCGTTGGCGTCGCCGCCCACCACTCCGAACATGTTGGGCACGCCGGGCTTGGCCGCAAAATCATCCATTTCGTCGTTCAGCAAAACGCCCGTGCCCGCCACCGTCACCCCATTGCCAAAGTAAGCATTCAGCGTGTAGGTGAGGGAGACGGCGTTGCCCGCGGCATCGACCACGTCGAAATGGGTCGTCTCGCTGCCCTCGTATTGAGCGACATGAGCGGAAGCCGTCGAAGGCAAACCCGGCTGCACTTGATCGGAGGGCGTGGCGTGGTCGGGATCGATGTTTGCCTTCCGCCGCGCCAGGTAATGCGGATCAAGCAGCGCCCGCACCGGCACGTTGTAGAAATCCGGATCGCCCAGGTATTCGCTGCGGTCGGCATAGAAACGCCGCATGATTTCCGCCATGTAATGAACCGCAACGGGCGAGTCCGGCCCAGCCGTATCGTAGGACGAACCTTCGAGCATGCCGAGCATCTGGAGAATCCCGACGCCCCCGGCGCTAGGAGGAGGCGGAACAATCAGATGATATCCGCGATAGTCCCCTTCGAGCGGCTTGCGCTCCTTCACGCGGTACGCCTTCAGATCGTCGAGCGTGATCAGGCCGCCATGCTTCTGCATTTCCGCGGCAATTCTTTGCGCCGTTTCTCCCTGATAAAAATCCTTTGCGCCATTCTCCGCAATGCGCTCGAGCGTGGCTGCAAGATTGGGTTGTTTCAGCGTCTCGCCCACTTGGTAGCCGTATCCGCCCCGCAGGAAAATGCGGGTGGATTCGGGGTCGGCCGCCAGCGCTTTAGTCGATCCCTTGATCGCCGCAACCAGTCCTTCCTCCACGACGAATCCATCGCGCGCCAGCTTCGCCGCGGGCAGCACCAGCTCGCGCCACGGCTTTTTGCCGAACCGCCGGTGCGCTTCCTCCAATCCAAGCGGTGATCCCGGCACTCCGGCAGCGCGCCAACCCACCACGCTCTCTTTTGTGGGGTTCCCGTCCGGCCCCAGATACATATCGCGCGACGCCTTGGCAGGCGCCATCTCACGGAAATCGAGGAACGCGATCCGCCCATCGGCCATCCGAATCAGGACAAAACCGCCGCCGCCGAGGTTTCCCGCCTGCGGATGCGACACCGCCAGGGCGAAGCCCACGGCCACCGCCGCGTCCACGGCATTTCCTCCCTGCTTCAAGATATCGGCCCCGATGTCGGCAGCCAGGTGTTCCTGCGCCACCACCATGGCATGCTGCGCTCGAACCGGCTCCGCAGCCTCCAGCGCGAGCGGAGCGGCAAGAACGGGAAAAATCGCAACAAGGGAAGGCGCGGCAAATCGGAAGCGAGCCATATGGGCAGTCTAACCTAGCCAGGAAACCTGAACCCCGAGCCGGGTTGGGTCAGACATGTGGGGTATTGGGGCGGAGTGGCAGGCGGTGACGGCAGAGGGATGGCCGCGGATGCACCACAGCCTGAAAGGCTGTGCCACACGAAGAAGCCCTAAGCTCACGCATGGGGCTAACCGAGAAAACCGAATCTTTTGCCTCCACCAAAACGTAATACTGGTTTGATCGTGGTCCGTCATGAATAAACACGTTCTTCGCCGCCTCCTCCACTCGCCGCTGTTCACGGTGGTCACGCTCCTGACCCTGGCAATCGGCATCGGCGCCAATACCGCGATCTTTAGCGTCATCAACAGTATTCTGCTCAAGCCGCTACCATTCACCCAAGCCGACCGGCTCGTAGGCCTCTGGCACACCGCCAAGGGGCTCAATCTCAACGAGGTCAAGATCTGCCCCACGATGTACTTCACCTACCGCGAGCAAGCGCAAAGCTTCACGGACGTGGGCGCCTACACCGGGGGCTCGGTGAGCGTGAGTCACATCGCGGAACCCGAACAAGTCCAAAGCCTGTGGGTAACCGATGGCGTTCTACCCATGCTGGGCGTTCAGCCCGCCGCTGGCCGTTTCTTCTCACGGCGCGACGACACTGATGGAAACCCTCGGACCGTCGTGCTGGCCCACAGCTATTGGCAAAAGCGCTTTGGCGGTTCGCTTTCGGCGATTGGCCGCCATATCATCATCGGCGGTGAAGATCACGAAATAATCGGCGTGCTTCCCGCCAGCTTCCAATTCATGAACCCGCAGCCGGCCCTGGTGCTTCCCCTCCAGTTCAACCGCAGCAAGGCTTTTCTTGGCAACTTCAGCTACAACGGCATCGCCCGGCTAAAACCGGGCGTCACTCTTGGGCAGGCTAACGCCGATATCGCGCATCTGCTGCCTCTGTGGCTAAAGAGCTGGCCCGCCCCTCCCGGCTTCAGTCCCAAGCTGTTTGAGGACGCCCGACTCGGCCCCAAGGTGAGGCCCTTCATGGAGGACGTCGTGGGCGACATCGGCAGCGTTTTGTGGCTCATCATGGGCAGCATCGGCCTGGTTCTGCTAATCGCTTGCGCGAATGTCGCCAACCTGTTGCTGGTGCGCGCGGAAGGCCGCCAGCATGAGCTTGCAATTCGAGCGGCACTCGGCGCCGGATGGAGACGTATCGCGCGTGACCTGCTGGGAGAAAGTCTTGCGCTTGGACTAGTCGGAGGAGCGTTGGGGCTCGCCCTGGCTTTTGTGGGTTTACGGCTGCTGGTGGCGGCTGGCCCACAAAACCTTCCTCGGCTCGATGAAATCACGATTGACCCGCGTGCGCTTCTGTTTACGTTCGTGATCTCGCTCGGCTCCGGCGTTCTGTTTGGCCTCTTGCCGGCGTTGAAATACGGCGGAATACGGGCGGGCACTGGGCTGCGAGATAGCAACCGAAGCGTCAGCGCCGGTCGCGGCCGCCTCCGCGCGCGCAGTCTTCTAGTTGTCTTCCAGGTCGCTCTCGCCATGGTCTTATTGATTGGCTCGGGCCTGATGATCCGGAGCTTCTACGCTTTGAGGCGAATTGAGCCGGGATTCACAAACCCCGAGCAGGTGCTGACCTTGCGGGTTTTCGTCCCCGACTCCCAAGTCAAGGATTCCGTCCAGGCCCTCCACACCCATCAGCAGATCCTCGACAAAATCAGCGCCATTGCCGGAGTCGGGTCAGCCAGCTTCGGCAGCTCCGTCACGATGGACGGGGATACGAACAGCGATATCCTGTTCGCCGAGGATCACGCCCTTACGCCTGGCAAATTTCCGCCCATCCGCCGCTTCAAGTTCATCGCGCCAGGATACTTCCACACCTTGGGCCGGCAATTCTTGGCGGGCCGCGATCTGACGTGGAACGACGTCTACGGTCTCCGTCCAGTCGCAATGGTTTCAGAGAACCTGGCCCGCGAGTACTGGGGCAGCCCCGAGGCGGCCGTCGGCAAGCGCATTCGCGAAGGCATGAAAGATGACTGGCGCGAAATCATTGGCGTCGTTGCCAACGAGTACGACGATGGCGTACAAAAAAAGCCGCCTGCCTGCGTGTATTGGCCGGTTCTGATGACGAATTTTTGGGGCAATGAAATGTTCCTGCAGAGAAGCGCAGACTTCGCCATTCGAACCAGCCGTGCCGGTTCGGTGGCTTTCTTGAGCGAAGTCCAGCATGCGGTATGGTCTATTACTCCAGATTCGCCGCTCGCCGATGTCCGCACGCTCAAGAATATCTACGACAAGTCCATGGCGCGAACTTCCTTTACCCTCGTCATGCTCGGCATCGCCGGTGGAATGGCTCTCACTCTCGGCCTGGTCGGCATTTACGGCGTCGTTTCCTACTCGGTGTCCCAGCGGACACGCGAAATTGGCATTCGCATGGCGCTTGGCGCTCGCCAACAGCAAGTGAGTGGCATGTTCGTCCGGCACGGCCTGTTGCTCGCCAGCATAGGGGTGGTGTTTGGCTTAGGCGCTGCGTATGGCCTGACCCGATTCCTCAGTTCCTTACTCTTTGGCGTGAGCGCGAGTGATCTCTCCACCTACATCCTCACAACCATCGGCCTAATCGGCGCCGCCGTTCTAGCGAGCTATATCCCGTCGCGCCGGGCCAGCGCCATCGACCCAACCGTAACGCTCCGTTCCGAGTGAACTGGCGCGGAGGCAACAGGTGTCGAGACGAGTCTCGACACGGCAGGCACGAGTGCCCGCGCCACGTTTTCGGCTGGGCGCCGACACTCAGCGAATCAACGGCACATACGCCCGCACGCGCGACCGGTACGCGCTAAACGCCTCCGGGAACCGCTCGGCCAGCAAGCGATCCTCGGCGTGCACGCGAATCTCAGTTCCAGCCAGGAAAGCCATCAGCCCAGCAACAAACATGGGCCACCAGGTCCAGGCAAAGCCAACGCTCAACAGCAGACCCAACATCGCGGCGTAAATGGGATGCCGAAGCCACCGGTACGGGCCGGTTTGGATCAGTTCGTGATCTTCGCTGAGCGCGGCTTCGAAGCGCCAATGCTTGCCGAGATGGCGAGTAGCTGCCCAGGCGAGCGCAACCGATGGAGGGCCCAGCAGCATCGAGGCGATCAAAGCCGGCGCGGATTTGTGAAAATCCACGGGCCGAACGAAAGCCCACACCAGCGCGAAGCCAACCATTACCAGAGAAAGGCCCCATTTGGAGGCTGGCGCCGTGGTCACTTTTTTCTGCCCGGCCGACTGTCCGAGCGGTTTCACGAAAGCCAATGAAAACGCGACACAGCAAATTGCCAGTTCGACGAGCGCAACAATCTGGAGCACTAGTCACATTGTATTCGCGTGGCACTGCTTCAGAGGTTGCTGACAAACGTCAAGATGTGGCCGCCCGTGCGTCCATGTGGCACAGCCTTCAGGCTGTGCCTGTTCAGTAATCCGTAGACACCGACAAAGCCCGCCACTTTTCAGTCTCCCCCTGAACAAAGGCGTTCTTCTCCGCAATTCGCCTGAGCGTGTCCGTGCCAAGAGGCAATCGAACCGGTGGCTCAGCCGCATTCGCAAGTTGTACGATGGCCTGGCCGAGCTTCACAGGGTCGCCGGGCTGCTGGTGATTATGCGTCGCCGCAGATTGGCGGACTTTGCCAACAGTAGCTGCATAGTCGGGGATTCGCCCCGCGGTTTCCACCAACGAGCTCGCGTCGAGAAAGTCGGTCCGAAAATATCCCGGCTCGACCACTGTCACGTGAATACCCAAAGGAGCCACTTCGCCATAAAGCGCCTCGGTAATCCCCTCGACGGCGAATTTCGTCGAGCAATACACTCCAAATCCCGGAGCAGAGCTATAGCCGCCAAGCGATGAGAAATTGATGATGTGCCCCGCCCGTTGTTTCCGCATAATGGGCAGCACCGCGCGTGTCACATTCAGAAGACCAAAAACATTGGTGCGGTAGAGGCGTTCCACCTCAGCCGCGCTGCTTTCCTCCACAGCGCCCAATAAGCCGTAGCCGGCGTTATTCACTAACACATCAATGCGGCCGAACTGCTTCATCGCTGCCTGGACGGCGTCAAAGACCTGGGCTTCGTCCGTAACGTCGAGCGCCACCGCAAGAAAACCCGAGCCGGCTCCAGTGGCCGAGTTCTCAAGATGCGCGAGGCTACTGGTGTTGCGGGCCGTCGCCACAAGCTTGTCGCCGGATGCGAGTACAGCCTTCGATATCTCAGCTCCGAACCCGCGTGAAGCCCCGGTGATCATCCAAACCTTCCGGACCATGTACCCTCCTTCCACATAGTAGAGAACGTCCGGGACAAGAAGCCAGAAGATAGCAGTGAGAAGCGAGAAAAGCCGGAAAACGGAACGAGGTAATTATCCCCTAACAGCACGTAGAAAGTGATATGATCACTTCGGTAAGATCTGCCCCGTGGGCCTCTTTGATTAGCAGCCCAGTTTCCGACAGGTACGCCATCGTGGTCTATCTTCAAGCGTACGTTGACGATAGCGGTTCCATTCGAAGGGATCCTACGATATCCCTCTGTGGCTTCCTAGCCACCGACGATGAATGGAGAGGCTGCTACATCCGCTGGAAGCGCGCCATTGACAAATTGGGCATCCGACATTTCAAGGCATCCGACTGTTTCAGATATCGCGTTCCATTGAGCAATAAGACGCCCGCGCTCGGAATAGATGCGCGGGTGGACGCCCTGGCCCCGTTGATCGAGGCCATCCGGGTCTCAGTTCCGGTTAGCGTTTCCGCAGTCCTGAAATGTACCGCGTTTGGCGCTCTCTCTGATCGCGAGCGTAAATTATTTCATGACGACCCCACGTACCTAACGCTGCTTCAGATCATGGCCGCGATTGAAAAAGGGTCGGGAGCAGCGTACTCTGATCCTGACCGCCGCGTGTCGATTGTTTGCGATGAAACACATAAATATTGCCACGAATACCTAACGGCTTTCATCCGTGCCCGACAGGTCAATCTCGACTACCGGAATCGGTTTGTCAGCATCGGATTCGCCGATGATAGATTCATCGAGCAGCTACAGCTCGCCGATTTCTTGGCTGGTGCGATGCGAAATGAAGCGGACCGTTTGTTCTTTGGTAAACCCTTCGACCTTCGGGAGCTTTATGTTCGGCTCGTCGAGGAGCGGCCCGATAGCAAAGCCCTAGTAGGCTTTATCGAGGAGACAGTGCTTGCAAAACTCGTTGCTACCCGCAAGTCGGAGAAGCGCGAAAAGCGTGATGCGAAATAAGGTGGGATAATAAGAAACCGATGAAGCGAAAAACTGAGAAGCCAAAGAAGGAGAGTGAAACGCGCCCATTCACGCGTGCTGACTTCCACTCTCTTCTGAAGCGGGCAGCTACTCCGCCCGCTGAGAAACCTGCTCCAAAATCTGCTTGAACATTGGCCGCTCGACGTTCCGGCGGTTGTAGCGGAAGGCGTATTCGTTCAAGTACTCTTGCAAGAATTTGTGGCTCACGGAGTGGTAGACACCACCGATCCCGCGCTTAATCAGACTCCAGAATCCCTCGATGGTGTTGGTGTGGACGTCGCCCGCGACGTAAATCTTGGCTGAATGATTGATGCGGCGATGGCGGTAGCCAGCGGGCGAGCCGTCTTTGGCTCTTAGATTCGAGACACCGTGATAGCCAGCCCATTCATCGGTGTAGATTGTGCTTGAAGGGAGAACGTACTCACGCACGAGAGGCAGCAGGCTTGCGCCGGATGCGTCCCTTGTGATTCTGGCGACGACCCGGCCTTTGCGCTCAGCCATGCCAACTACGGGAGTCTTGCCGCTTAGATCGCCACGCATCGGACGGCCAGCGCCACCCTTGCGAGTTCCACCAAAATAGGCTTCGTCAATCTCCACCGTCGATCCCTCCAAGCTGATCTCCTCAGACATCAGGGTACGAATCTGTTTGAACATGCGCCACGCAGTTTTGTAGGTGACGCCTACTTCGCGCTGAATCTGTTTTGCGGAGATCCCGCATTTGGTCGAGCCCATCTGAAACATGGCGTGAAACCAAAGCTTCAGCGGGGTCGAGGATTTGTGAAAGATGGTTCCGGCCAGCGGCGAGATATGGCTCCCGCAGTGGTCGCAGCCGTAGACCTTGCGGCCAGCTATCCGGTAATGCTTCCGTTCGACGTTGCACTTTGGGCAAAATGCAACGCGGCCCGGATACCGCTGATCCATGATGAAATCGAGGCAGGCATCATCGTCCGGGAACTCGGCATGGAAGTCATCGATGGTGTACTTTTGCGCTTTCGCCAGTACGTTATTTCTGCCTTGAACGTCGCCCATGTCTAAATTGTCCCAAATCTTCTACGTGCTGTCAAGGGATAATTACCCGGAACGAATTAATTCGCCTTTTGTTCCCTTTAGGGTTGTGGCCTAAACGTCTTGGTATCAATTAGATATAGACATCGGCCTAAACGAAGGGTTGTCCGATATGCCGTATAGCCCGATGCGTTAGCTTGGGGCCGGCGCGGGCATGGAAATAGCCCCAAGCTGACGCATGCGGCTGGGCGAGGCGTCGGCAAACGTTGCGCTGATCCCTGCCCGGTCACGTAACACTGTCTTTTTCTTTCCGCCTTTCCTTGCCTCCGCTTGCCCGTCATTTTCAAGCCGCACCGTTCTTCCCCTCTGCCACGCTCGTCCTCGAAAGGAGCCAACGTGGCCAAACGCAAACCTCCAACGCCGCCCGACGAGTCCCACTACGAAATCCTCGCCCAAGGCGATCCACCCCGCCCTGTCGATCGCAATGCGGATAACCGCGACAACGAAACCTTCGAGGCCGCGCCGCCGCCGCGCAAGTCTCCTCCCAAAACCGGACCCAAAACGAAAGCTGGCAAAGAGCGCTCCAGCCAGAACCGCACCAAGCACGGCCTCTGCCAGGACATCCGCCACTTCTGTGTCCTGCGCGGCGAAGATCAGAGCATCTTCGAAGACTCCGTCTCTACCCTCCTCAAAGAACTCCAGGTCTGGGATTCCACCACTGAGTTCCTCGTCAAAAGCATCGCCGAATGCCGCTGGCATCTCGACCGCTCCGAGTTCAACTTGCAAGCCGAAATCGACCGCCAGGATGGTGACTTCATTAACCCCTCCCTCAAGTTCGAACGCTATCGCGCCTCCACCCAGCGCCGGCTCACCCAGCTCGAGAAGCGGTTCGACGAACTTCGCGCCGCGCACAAGAAAGAGGAACAAACAATTGCCGTCGAAGCCGCCAAAGTGCCCCCCTACGGCGCGGACGGCAAACCCTACGAAGTGGACCGCAAGTATCTGATGTGTAAGTTCAGTAACAGCGCCTCGCCGCGCCATTACATCCATAACTTCGCAACGGAAAAGATCATTCTGTCGAACGGAAAGCATTGGTTTGCCCGCACCATCCCGTTAACCGAGTTGATGGAGGGCGAGTTTCTCAAGCCGCAATATGGCTTAGGCGACCACTTCCAGGAAGCTTTCAAGGAATGGGCAAAGACGCACAAGGTGTATCATCCCGGCGAGCCCTATGTCACCAAGAAATGGCCCCCGCCCCTTCCCGAAGACTGCCCGCCGGACGAGTGGTTTATGGACCAGGAGCTGAGCCTGGCCGAAGACCCGGAAGCGATCTTGAAACAGCGTGCCGAGCGCATGGTGAAGGAAGAACAAGCTGAACTCGAGAAGGGCAAGCCGCGCAAAGACGACGAGGAGGAGTCAGAACCACGGGAGCGGGAAGGTGACGGTTAGGGAGGAGTTTTGAAAAGGCGGGAAGGCTGGGGTTGGCCGCCGATGAACGCCGATCAACGCGGATAAGGCAAACTCTTTTAGATCAGCGTTAATCGGCGTTCATCGGCGGCCATAGGTTTCCGTGTGCCGTGGCTCGGGTTGTCGAGACATATCTTTCCCTCGGGCTTCGCGAATTTTGGTTGCGGCTCGGTTCCAAGCGCCGAGACGAGTCTCGGCGCGGCAGGCACGAGTGCCCGCGCCACGATACAAACAGCAAAGTTCGTTGCTAGAATGGTCAGGTAGTTTGTTGTGCCGCTGTTTCCATGCCGGTGTAGCTCAGGTGGTTAGAGCGACGGTCTCATAATCCGTAGGTCGGAGGTTCAACTCCTCCCGCCGGCACCAGACTTCACCGCTAGGTGCGTGCTTCAGTGATTAACGAGTAGATCCGTTCCAGGTCATCGCTCGAGTAGTACTCAATTTCGAGTCTGCCGGAGTGATCGTTTCGGGCGACCAGGCGCACCTTCGTACCCAAGGCGTGGGCCATCTCGTCCAAGGCAGCCCGGATGTTGGGGTCTAGTTGCTTCACTTCCTTCAATTGAGCGGGTTGGTTGTTCCCCGATTGCGCCAGCTTCTTTACGTACAACTCTGTCTCACGGACCGATAGGCCCTGGGCGATAATGTAGTGGAGGGCGGCGCCTTGCGCGACGGGGTCGGTCACACTGAGGAGTGCGCGGGCGTGGCCTACCGTGATTCCGCCAGTGGCCAATTCTTCGAGCGTTGGTTCGGCAAGCTTGAGCAGGCGCAAAAAGTTGGTGACGGTAGAGCGGTCTTTGCCGGTTCGTTCCGCAATCTGATCGTGGCTAAGTCCATGGCCATCAGCGAGTTGGCGGAATGCTTGGGCGGTGTCGACAGGGTTCAGGTCAGCACGTTGAATGTTCTCGATCAGGGCCAATTCCAGGACGCGGTCTTGCTCGACATGCCGGACGTAAACGGGAATCTCGGTAAGTCCGGCGATTTGCGCGGCTCGCCAGCGGCGCTCCCCGGCGATCAGCTCGTATTTCCGATCGCCGATAGGGCGCACCGTAACGGGCTGGATAATGCCATTGGCGCGAATCGATTGCGCTAGTTCGTTTAGTTTTTCCGGGTCAAAGTCACCCCGCGGTTGGTCCGGGTTGGGGACGATTGCAGCAATCGGCAGCATCGTCGCATCTAAAGCTAGGGGAAGTGTGGGGAGTTCTGCAGGCGCACTGGGCGGCGCTTCAGGAGTCGCGACAAGGTTTGGCCGAGCTGGCAGGAGTGCGGACAATCCCCTACCAAGTGCTTTGCGCTGTGGTGGTTCCGGGCTTTTGTTCATTCTTGAGGAGCTCCTTGGCCAGTTGAATATAGCTTTCCGCGCCACGGGAGCGAGGATCGTAGACCAGAATTGGTTTGCCGAAACTCGGCGCCTCAGCCAGCCGGATGCTACGAGGAATTACAGTATGAAAAACGTCATTGCCGAAAAAGTCCCTCAGGTCGGTCTCGACCTGGCGAGTGAGATTGGTTCGGTCGTCGTACATGGTGAGGAGGACACCCTCGATCTGAAGTGGCTGATTGAAGGAGCTTTTGACACGGTCGATAGTGTCCATGAGCTGGGAGATGCCTTCCAGGGCGAAAAACTCGCATTGGATGGGAACCAGCACGCTGTCGGAGGCGACCAGAGCATTGAGGGTGAGCAAATCGAGGGCTGGCGGGCAATCGATGATGATGTAGTCGAATCGATCGCGTAGCGAATCGGTAGCACGGCGCAGGACCAGTTCGCGGTCATCAACATCCACTAAGTCCAGGTTTCCGGCCACCAGGTTCTTGTCGGCTGGCAGTATCGAGAGGCCCTCATATCCGGTTGGAAGAATGGCGTCGGGAGCGGCCGCCTTGCCGGAAAGGACATCGTAGGTGGTCAGCATTCCATCGGTTTTGGCTATGCCGAGGCCGCTGGTCGAATTCCCCTGAGGATCCGTATCGACCACGAGAACGCGAAACTCGCTGGCAGCCAGGGAGGCTGCAAGGTTAATGGCGGTCGTGGTCTTACCCACGCCGCCTTTTTGATTTGCGATGGAAATAACGCGCGCCAAATGAACCCCACGCGGCCGGCAAACTTCATATGTGTGGCACAGCCTTCAGGCTGTGGTTGTTCTGCGATTTTGATGCTACCACGGACAGGGCCACCATTGAAGAGACCGCTGACAATTCCTCGGGGCTTATGTTTCACGTGGAACATGGGATAGGATTTGGCTGAGCCCTGTGCCCATGCGGTGGGAAGCGAGAAGCGTCGCGGACACAGCCCCAAGGTCACGCATGGGGCTAGCTCGGCGCGAGGCTCTTCTCACGCGCCCCTTGAATCGTCAGATACACGTCCAGCACTGCTACCGCCGCCGGCGTGACTCCGGGAATTCGCCGCGCCTGCCCCAACGTTGCCGGGCGTACCCGCTCCAGCTTGTGCTGGACCTCGGTCGAAAGCCCTGGCACACCGCTGTACGTGAATTCCTCGGGAATCCGCCGATTTTCGGCTTCAGCTAGCCGCGACACCTGCCGCTCCTGCTGCACCAGGTAGCCGGAGTATTTCAGCTCCGTCTCCACAGTCGCAAGCACTCCATGCACCGGCTCTTCGCCCATCTCCTTCGCGATCCACTGCTCCAGCATCCCGATCCGAGCTTCCGGACGCCTTAACCAAACCGCAAGCTGCGGATTGTCCTCGCTCGAATTCGTCCCGGTATGCTCGCGCACAGAACCAGCGCGCGTCTTCTCGAGCAGCGTCGTGATCCGCAGCTTCTGGCTCTGCTTCCTCTGGAATGCCTGCCAACGCTCGTCCGTCACTAACCCGATTTCGCGCCCCAGCGGTGTCAGCCTCTCATCGGCGTTGTCAATCCGCAAGTGCAGCCGGTATTCCGCTCGCGAAGTGAACATCCGGTACGGCTCGTCGGCGCCCTTGCTGATCAGATCGTCGACCAGAATCCCCGTGTAGCCCTGGGTTCTCTCAATCCTAAACTCACTTCTCCTCATCGCCTTGAGCCCCGCGTTCAAACCGGCAATCAAACCCTGGCAGCCCGCTTCTTCGTAGCCGGAGGTCCCGTTGATCTGCCCGGCCAGGAACAAGCCCTGTATTTTCTTCACTTCCAGGGCATGGCTGAGCTCGCGAGGGTCAATGGCATCATACTCAATCGCATAACCCGGGCGGATCATCTCGGCATCCTCAAGCCCCGGAATCGAAGTCAGCATTGCCGCCTGTACGTCGATAGGCATACTAGTAGACATTCCGTTCACGTACACTTCGTGCGTGTCCAACCCTTCCGGCTCGAGGAAGATCTGATGTCGCGTCTTGTCCGGAAACTTGACGATCTTGTCTTCAATCGAGGGACAGTAGCGGGGACCGATGCCCTCGATTTGCCCACTGTAAAGGGGTGAGCGTGCGATGCTGTCTCGAATCGCCTGATGGGTTCGCTCTGTTGTGTAAGCTAGATAACACTTGATCTGCTCGCGCTCGATACGTTCCGTGAGGAAAGAGAACGGCGTGGGCACAGGGTCGCCCGCTTGAGGCTCAAACCGGCTCCAGTCGATGGTGCGGCCGTCCAATCGCGGCGGTGTTCCCGTCTTAAGCCTGGTCCAGGCAAGCCCGAGCGAGCGCAAGTGCAGGCCAAAGTGATTCGAGGGTGCCTCGCCATTGCGGCCACATGCCACCTTAGTCTGCCCCACGTGGGCTAAGCCATTGAGAAATGTGCCAGTTGTAACCACGACGGCTTCTGCGGCCAGGGTTCGCCCGTCGCGCAAATGCACGCCCGCGACCGTCCTTGCTGCGTCTGGCGAGTCGGCGGAGCCGTCACCCTGAGCTCGAAATGCCAGCTCGGCGACCTCGGCCTGCAGGATG